>Ga0172380_10001312_pt1 | contig 42975 bp, 38 predicted proteins | sample Leawe162metaG_FD_119747 | JGI IMG/M metagenome (GOLD analysis project Ga0172380, IMG submission 119747) | Leachate microbial communities from a municipal landfill in Southern Ontario, Canada - Leachate well 162 metaG | ecosystem: Engineered > Solid waste > Landfill > Unclassified | place...
AATCGTAGCTGTATCAGCGTTACCAGTTACATCTCCGGTTACATTTCCAAGCACGTCCCCAGTTAGATTACCAGTCACATTTCCAGTTACATCTCCAGTTAAATCACCAGTTACATCTCCAATAACATTTCCTGCAACGTTACCCGTTACGCTTCCAGCCAAATCGCCAGTCACATCACCAACTACATTTCCTGTAACATCGCCGGTTACGTTTCCAGTCAAATCACCAGTTACATCTCCGGTAACATTTCCTGCAACATCACCCGTTACGTTTCCGATTACATTTCCAGTTAAGTCGCCAACAATTCCATCTGTGAATGTTTTAACACCGGCAATCGCTTGCGCGCCTGTTGTGTAAACACCATTTGTTACAGTTGTCGCATTACCAGTTAAATCTCCAACAAATCCACCTACCAAAGCTGAGATAGTTCCCGTAGTTGTAATGTTTGCGGCACCATCAATGTCAGCTCCCGTAATTGTTCCGTCTAGAATCTTGTCAGTTGTTACTGCATCAGCTGCTAGTTTTGCATTTGTGATTGCTCCGTCAGTAATTTTTGCTGAAGTAACTGCATTGTCTGCAATTTTTGCTGAAGTAACTGCGTCGTCTTGAATTTTTATAGTTGAAATAATATCATCTGCCAACTTTGAAGTTGTTACTGCTGCGTCAAGAATTTTTGAAGTTATTACAGAATCATCAGCTAAGTCAGTCGCCACGATTGTTCCGTCAATAATTTGATTTGAATCAATTGAATCATTTGCTATTTTCGCATTAGTAACCGCTCCGTCAGCAATTTTTGCAGTTGTCACTGCTGAGTCAGCTAATTTTGCTGGAGTGATTGCACTATCAGCAATCTTTCCGTTTGTTATTGCTGCATCTAAAACTTTACTTGTAATAACTGAATCGTCAGCTAATTTCGAAGTCGTAATTGCTCCGTCAAGCACTTTCACAGTTGTGACAGAATCATCCGCCAACTTAATACTGGTTACTGCCCCGTCTTCAAGTTTAACTGTTGCAATTGATCCATCCGCTAAGTTAATAGCCAGGATTGCACCATTAGCAATTTTTCCAGAAGTAACTGAACCATCTAAAATCTTCGCGGTTGTTACGCTGTCATCCGCTAATTTCACTGTAGTAATAATTCCATCAGCCAAGTCGCCAACTTGAATTGTTCCATCGACGATTTTTGCAGTTGTTACGCTGTCATCCGCCATTTTTACTGTAGTAATTGCCCCATCGGCCATTTTTCCATTCGTGATAGTTGCATCTAAGATTTTCACAGCGGTTACAGAATCATCAGCCAATAAAGCTGTTGTCACAGCAAGATTTTCAATCTTAGCGGTTGAAATTGAACCATCGGCTAATTTAATATTTGTAATTGCGTTGTCAGCGATCTTAGCGGTTGAAATTGAACCATCAGCTAATTTAACTGCGGCAATTGTTCCATCTGCAATTTTTCCGGCGGTAATTGAACCATCCAAAATTTTTGCTGTCACAACTGAATCGTCCGCTAATTTACTTGTGATAATTGCGCCATCAGAGATTTGCATACTTCCAACTCCACCATCAGCAATTCCAACTGTTCCAACGCCGACTACTATTCCCGTACCGGCTCCAACAGTCAATGTTACATTTCCACCCACTCCACCACCAAGCAAACCATCCCCAGCTGTTACACCAGTAATTGTTCCAACACCACCGGCAATTGAATCAATTGACCAAGATCCATCTCCGTTGTTTACGGCTACTACATTTGGCCCAGCCACGATTGACTTAACCATACTGCCATCAGAAGCTAGTTTATTTCCAGTCAATGTTCCGTCAGCTACTTGCACGCCAGTAATTGTTCCTAGAATTTTTGAAGCATCAACTCCAGTTATCCAAGCTGGATCATTATATGAACCTGTTGTATATACCCCGTTTGTTACTGTGTCTGCATTCCCGATTAAATTTCCCGTCACATCCCCGGTTACATTACCAACAACATTGCCGGTTAAATTTCCAACCACATCGCCAGTTACGTTTCCAAAAACATTTCCAGTCAAATCACCAGTTACATTGCCGGTTACATCCCCCGTTAAGCTTCCAATCACATCGCCAACAACATTACCAATCAAATTCCCAACAACATCCCCAGTTACATTGCCCGTTAAATTTCCAATCACATCGCCAAAGAAATTTCCAGCTGTAATGTTTCCGACAGTATTAATATCTCCTCCGGAAATAGTAGTTATTCCATCGGATAAAGAAAGAGCCGTAACTGTTCCAGTTGAATTTATTGTAATATTTGCAGCTAATTTAGCGCCCGTAATTTCGGCATCCCCAATTTTAGCTGATGTAATTGCGCCATCCATAATTTTTGCAGTCACAACTGAGTCATCCGCTAGCTTCATTGCTGTAATTGCGCCGTCAGCCACTTTTCCATTTGTTACCGCTCCGTCAATAATCTTGGCTGTTATTACTGCGTCATCAGCAATCTTTACGCCCGTTATCACCCCGTCTTGAATTTTTGCCCCAGTTACCGCATCGTCTTGAATTTTTGCAGTTGAAACTGAATCATCAGCCAATTTAACATCCGTTACTGCTCCGTCTTGAATTTTTGCAGTCACAACGGCGTCATTCGCCAATTTAATAGTCACAATGCTTCCATCAGCAAGTGCTCCAGCAGAAATCACTCCCGTTGCAAGCTTGGCCGCTGTTATAGATCCGTCTTTTAGTTTAATGCTTGTTATCGCTCCGCTTTTTATATCCGATGATTTAATTGAATGTCTTAGGTTTAGCTTTCCATATTCAATCCCAGCATTACTGGCAATATCCTTGTTCTTAATACGTCTCGAAATCTCAACAAGATAATTTGAACCGCCAGAAATAACTTGCTTGCCATTTCTAATGATTCTAATAACGCTTTCATTTCTTGTTTTTGCATCCACAATCAGAAAGCTTGTTCCCAATAAAAAAAGCGCCGCCCACATAGAAAGATTAATTCTTTTTGAGCTAGCACTAAAAAATACCTCCTTCACGCCTTCCCATACATTGTTGGTTAGTTTTTTCATATGTTTATAAATTTATTAAAATTGATATTCAAAGCTAGCACCAGCCTATTTTTTTGTCAAATTTTTCCCACACTTGCCAAAAGCCGGCTTTTATGAAAGAATGGATTAGTCAAATAAGTCTCAGTTTATTTAACAAACAATCATAAATTAATAAAACACTATGCCAATTAAAGAAGCTGCTAAGAAATACATGCGAGTGACTGCTCGTAAGACCATCAAAAACAACAAAACAAAGGGAGTTTTGCGAAGCGCAGTTAAGAAGACTCGCGAAGCGATTACTAAGGGAAACACTGATGTAGCTCAAGAAGAACTTAAGAGAGCTATCAAAGCAATCGATAAAGCGGCGCAAAAGAAAGTTATTCACAAAAATACGGCTGCCCGAAAAAAATCTAGACTAAATAAACTTGTAAAAGCCGCAGCAAAGAAATAGACGATATAAAAACAATCCCGAATACTCGGGATTGTTTTTTGTTTTCTATATGCAACTACAATACGGCTAGTCCCGTCCTGTAAAATTTGAAATTATAAATTGAAGTTTGTGAGCGTTAAAAAATTTTTGGTCTTCCGTCTTTTGGACGGGAGGGCAACCAAAAATTTTAGCGAGCAAACTGAAAATTTATTTTCAAATTTTGCTTGGACGGCACATTTTCTTTGTAACTTTCTTTTGTGTGCCAAAAGAAAGTTAGTCTTTCACATTTCCACAATAAACTTATCCAACGCCAACTCCATTTTCATCTTTCCCGTCTTAACTTGCATATCAATATCTACTAGCGCCTGATAAATTTTTTTCAAACGGCTCATAGGAAATTTTTGCGCTTGCCACAAACACTTTTTCACCACAAACGGATTAAGCTTAGTGATTCCAACAATCTCCTGCTCGGAAGCGCCTTGATTCTCCTTTAGGTCAATAACCTTTACATAGTTTCTAAATTGATAAATAAACATCGAAAAAACATAGAATGCATTCTCTCCACTTTCAATGTGATTATGTAACAGCTTTAAAGCCTTTTGCTTGTCGCCATTTGCCAAAGCATCAATTGTTTGAAAAATATTATTATCAATGCCCGCCTTTACCAAAAGCTCTACATCAACTGTTTCAATAATTCTCCCACTCGCGTAGTTAACCAACTTCTGAATTTCCATCTCCAAAATCCCCGTATCACTTCCGACAAACAGAATAAGATTCCCCAGCGCATCTTTTGTGATACCTCCGCCAGCTGGCGGATTTTCACCTACCTCCTTTATTCTTCGCACAATCCATTCTGACAATTTGCTTCCAACCAATTTCTCAAATTTTTGGATTTTTACACCATTATTCTTGCTTTCCAAAAATTTATATACTGCCGAATTTTTTCTCGGCTGGTTATTTTCACAAAAAATAACTATCAAGTCATCATTCTTCACTAAGTCAGTATTTTTTTTCAAGAATTCCAACATTTCTGCCTGATCTTCTTTTTGCCCGGCTAAAATCAAATTTTCGACAATCACAAATCTTTTTGGTGACAATAAATTAGCCGTGCCAAAAGTGCTAATGATTTTTTTTGTTTCCACTTTTTCCTCAAAATCAAAAACTGACAGCCCTGAACCGGAAATATCTTTTTCTAAAAAACGCTTTTTCAATTCGTGTATTTTTTGCTTTAAGCGAAAAGAATCTTCACCGTAAAAAAATAAGATCATATCTTGGCGATTAGTAATTAACAACCCGCAACTTGTACCCAGTATACAGCAATATGCGGTTTAAAAAAAGAATTCACTATAGCGAATTCTTTTTTAACTGCCTGCTTTTTTCCTAACTTTAGACTATTACTCTGCTGGCGTCCAAGCTAAGCCTTGTCCTGGCTCAAGAATATCAACCCAGATTTGACCCGGAACAAATTGAATTTCTTTTCCAGCTTGGTCAAAGAAAAATAGTTTGCTATCCAGCTTTGAGCGATTCTTTTTCCATGTCCCTTTAACTTCTTGTCCGTTAAAGTAATAGAAGGCATCACCCGAATCAGAAGCATCATACCATGGATCACCAATTTGAACATTATTATATCGCCCGCTAATACTTTCTACACCCGTCTTTTTAATCTCCTCAACATTTTTCCATGGGTCAGTTAATCCCTTCCCAATATAATCTTGCTCAGTTGTTATTTGGTCAGACGCCGCAATTAAAACAGCTACATTTTTCGGAGCAATTCGCTGGGAATTATTCCTATCCATATCTTTTTCATCGCCCCATGTTCTAAGATAAGTATTAGTTGCTTTATCATAATCGAAAGCAGTGTCATATGGCTTTTTAAAAGCTACGCGCAAATGCCCGCCATTTGGTCGTTGATCTAAAGGCAATTCAGCTTGGTGCGGATAACCGGCAAATTTATTTTCTGTTCGATATTTCTTATCAGCTATCATCGACAACACATTTTCTTTGGTTATATGACCCGTGTCTTCCAACCGCATTTTACCGCTAACCGGCCATCTCTCACAATAACTTCCCGTCATACAATCATAATTATCAATAATCTTGTCTTTCAAAAGATCTAGGGCAAAATGTGAACCACCCCAATGAATAAATACGGAATCAAGCCCGCTCGCCAAGGCAATATAGTCATGACGTGAACTTCTAATCGCTCCGATTTCTTTCGGCAAAGTACAAGTATATACGCCCATAAGCCGTGTTACAGAGGCAGTAAAGGCTGGCATTTCAATTACCATGTCCGCTTCAGAAAACCCGGCTGCTGGTCTTGCTTGCACATCCGACGGTTGCATCACGGAAACAGCGCGTCGATTCCAATTTTCACAAGGCAAACCTGAAATTGGACTGACGTTTCCCTGATTTAATGGTCCTTGGTTTTGTTGGGGCGCATCAATATTTATTTGCTTATCGATAACAACTTTTTTTGTATTGCTTCTAAAAGCAAAATACCCACCGACAACGATAATAACCGCTATCACAGCAATTATTACTTTTTTTTGTGTGTTCATTTTTATCCTTTTAAAAATTATATTTGCTTATTACTTTTGGCATTTTGGACAAAAGAAAATGCTTCTTTGTCCCAACACCGCTCGCTCAATCATTGTATCACATTTTTTACACTTCTCCGAAGCCCGATTATACACATTTAACACCTTTTGAAATCCGCCTGGCGCACCAGTTGTGTCGCGATAATCACTGTCAGAGGTTCCGCGCAATTTTATGGCTTTTTTAAGCACCGCTAGCGTGTGTTTATAAACTGCCTTCCTTTTTTCCAGTGAAATACTCTCATTTTTTCTGGTCGGTAAAATGCCTGCCAAGAACAAGATTTCACTCCGATAAATGTTTCCAATGCCTGCGATCAAATGTTGATCCATTAAAGTAATCCCAATTGGTGATTTTTTCTTTTTCTCTAAAATTTCATTGAATTTTTGAAATGTAAAATCCGGACTCATTGCATCCACTCCCAGCGCTTTGATTTCCGGCAGCTCTGAAATCTTATCCGTATCCACTAACATAATTTTGGCAAATTTTCGCAAATCAGAAAATTCCATCACTTTGTTTTTTCCCAAAAAAAACTTATGGCGCACATATTGATTAACTTTATCTTCGAAATAATTCTTCCCATTCTCAGAGCTAAACTCTTGAGCTGTTTTCGCCTTGTTAGAGTTTAGCTCTTGCGGAGTTGCTTTGATTAGCAAATGACCGGTCATCTTCAGGTGTATATACAGCGTTTTATTGCCCGACAAATCAATAAAAATATTTTTTCCAATTCTTCTCGCCAACAGAATTTTTCTCCCCGTAATTTCTTGTTGAAACACTTTCAAAGACTTGTCTTTAATTGCTTTTGGCCAGACACTCCAAAATTCAGTGATGGTGTCACCTTTTATTTTCTCATTCAAATCATTCACCACGGTTTGCACCTCAGGAAGTTCTGGCATATTATTTTCCCAAAATATTTAAGCTTTCCCACATTCTAACATTATCACCTATCAACATCAATTCAGCCATTTTTAAAGGGCAAAGATAATTCTATCTTTGCCCTTTCAATAAAACGCTTGCAACACCTCTATCATGGCGCTGGCAACAACAGAATGACTTTAAAATCAGTATGACTGCACCAATGACCAGTCATTAAGTTAACAAAGCCGTCCCGCGTAAAACTTCTGATGATTTGCAGGGTATTCGTATGATTCATGCGAACATAGCACCCCACATAAACTTGTAACTTTTCAAGAATCTCCCATCTTTTGATAGCTTTTTTAAGCTTATCCCGGGTTTGTGTTTCCATTATTATAGCCATGAAAGACAAGCCAGGATCCCTAACACAAGAAAGCATATCTCTATCATGCATCTTTTTTCCAAATCGTAAGTCAGCTGACATAGCTCCCCCTATTTACTCTCCAGCCACCAAAATGGTGGATTGCCCGCTTCATCGCGCAGTTGATTGAAAAAATCGCGCTGATTATCAGCAGAAAACATCTGATGATTGTTATAAAATACTGCATCAATATCATCGAAGCGCCTCAGCCAAATCAAAAAAACAGGATTTTCCTTCAGTAACGCTGGCGGACTATAGGCAAGCCATGACAACTCTAGCCACGCCCGCCAAAGCTTCTCAATCTTTTTCAATTTCAATGCCACTTCGTTGAGATTAAACCGCCCCTCACTTAATTCTTTCATGCGACTAGGCAGTCCAGAAACTTCTTCCATCCAATGTTGCATATTATCTTTCCGCTTAACCCACTGAAACTCTTCGATAACTTGCGAAAACTTGCGCTGTAATAAGATTTCAAAAGTGTTTTCAACGTGCATTAACTCTTCAATGACTGCTATTGATTTCATGTCGTTCATTGTTGCAACTGGTTTTGCCAGCCAGAAGGCTTTCGCCCTAACACCAAACAATACCATAAGAAATGTTGCCGTTAAATCCCCTTCCTTCTCCCAACTCTCTACACATTGATTAAATGCTTGAACACTTGCCAATGCAGTATCCGCTTGAGTTTCCATGTGAGTAACCCTCCAATAGGTTAGATTGCAATTTTTAAACAACATCTCCATACTTCATTAATGAACTATTATGCGCAATTATGCTTCCACTGTCAAACAAAAGCCTGCGCCAAATACTTTTTTATTATTCCACATTTTACCCCGACCGCAAAAATAATTAAGAAAAAAGGCCTTAACTCAGTTGAGCTAACGCCTTTTCGACAAAAAACTTGAACAGCAACATCATACAAAAGAAAAATTTCTCTTTGCTAGTGTTGCACAAGTTTCGCAAGGATATTCTCTATCCCAATGCAAGCTCCTATCGGACAATATTTTGCCTAATAAGTTTTTATGCAAGATCCGCCTACGAGCAAGCAATTCCTGGAGAGGAGTTTCCCAAGTTCCGATTTGCAAACCACCCAAGACGCAATTACAATCCGGAAAAATTCCACCATCCGGACTCATATATAAGGCATCCTCAAGTTTTTTGTTAAAAAGAATTTGGCACCGGAAATTCTTTCCAAAAAAACAAGTTTTTGACAAATTTCTAGCCCGGCCTATGCGCGACACCAATCCAACATTGATAAACAAGTAGTGTTGTCCTCTTACCTCACTTTCAAACCTCTGAATGGAAGGTATAGACAGAGCATGTCCTGCCCACTGCAACTCCTGCTCCTCGCTAAACTCCCACCTTCGATACTTAGACACAAATGTCTTGAATCTTGGCTCTTCAGGCATATCCTGCATAACCGTGCTCCATTTCATACCCGTCCTAACCTGAATCAAATGCAACACCTCAATCAACTCGTTTATGGTATCAAAATAATTATTGCGATCACACACCAATCGTATGTATGGACGCGAAAAATTACCGCTTTCAAACATGGCACAGACTGATTCCAGAAGACGTTCACTAAATCCTGGCGCATACAGATTAAAACTAAAGTTAACTGATAACACCTCATTAAAGTTGCTAGTGATGAGCTCCTGAAAAAGATTTTTTTCGTGTTTATCTTTTGCCAAAAAACCTGAAGTAATGAAAACAATATCTCGACAAATTTTTAGCCCCGAAAATGCTTCGGCAATTTTCACAACATCCCGATTCATTAAAGGCTCGCCCATAGCAGAGATATCCCCTTGAAGTTTGTATCCCAAATCCTTAGCCTCTAAAACCAACTTTCTAACCCACTCCGGTTTCAAATATTTCCGGCCACTATCCGTCGCCCGAGCCAGGCAATGCCGACAACCTCGATTACACCTATCCGTAACACATGCGGCAAAATTTAAAACCTTATCTTCAGTCGTCATAGCAACCCCCTATATAGTATTGAGTTATTAAATTTGTAAAGAATATGAAATGCTAGCACATACAAAAGAAAAGTAAACAGTCCTATTAAATCTCCCCCCAATTATCCCCCGCTTTAACATCCACCACTAACGGGACTTTAAGTTTATACACCTGTTCCATTGCAACTTTTATTTTCTGCATAAAATCCTCCGTCACATCTTCTTTCACTTCAAATAAAAGTTCATCATGTACTTGCAAGACTGTGCGAGCAGAGCCAGAAAATTCCGCCACCACTTTTTCCGCCGCAATCATGGCCAGCTTCATAATGTCCGCTGCCATCCCCTGAATTGGCATGTTGATGGCCATTCGCTCGGCCCCGCTTTGCACTTGAAAATTAGCGGAATTTATTTCTGGAATATATCTTCTTCGTCCCAGTTGCGTTTCAACATATAGATTTTTCTTCGCTTCTTCCTTGGTTTTACGCATATATTCCGCTACGCCAGAAAACTTCGCCATATAATCGTTCATAAATTTCTTAGCTTCTTCGCGATCAATGCCGGCCGAAGCTGCAAAACCAAACACACCCATGCCATAGATAATCCCGAAATTCAACGCCTTCGCCTTGCTTCTCATTTTTTCCGTAACCTGTGAGAAAGAAACGCCGTTGATAATAGATGCTGTTATGCGATGAATGTCCTCGCCTTTAACAAAAGCTTCAATCATATTTTTATCGCCCGAAACATGCGCTACCACCCGCAAATCTATTTGTGAATAATCAGCACTCACAAGGCGATAGCCTTTTTCTGCTTCGAAAGCTGTGCGCAAGAGTTGGCCAATGTCAGTTTTGATTGGGATGTTTTGCAAATTTGGATCTGATGATGAAAGCCTGCCGGTTGCCGCCACCGCTTGATTGAAAGAGGTGTGGATGCGAGAATTTTCGTCCGTTAATTTTGGCAACGTATCTAGATAAGTAGTTTTCAATTTAAAAATTTCGCGATATTCTTCAATTTTTTCAATAACTTTATGTTCCCCGCGTAGTTTTGTTAATTCCGAAGAAGCCGTAGAAAACCCAGTTTTCAATTTTTTAATATTATCCGTCGAGATTTTCAGCGTTTCAAAAAGCGCCTCAGCCACTTGTTTGGGTGAGTTAATATTAAAATTTGTCCCAACCATTTCATGAATGCTTTTTTCTAAACTTTCAATGCGTTTTTCAATTGTCGCCGAAATACCGGCAAAAATAATCTTATTCAAATGAATACCATTGATTTCAATCTCAGCTAGAATACTAGCTACCGGCATTTCTACTGATTGAAAGATGCTTCTTAAATTATATTCCCCTTTCTGCTCGGCAGAAATTTCTTGAATTTTTTTCTCATGAATACCTTTCAATTTGAAAACATAATCCGCCCGCTGACAAACTTTTTGTGCCACATCCTCAGTTGACTCAATTTCTAAACCTAATTGCCCTTTTTTGTTCACGCCTGCCAATTCCTCACCCAGCGCGTCCAGCACTAAGTTTTCCAATTCCACTTTTCCGCCTGGACTCAAAACATAAGCTGACAACATTACATCCCACTCCAAATTTTTCAACTCAATCCCGAATTTTCTAAGCACTTGTAAATCGTTTTTCAAATCATAGCCAATCTTTTTTATGTTCTCTTGCTCAAAAATTGGTTTTAGTTTCGCAAAATTATTTTCGGAATATTCCACATATCCCGCTCGCCCAGTTTTATAACAAATCGCCACGCCCTTAATAACGCTCGAGAAATATTTCTCTCCCACAGTTTTCAAAACAAAGGCAATTTCTGCTTGTTCTGACAAAAGTTTAACAAAATCAGCTAAATTATCTTCTTTAATCAATTCAAACTTGAAATCCTTCACCCCGTTAATTTGCGACGAAGTCGCACCATCGACAGAGTCGCTGGAATTAACTGGGTGAACCCCTTCTTGTCCGGGTAATCTTTTAATCAAACTAAAGAAATTCATTTCTTGAAAAAATCTCACGATCGCAGTCCGATCAAATTCATGCGTGACGGCTTTTTCCAAATCCAATTCCACTGGCGCATCCAAAACAATCGTCGCCAACCATTTACTTTTAAACGCTTGGGCTTTGTCTTTCTCCAATTTATCTTTCACTGCCCCTTTAATTTCTGCGATGTTTTCATACACATTTTCCACGGTGTCATATTTTTGCAACAAGTCCGTCGCAGTTTTTTCTCCAATCCCTTTTACTCCCGGGATATTATCTGACGCATCCCCGCGCAAAGATTTATAATCAATCATTTGATTTGGTCGCAAACCAAAACGCTCCATCACTTCCGCATAACCATACAAGACCGTATCCGTAATTCCTCGGCGCAAAGCATAGACTTTCGTTTTTTCCGTCACTAATTGCAAAGTATCTAAATCACCTGTGACAATAATATTTTCAATACCAGCATCTAATTTTTCCGATTGCGTCACGATTGTCCCAATCACATCGTCCGCCTCGAAACCTTCTTTTTCATAAATCGGAATGTTGAACGCCCGCACCAATTCCTTCACCCGATCAATCTGCGCATACAGTTCATCCGGCGCCTTCACTCGCGTCGCCTTATATTCCACATATTCCTTGTGACGAAAAGTCGGCGCTTTCAAATCAAAAGTGGCAATAATATAGTCTGGTTGAAATTTTTCAATTACGCTAAGCAAAGTCGAAGCGAAGCCATAGACAGCATTCACCAATTCGCCTGACTTAGTCATCAACGGCGGCAAAGCATGAAACGAGCGATGAATAATCGCATTCCCATCAATAACAACTAGTTTTTTAGCTTTTTCACTCATGTGCCCAGTATATCATTCCAACTAATTATTACAAATAAAAAAGCCTTTTTACATTTACACTTGATGTGATATGCTTTAATTAGCTTATTAGATTTATTCAACCTACAAAATAACCGTCCCTTACCAACCCAACCAGGAGAAAAAGTCATGAAAAAACAGAAGCCAAGATGGTTTGATTATCTTAACTCTATCGCCGAAAGAATCACGTCCAAGAAGACAATTTCCAAAGAAAAGTGGCAAAAATTATTAGCCATTTCAGACACATTCAATAAATGCAAAGAAGGTTATGCCTGGGCTGAAGGCAATCTTGAGATGCAATCCGCTTTTTACCAGAAAATGATTGTTCTGCAACAAGCAACCTTCTACCACAAAAAAACGCTTGCAAAATTAGCCAAAGAGCGAGGCGACAACAAAACCTTCAATCATTGTTTAGATGGCATGGTAAGTGCTTTCGTTGATTTTAGAAGCCTTCCAGTGCAAAACACTCTCATATTGCGCGGCAAGTCCATATTAAAATTAATGGAACCCAACGACACGCGAAAAACTGCCATTGAACTCCATCTTGATCACGTCAAATTAGCAGCGTAACTCCTCAAACAGGGCTAATACAATAACTCCAAAAAATATCTCAACCGCAAAGCCCAATGGAGGCAGGTGTCGCAAAGCGATCCTGTCTTCTTTTTTTGTAAAAAAAACTAGATTACTTGGAATACTTATTTAATCTTTAAATCCTATCCTATTAGAGCTTTCAGAATTGTCACGGACTTGAGTGATGAGAATTCTTTTAATAGCATCAAATACCTCATGAAATTTGTTATCATATTTCTTTTCCATTGATTCTATTTTTAATCGCAATTCCTTATTACTAATCATCATTTTTCTGATTTGCGTAAATGTGCGAATAATTTGAATATTAACTTGAATAGCGCGCTTGCTTTTGAGGACGCTGGAAAGCATCGCCACGCCCTGCTCCGTAAAAACATATGGTAAATATTTTGAATATTTACCTATTTCTAAGGTGCCAAATTGGTACCTTAGAATCTTAGCCTCTTTCTCATTTACTTGAAACATAAAATCCATTGGGAAACGATCAATATTTCTTTTGACTGCCCTATTCAATGCCTTCGTTTCAACATCATAAAGTATTGCCAAATCACGATCGAACATCACCTTCTTCCCTCTGATAATAAATATTTTATTTTCAATTATTTCGTCTGAAATAACGCTCGTGCTTTTTCTTTTCATTTGTTTTTATTTTTACCCAGTTAAATAAGATTTGAGTCTCTTTCTTATTTCAAACTCCTTTGCTCCAAAAATCTTTTCAGCTCTTCCTTCACTATCATTTCCATTTTCTCATGTGAAATCTTGCCTTTTCCAGAAAGTATTTCCAGTCTGTTAAATGCCAACATATCATGTAGATACTTAACCCAATCTTTCATATGCATAATATTTTTTCGCTCGATTTGAAATTCAGCAAATGACAGAAATTGCTCAACTAAAAGATAGAGCTGGCGAAGCTCTGTTTCTAACATATAATTTTTTGCAACTTCCGCTTCTTTCCTGGTTGGCATTGTGCCTTTCCAAGATGTCATCCCTAAATTTTCTTTTGCACCACTAATACGATTAGCCACCAACTCTGCTGCCGTGTTGCCAGTGATTGCATAATGAAATTTATTTTGTATTGTGGCATAGAATTCTTTGGTGAAATCAGTTTTTGCATCATAATCTACACTGGTCGCAAAAATATCCTTCACTTTTTCATAGAGATTTCTCTCTGATGACCTGATCTTTCTAACTCTTTCCAACCATTCTTCAAAAAAATCTTTTTTCACGCCACCCCCTGACAATCTTTCATCATCCATTACAAAACCTTTCACAATATATTCACGCAATTTCTGTGTCGCCCAAATACGGAATTGTGTGCCTCGTAAGGACTTTACGCGATAGCCAACAGAAATAATCACATCTAGATTATAATATTGCGTTGGCTTAGTTAAGCCAATTCCGGAATTTCCGGATTTAGCTTGAATAGTGGCTTCTTTGAACAGTTCACCCTCTTCATAAATATTTTGCACATGCTCAGAAATTGTTCTCACATCTTTTTGAAACAACTCTGCCATTTGAGATTGCGATAACCAGACAGTTTCGTCTTCCATGTAAACTCTAATTTCTGTTTTTCCATCCTCTGTGTTATAAAGGATTATTTTGTTATTTTTTTCTTGCATATTTTTATTTTTAGTATTTATAGTGTTATTATATCACTAAGATTATTCTCGTCAATTTCCCACAAAAAAAGTCCCGCGCTAGCGGAACTCTTGTGCGAATTTTTTGGATTATTATTCTTGATTAAGACTTGATATAAAGATTTATTTCTTGGTTTATTTTAAAGCTCGGAAATTCTAACTTTTCTTCTAGGAATTCATGCATTACCTGGATATTTTTATTGTTAACTTCCAAATCCATAATATACAAACATTGTTCCGCTAACTTCTCAAATGTTTTACATTTCAAGGTAGCCGTAAACGGAACGCTCTTGGTTTTCTTATAACCATTAGGAAAATTCGGCAACTTTTCTTCGCCGTTTGTGTTTGCGAAGTTCTTTTTAGAAAATTTCAACACTTCACCTAGAAAATCATTATTCAAGTCTTCCACTAATATAATTTTTTTCGCATTCCACTTACGGATTGCAGATTTTAATTTAGCTATATCCGCATCAATAAATTGCACGACATGCGACATAAATAAAATATCCACTTTCCCAACGTAATTGATAGTTTCTTCTTCCAAAAAGTTTCCCACCAAGCGACGATGTTTCTTGGGTATGGATACATCTGAAAAATCCAAAGTATCTAGATGCAAAACATTTTGATCGGGAATAACATCAGTTAAAATATCGCCTCTTCCGCCGCCAACATCAACAACTGCGCCTTTTAAGTCTTTCAAAAAATTATTTTTCAAAGACTCTTTAATTATTTTATTTTCATCACAAAAAACCTCCTTGAAATCAGAAACGGTTTCTGTTGATATGGTGCTATCTTTGGAATGACTCATTAATTTATCCAAATAATCTTTTACTTTAGACAAATCTAATTTGCCATTGCTCTTCAGCTTAGTTTCGGCATCAATCGAAAGATTAAATTTGTAATGTTCTTTAATATCAAAATATAGATTTAGCGAATCAGCACCAAATCCGCCATATATAGCCACGTCACTTATTCCTTTACTCAATAAAAGATTAATATTTTTTATAATATTCGATTTTGAATCTTGTTTGCCCGTCCCATGCGAATTGTCCAGAAGAACAAAGGCTTTTTTATCAATAATTTCCTTAACAAACTTATCATTGTCCAACAAATGCATTTGTGAATTGGTGAGTGGAATATCTACCAGAAAAAACTTATTTGCAAATTTTAGCACTTCCAAGTGATTATTTTCTAAATCATTTAGTTGAATATATTTTACAAAAGGCATCTTATCTCGCAGTTTTGCAATATCTGTGATTGGATTAGCGGAATACTTGAAAGTAAAATGAATTATTGGCACAAATCCTTCAAAAAACTCTGCCATCTTAAAAATAGCATCGATTTTTTTTATTTCTTGCACATCCTCCAGTAAGTGACTATCCATATAAATCCCAATGCAAATTTTTAGCAATGGATCTTTCTTTTTATCCTTTAAGAATTTTCCAATTTCCGCTACCTGCTCCGGATCATCAACATAGGAAAATTGATAAAAATAATTTGATTCATCTTTACCAAAGAAATGTTTGAATTTAGTCTTTTTTGTTTCAAAATATTTCCTATTATGCGCATTGCTAGCAACTATAAGCGAAACCCTGTCCACTACTTTAATCCCCAATTGAGAAATTTCGGAAATTTTAGACGGGTTGTTGGTTATTAGCTTTATTTCCTTGATTCCAAAATTATCTAAAACTTTTTTTACCCAAGAATACTCCCGATAATCAGGTTTATGCCCAAGTAATATATTTGCTTCGTGGGTATCATAGCCGGCATCCTGCAGAAGATAGGCTTTTATTTTTTCATAAAGTCCGATTCCTCTCCCTTCTTGTCTTAAATAAATCAAAATTCCATTACCATTTTCTGCAATCATTCTTAACGATTCCTCTTTCTGCGTTCCGCAATCGCAGCGCAAACTCTTGAAAGTATCCCCCGTCATACATTCACTATGCACCCTAACTAAAACTGGCTTAGTGTTATCTAAGTTTTTTGTTCTCAAATAAATTATCTCATCTCCTTTTTTCTGATTCCAGACACCAAAGACAAAATCCCCAAACTCAGTGGGTAAATTTGCCTCCGCTATTTCTTTATTTTTACTAAAGTCCTGCTCTAATTTGCCAATCCTAATCGCTTCTACTGGAACATTATATAAATCAGACAACGCTTTAGCCTGCGTTAAAGTCAGTTCCTTCTCGCCTTTTTCTAGAAGAATATACGTGGGTCGCGAAACTTTCAGTATTTCCGCAATGACTGTTTGGGAAAATCCAAGGCCTTTCCGCAAATCTTCTAATAAATATTTAGTTGCTTTATTCATGCTGGCGATTATAACATAATGTAAACATATTTGTCAAGCCAATTGTAAACAATTCTTACATACCTATTTCAAACTATTCCAATTCATCTCAAAGATGCTTTTCAAAGTCGTATAAATCTTTTCGCTTTCGATAATCAAACCAATTTTTTCCTCCCAAGCCATCACGCCGATTTTGTTGTTGCCATAGAGGTCAATTTCCACTTTGATTGGGAAAATACTGGCGTTAATGATTTTAGTTTTGCGCAAAACTTTTTCTTCAATGCTTTTGTATTCCCTGATTTCCAGGGTGTCTGGAGCGATTGCGCGGACAAAAATTTTCTTAGCCACTCTTTGCGGGACATAATAGTCTAAAAATTCTTTGTCGAGCGCATGAAAAGCCTCTTCGGAAACCCAAGCCAACATTTCCTTGCCCGGATAACGCAAAGTGTCACGCAACACATCTTTGAGCCCTTCTGTGCCCTCGTAGAATGTTATCTTCGGTTTTTTATCCATTAGGTTAGTTATCGACAAAAGTTGTGGCACAATGCGATCTATGGCTTTTTTTCGTTCTTCAATCTTTTCTTGCAAGATGCGTGGATCTTCGGCATAGAAAAAAATCTTCTTTTTCTTCTTTAACATGCTCAAAAAGCCTTTTTCTTTCAAGGCCTCCACTGAAAGATAGGTTGTGGTGCGCTTTACGCCCGATTTTTTGGCAATCCGGATGATAGTTGATTCCCCCAACTCTAAAGCAGCTAAATAGGTTTTAGCTTCGTTTTCCGTCAGTCCAATTTCAATTAATTCGTCTTTTATCATAAAATGTCATCAATAATGGCAACATCTGTATTGTAGCAAATATTGCTTTATTTGTCAACTAATACACTGTCCAAAAGCAGGTTTTTTTACATAACTTGACATAACTATTGACTCTTTGCCTGTTTTATAGTATACTACGTAGTCATGATGAGAAAAGAAAACAAGATTCATGACAGCCAGTACTTACACAATTTAATCACCTTTTGCCCACTGTCGGGCACAAACTTAGACAAGGAGAACGACCATGAACACAGCTACTACTATTGATTCTACAATTAAGAGCCTCACTAATTCCAATAAAATTATACAGAACCTCTGTGAGGCATTGCAAAACATTGCTATTCATGTCGAAAATGAGCAAGCAAAAGATTTATCTTCAAAGTTTGACACTATGCTTATTGCCAGCCAAGAAAAAATCAAATCCTTAAAAGCAGAAAGACTCATTGCTGAAAAACGAGAGCTCCAAGCAAGAAGAATGGCCATGCAAGATAATGCTCGCCAAAACTTCATAGCAGCCACCCCTATACAAGCTCGGATGATGTTGATGCAGTATATAGTAGATGCACATTACCAACATGGACATCCGTATTGGGAAAGTGCAGAGGAAGCTATCGCAAATTCTTCCAATGAGGAACTCAGCAATGCTATTAAAATGGTTCTATCCCTAACCTCAAACAAGGGCTACGGCGACGGAAACGGTGATGGAAATTGCTGGTGTTGTATTGGTGATGGAAACGCAATAGGAGAAAGAAACGATCTCACTGATTATCTCAATGTAGCTCACGATAAACTTAACTACTGTGGCTACCTAGAAGGTGTCATTATTTTCTGCCTAGAAACGTTGATTCAAAAGAGGTGATTAAAATTTGGGCAAGAAGGTTGATTCTAACTTTCTTGCCCCTCTCATTGAAATTATCAATTCGTTAATAATTTCATAAGAGAAACTTCTTTTACAACAAAATATATTCGCTCAATACTGGGCACAAATTTAGACAAGGAGAACTACCATGAAGACTATTGCCGAAATAAACGAAACAATCAGAATAATTGAAGCTCAGGCTAACAGCAATATTACATTGCTCAAATATGAGATTCAAAAACTTCAAGCACAAATCGACTCTATCCAGGCTGAAGTTAACAAAAAAACACAACCTCTTTTGAATGAATTGGCTGAAGTAGAAAAAATAGAAGTTATTAAAGAAATTGTTAACCGGGCACTTAACGGCGAACTCAAAAATCCTTATTCCGATAAGGAGCGCATCGAAGCCATAAGAAAATATGGCATAGAAGTTGTTAGTAAAAACTTCGATACAATAGAGTGCTTGCCATTTGATGGCAATAAAGAAAGAGGCTACTGTTGGTGCAATGATGAACGGTGGCCAGATGAGAAAAAGATGATCGCAGTTCTCTCCCTTTCTGCGAATCTCGGAGTAACGACCGAGTATATCCGCGAATTTTCATTACTAATGGGCGGCGATGGTGATGATCGCACTCCCTATTGCTCAAATCAAGAGCACATAGTTGGTGCTTGTTGCCTAGTGAAAAATGACCCCGGAATTCTCGTAGCGCTTCGGGAAAATATCAAAAAATAAAAAATGAGATGATTAAATGGCCAAAGGCAGGTATCGCAAAGCGATCCTGCCTCTTTTTTTTGTAAAAAAAGAGCGCGGAAAGTCCATTGGACCTCCGCGCTGTGTGCTGCATATATTTCAAACCACCAATATAATACGTGAGAATTATCAACTCAATTGATTTCTTCTCCTAATTTTCCAATTTAAAATTCAAATTATATGCTTACTTTCGACCTATTCCCTTTAGATTCACTAACCACTCCGTACAACAGGCATCGGATATTTTAAAATATTTTTCACCCCTTTGATTTTCATGCTCCTCCAATTCAATCGTCGCTGGGATTGTTCCTTGCAATTCCTGCACTAATTTTTTCGTGATATTTTTTCTTCCCAGCTGTTGCCGAACTTGAATTGCGATATTGGTTTGAAAACCGGTGCCGTCTTTTTCTCCAATCAAGGTCAGCTGGGCACTATCAGAAACGCCGTATGTGCCATTCCCGCCACAGACAATTTTTTCACCTGGAACGCCATCTCCCTTTTTAATCCCGTTGATAAGACTGAATGTTCCCGGCTGATGATATAACTTCAAAACATTAACACCTGCGATGCTTCGTAACATATTCGCTTTCTCCTTCTGGCTGAATATTTTTATCTCTCAATCACTCGCTACCGAATAACTGCATCAACACTATAAACTTCACCTCCCTTTTTATAGAAAATAGTTTTTTTCTTATTTAAATATTAACGAACCGGACTCCAGCTTACCATTTTTACTGGTTATTGTCAATAAAAAAAGTGGCTGGGACTATTCCCGGAATAATACAGCATCGCTAAAATCGCTAGGCCTGTGGTGTGGGCGTCGGAAATATTTTTTCCCTTATCGCGCCAACCTGAATCTTCCGCCAAAGAATTTTTTATTTTATCCGCCCATTCTTTTTCCACAAAATCCCCATAGCCCGCCCAATACAGAAAAACGATTCTTTCGGCATACAAATCACTAAATTCAAAGTCTTGTTTTTCTGCCACCACAATATTATCCACCACTAATTGAATTTGTTCATCAATTTTTTTCGCATCATAGCAATGGTTGCTTTTAAGTAGCAATAAGCTTAATAAAAAATGCGTATCCAAATATCCCCCATCCCCGCGATGCAACAGCTTTAGAATTCCAAAATCCGCATCGTCGTAGCCACTCAAATCGCAATACAAAGATTTTAAAACCACATCATCGGTTGGCGCCGCAAAAAAATTGTTCGATACCCCGCTGATTGCATAAAAATTATTATTGATTTGATAACTATCTGCAATTTTAAAATTATTTCTCTTGAATTGTATTTCTGCGACAGGACTATCCTTGTTTAGCAATCGTCGAAATGGATCAGCAGAATATTTTTCATCGCCAAGAGTAATTACTTGATTTTTTTGGGCATTAATTTTTTTCCATAACAAATATTCGTCAATTTTCAAGCCCTCTTTTACGTCTGCAGTATAAAACTGCATGCCACGATTGATTGCCTCGACATAGGCCCACTTTTTTTGCCACTGAAAAAAGACGCTATTTTTTTTATCAAAGGCCACTAAAAAAATTTCTTGTAAAACAAGCAGAGAAAGCAAAAAGAAACAGATCTTTAATAATTTCCCTGTTTCTTTTTTATTCGACTGAATTTTTTCCATGTGCATTACGAGTATTCCTAAAGCTAAACTTTTGAGAACGCCATACCCACTCCCAAAGTTTAGCTTTTGCTAGGCGCTAGGCTATTTTACCAATTCAATTCCTTCAATCACCACATCTTCCACTGGGCGGTCAACTTGTCCCGGAGAAACTGTTTTTACATTTTCAATTTTCAAGGCTACATCCATGCCAGAAACTACTTGTCCGAAAACAGTATAACTTGGCGGCAAAGCTACGCTTGGACTAGCAGTTACGATAAAAAATTGTGAGCCATTAGTGTTTGGTCCAGAATTCGCCATGGCTAAAGTTCCTTGCAGATATTTTTCCTGCCCAGTTAATTCATCGGCAAATTTATATCCCGGATCTCCCATCCCCCAAGTATTTACATTAGCGTTTTTAGAGTTTGGATCACCGCCTTGAATCATGAAGCCCTTAATCACGCGATGGAATTTTGTGCCGGCATAGAATTTTTCTGAAGCTAGTTTCAAAAAATTATTCACCGTGTTTGGAGTTGTACTTCCATTGAGTTTCACTGTAATATCACCCAGGCTAGTTTTTATCACCGCTTGCGAGTACTGCTTGGCATAATCAACTTTTGTGTCCATAGTTTTATTTACATTATTATTTAAATTTTTATCATCCGTTTTGCCTTGGTCATTATCATTCATCGCCTCGGCTATTTTCTGATTTTCTAAGTCAGTCGCCTGCTTAATATTATTCTGCATATCCTTATTTAAATCCACCATGTCTTTAGTATATTCTCCGGGATTACTGATTGGATTAGAAATAGTGTCTTTCTTGACTTCTTCTTGTTGCCCACAGCCGGCTAGTAACAAAACTGTTAGGGATAATAGTATAATTTTACTTTTTTGCATAATTTCTTGACCCGTTTACCCCGTTAAATTTCCACCGCGTGGAACCTATTTAACTGGGTAAAATTTTCGCAAAGCGAAACAGATTTAACTGGGGTGCTTTTTAAAATTTATTTCTTATCTATTATATAGTGAATTAAAATAAATTGAAATGATTACGGCCAGCTCCCTGTGGAAACTGGCCATTTTAACCTGCTGTCTTAGTCGTTTGTTGATATGCGATCATCTTCGCTTCAACATTCCGCATGCACCCAAGACACATCCCATGGCTAGATTTTTTATCCTCTGTTAAGGAACAATCTCTAGCCACACAACTAATACCTTCGGTTTTAGCATTCCGGCATTTAAAACGAATGCCCTCAATATAACAGCCCAATCGCTGTCGACACCAAGCACAGATCACTACCACTGGTAGAATTTGCATCATGTCCTGTCCTCCAAAATATATTGACGCCCAATATCCTTAATTTTAAGAATACGCCTCAAAAATTATTTAATTGTAAACGTTATTTTCCGCTTCTTTTCATCTACCCATTCGAAATTTATCCAAACAGATCCGCCAGCTGGCGGATTAGGGATTATTTTTGCAATTCTTTCCGCCCATTCAACAATAATAACATTTTTTTCTAACAACATCTCCTGCCAACCTAAATTTAAGATGTCATTTTCTTCTACGCGATAAGCATCGATATGATACACATTCCTAATTTTAGACTTTAGACTTTCAACTTTAGACTTCATTTGATAGTGTTTCATAATAGCAAAAGTCGGACTAGTATAGGGGCCCTTAATTTTCAAACCTTTCAATAAGCCCTGAGTAAATGTCGTTTTCCCCGCTCCTAAATCACCTGACAAGCAAATTATTTTGGGAAACTTTTTTTCCAGCAAAATTTCCTCAGCCAACATTTCCCCGAGTTGTTTTGTTTGTTTTGAATTTTCGGTAATAAAAGTTTGCATGGCTATATCTTATCAATAACTGGAAATAAATAAAAGGGGCACCGATGGTGTCCCTTTGTTGAGATCAAGATAAGCAGTGTTTGCTTAATAAAGATTAAACACTGCTAATTGAGCCAAGTCGCCGATGGTTTCATTGGATTGATATCCAACGCCAACCGCATTCCGTCGACCGCCTACTGCGCCAGCTGCCCGAATGTTTTGCGATTCGGCCGAGCCCATGGCGACAATTTTGCTTTGCCGATCAACAATTTTTATCCAAACTTGCTGACGGCATTGCTGATTAACGAGCATGTAGCCAAGTGGCCCGCCACTGTTATTTGTCTCGACCTTCATAAGAAAGTCCGCGTTAACAGTATTTTGATTGCCACATTGTTGAGAGGAAACAACTTCCACGCCATATAAACGACGCATCGTGTATTCCACCACCGAAACCACATCCTTCCTGTAGTTGTCGCTACAAACTGCGATGCTTCTCCCTTGCAAAATTCCTTGCAAACGATGATCTACTCGCGCCTGAGGCACGCAACCTGTAGTCATTACGACTAAAAACAAACAACCGACCACCACTGATAACATCCAAACCGGTAAATTTCGCATGGCGAATCTCCTTGTGCTTTAAATATTGCCCGTAATTAGGCGAAAAATTAACAATTGACAAAAAACTAACCAACCTGACATTATACACCAAAAAAGCCTTTTTGTCAATCATATCGCCCGCCACCCTATCCACAGAGCCATTCTTTGATTTATTAGTTTTTTTGCCAAAATTTCAATTTGACAGCTAATTTTTTAGTTGCTACTTTGTAATACTAGCTAAAAATGTAAATTGAATTGTCTTATGGTGCTTGATCCGGTCGAACAATTTAAAAATCTCCTGAACAAATCTCGCGATGTCTTGATTCTTATTCCCGAAAATCCCAGCGGTGATGCAATCGGGAGTGCTTGGGCGATTTATTTTTTCCTGCAAAAAGCTGGCGCCAATGCCACAATCAACTTCTCTAATCCTAATCAAAACAATCTCAATAAATTTTCTTTTCTGCCTACCCCAGATAAAATTTCCCATGATTTTTCCGGCGCCCGAGATTTTGTACTCTCTTTTAACACCACCTACAACAAAATCACTAACTTTCGTACGGAACAATTAGAAGACAAATTCAATATCTTCTTAACCCCGGAAAAAGGCGCTATGGATCCGCGCGATTTTTCTTTCGTGCTGGCAAAGTTTAAATTTGATTTAATGATTATTATCGATAGTCCGGATTTGCCAGGTCTTGGAAAGATTTATGAAGAAAATCCCGACTTATTTTTTGAAGTTCCGATTATCAACATTGACCATCGCAGTAATAATGAAAATTTCGGCCAAATAAATTTCATTGATATTCTCGCTTCTTCTTGCAGTGAAATAATGAGCCATATTTTAGAGCTAATCGAACCAACCTTTATTGATAAAAGTATTGCTGATTGCCTTTTGACCGGCATTATCAGTTCCACTGATAGTTTCCAAGGAAAAAATACCACCCCGAAATCTCTGCAAGTGGCGGCTAAACTCATGGACAGAGGCGCCAACCAACAAGAAATCGTGCGCTGGCTCTATAAAACCCAACCACTACACATCTTGAAACTTTGGGGACGCGCGATGGCCAAATTAAAATGGGACGACAAAACAAAATTCATTTCTTCAACATTATCTGTGGAAGATTTCGTCCAATCTCGGGCCAGCCAAACTGACGTTGAGCAAATCTTAGAAAAACTGCAAGAAAATTATGTCGATGGCCTTCTTTTTGCCATCATTTATAACGACACACCCGCAACAACCGTCGCTAAATTAAAATCTAATAACTTTGATTTACTGCAAAAGATTGATCCACTCGCGCCAGAAAAAATCCAACGGAATGGCGTAATGGAAGTGACTTTCCCGATTCAAAACTTGATTGAAGCCGAAAGCGTTTTGCGTGAAAAAATAAATAATCTCTTTATATAGAAATGCCCTTTTAAAAAAGCTCTTCAGGAGCTTTTTTTGTTTGCCTGATTATGTTAAAATAAGCATACAAGCTAACAAAAATAAAATGACAAAATTAATTAAAACAAAAAGTGCTTCTTCAGCTTCCTTTTCCGGCGAAATAACCGCCAATACAGTTGTCGCTTCCCTCCATCATGCTTCAGAAGAAAAAGTAGCAGCTGAATTTGCGGCTGCCATAAATATTTCCTACATCGACACCAACATTGTTCCGATAAATATCGACAGTCTAACGCTCATTCCCGAAGGCGATTCCAGAAAATACCAACTCGCCATCATTCAAAAAATAGGCAAAAAAATAAGCGTCGTTTCTACTGACCCAACAAAAGAAGCTTTCAAAGAATTTCTTAAAAATCTCCTGGCCGAAAATGGTTGGGAAGCAAAAGTTTTCGTTATTTCCCCCCATAATATGGGACGTATTTGGGAAAAATACAAAAAAGCGACTGTTGCCAGTATTCTTGCTCAGCTCAGTGTTGGATTAACGGAAGATGATTTACAACATTTTGATGAACACCTCAAAGATCTGTCTACGCTCAAACAAAAAATCACCAATCTGCCGACGACCCAAATTCTGAATGTTGTTATGGGCGGAGCATATAAGCTTGGGGCGAGTGATGTGCATATTGAACCGCAAAATAAAATTTTTCGCTTGCGTTATCGCATCGACGGCGTTTTGCATGATGTCACTGAATTGCCGATTGAACCGCTGAAATCAATTGTTTCCCGCATCAAAATGATGGCGGGCATGAAGTTAAACCTCAAAGACATTGCTCAAGACGGAACATTTAAAGTTAGCATCGGCGCAAAAAATATCGCTATCCGCTGTTCGATTATTCCAGGAAACTTTGGCGAGAGCATTGTTATGCGTCTTTTGGATCCGGAATCAATTCAAGTTGATTTAGAAAACTTGGGACTACGCGGACTCGCTTATGAAGACGTGCAAAAACAAATTGCCGCTCCTAATGGAATTGTCCTCACAACTGGGCCAACTGGATCTGGAAAAACCACCACGCTATATGCGATGATTAACAAGCTCAATGATCCGGAAAATAAAATCATCACCATTGAAGATCCAATCGAATATGAAGTCAAAGGTATTTCCCAAACGCAAATTGAAAAATCCCGTGGCTACACTTTCGCCACGGGCCTGCGGGCCATTCTTCGCCAAGATCCAGACATCATTCTGGTGGGGGAAATTCGTGATAACGAAACTGCAGACATTGCGGTAAATTCTTCATTAACGGGACATCTTGTGCTTTCTACCATTCATACCAACAGTGCTGTCGGCACAATTTCCCGCTTAATTGAAATGGGCGTCAATCCAAGTTTAATCGCGCCGTCTATCAATGCCTTGATTGGCCAGCGCTTGGTGCGAAAACTTTGTGATTGCAAAGAAAGCTACGAACCTGCACAAGAAACCGTCGAGTCTTTGAAAAAAATTCTTTCCATCATTTCTCCCAAAGCCAAACTCGATATTCCAAAAAATATTGATAAACTATACCGGCCAACTGGTTGCAAAAAATGCAATTTTCTTGGCTATAAAGGACGCATCGGGGTGTTTGAAGTTTTAACGATTAATAATGAATTAGAAAAACTTATTCTCGAAACTGCTGGTGACAATGCCCTCTTGCTCGCCGCCCTTGAATCAGGCATGGTTACGATGTTGCAAGACGGCATCATCAAGTCAATCGAAGGCATCACCTCCATTGATGAAGTCAAGCGCGTCACTGGGGATGGAGATTTCCTGGAAGAAACGTATGAAAACCTAATGGCCCAATCCTTAGGAAGAAAAATTAGCATCAACAATGATATTTTTCAAAAAGCAAAATCCGGCATTCATAATTTTTCTATCTTGCAAGAAGCAACGCATGCCGCTAAACCAAGTGAAATAATAAAAATAATTTTTTCTTCTGCCGCTCTTTTGAATGTTAGTGACATCCATATTGAACCAGGCGCCGATAAAGTTCGCATTCGCTTCCGTATTGATGGCATTTCACAAGACATTCTCACTATTCCAATTGATGAATATTCCAATGTCTTAGGAGAAATAAAACTTCTTAGTGGCGTGCGCACAGAAACACGCGAAGGTGTGATTGATAGTCGTTTTAATATCAGCTTTGACGACAACATTACTGACATCAAAGAACATTCCATTGATGTGCGTATTTCCATTATCCTTGGTGGCTACGGCGAAACTGCAGTTCTCCGACTACTAAATAAAAACTCAATTGCGCTTGATTTGAAAGCCCTAGGAATTCGAGAATATAATTTGAAAAAAATTATTACCGAAATTTCCAAACCCAATGGGCTAATTCTCAACACCGGACCAACTGGCTCAGGAAAAACCACCACCCTCTATAGCATTATCAATAAACTCAATAATTCTGACATCAAAATCATTACTGTCGAAGATCCAATTGAATATCAAATCGATGGCATCCTGCAAACAGCGGTAAATGACAAAGATGGCTACACCTTTGCCACCGCGCTCCGGGCACTACTCCGTCAAAATCCTGATGTTCTAATGGTCGGAGAAATTCGCGACAACGAAACTGCCGAAACCGCTGTCCAAGCTGCTTTGACCGGTCATTTAGTTTTATCAACATTACATACCAATAGCGCCGCTGGCGCGGTGCAACGCCTGCTAAATATGAATGTTTCTCCATCTGACATTGCCTCAGCCGCTAACGCTTTCATCTCGCAACGACTAGTAAGAAAACTTTGTGATTGCAAAGAAAAAATCGAACCAACACTAGAACAAAAAGAAAAAATAGAAGTTGTACTAAAATCAATCTCAGAAAAATCCGGCGTTACTGTTCCAGAAGATTATTCTATCTATAAAGCTGTGGGTTGTGAAAAATGTAATCACCTCGGATATAAGGGAAGATTAACAATTATGGAAGTTTTTGAAATTGATCGCGACATTCAGGGACTCATAAATAACAATGCGATTGCAATTCAACTTGAAGAAATGGCGATTGAAAATGGCATGATCACTTTAGCGCAAGATGGGATCCTCAAAGTTATTGAAGGCGAAACAACTTTGGAAGAGATTGAAAGAGTCACGAATCTGTAGGAAGTCTAAGGTCTAAAGCTTAAAGTCTAAAAGAAGTATTAAGTCTGAAGTTTAAAGTATGCAAAACAAAAATGACTTAGAAAAAAGAACAACAAAATTTGGCAGTGAAGTTATTTTATTTGTTAAAGAATTAAAAAGAGATGTTATTAATCTTCCGTTAATAAATCAGATTGTCAGATCTTCTACAAGTATAGGCGCTAACTACAGAGAGGCTACTGGAGCGAGCTCACGAAAAGATTTTAAAAACAAACTTTTTATTTGTAAGAAAGAATGCAAAGAAACTAAGCATTGGCTGGAAATAATTGCTGGAGCAAACCCTGAGCATAAAGATCCTTGTCGTATTTTATGGAAAGAAGCTCAAGAGCTTACTCTTATTTTTTCACAAGCCATCATAACTATTGAGAAAAAGTCTAAGGCATAAAGATTAAACAAAAAGCCTAAAGTCTAAAGGAAGTATCAATCCTAAAGTTTTAAATTAAAATACACTAGCTTTATACTTTAAACTTTAAGCTTGCTTTAGACTTTAAACCTTAGACTTTAAGCTTACCCGAACATTATAAAAGGCAGTGTCATCCAGACCCTGCCTTTTTTGTTACGCCAGCAATGCTGACTTATTTTTTCTCCACATAACTCATTTTGCCATTGCATTCAGCTAGGACACTTTGAAATTTTTTAATTTTTTCAATAATTTCAGCTACCTCCACCTCTATTTCTACGCAATGAGTATTATCAGCCACACTTTCTATAATTTTTTCTATCAATGGCTTGTTATACTCCCATTTTCTAGCATTTATAAAGGCAATGGCATCCAGCACATCTGCTTGAGTTAATTTTTCACTTTTTGCCTGAAAAGCATAGTCTGGATTTTGAATTATATTGGACAAGTATTTAAGAAAAACTTCATTCCACGCTAATAGCATCTCTTTTTGCACTTTAATCAGTTCTAACATAATGTGACCATCGGGATGATTTTTGATAATATCTTCCGTTGACCGACCAGAATTATTAGCCTGCTTATCTACGGCATACAAAAGATAACCAGTGACGTATCGATTAAAAGCTTGTGAGGCGATTTCTATTGAAATAATTAGGATGGTTAATAATGCGTTAGCATTTTTTGAACTCGCAGATGAAAAAATTTCTGAGACATCTACTTGTTCGAAAGGACGTGCCCAATACCATAAACTTTCAGATGAAATCTTAACAAACTGATGACCATTTAAAAGCCGCTTGTCTTCTAATGTCATGGCGTCTAGTTTTTCTAACTTACCACTGAGATTCAACGGGTAATAAAGATGTTGTTCTATATAGCCATTGGGAAATAATCTACTTCCATCTTCTTTCAGAATTTGTTTACAAGAGCAACGTTCATAAACTCTGGAAATTCTGAAAAGCTTTGCTACATCTTCCTGTTTAGAAAGATCAAGCCCTTGAATTAAATCCGAGAGCTCTCCAGTTTTTCCATATCCAACAATGCCTTCCGTATCTTCAATTTCGCCATAAGGATTAAGGTTTTCCAATAGCAACTCGAGATTTCCTATTGACTGTTTGATTTCCAAATCTTTTTTATTCATCTCATCACCCTTTATTTTTTTGTTAAAGAAATAATTTAGGCCACCAACTTGCGTCAGTGGCCATCTATTTTCATCGCACTAATCTGTAGACAAGTCCAAACACTAAGAGCGTTTGGGAAGGAACAGTATCGAGGCACGCGCCAGCTTGCACCAGTTCGCCCATATCTTGATAAAAAAGTTCCCGAAATTGATGACAAAAGATAGAAGTCACCAATTGTCTACAGCTTACTACTAGCCATCAAACTCGACACATTTAAGCCGCTTTTGCATGACTTGCTATCGTAGCATACCTTTCATTTTTTGTCAAGAGGTGCTATACTAAGCCTAAAGCCTGAAGCTTAAAGTCTAAAGGAAGTATTAAGTCTAAAATTTAAAACATCTTTAAACAAAAACTTCGTACTTTGAACTTTAAATTTGTTTTAGACTTTAAACTTTAAGCTTTAGATTTTATTTATGATTACTAGCTCAGATGAACAAGTAGAAGATCTCGGTTTTGATGTCACTTTGCGACCGCAAACCTTTACTGAATACGTTGGCCAGCAAAAAGTTAAGAAAAACCTTAATCTTTTGATTGAGGCGGCTAGACAAAGAAAGGAATCTATTGAGCATGTTTTGCTTTATGGCCCTGCCGGACTCGGAAAAACCACTTTAGCCAACATCATCGCTAAGGAAATGGGAGTCAATATCAAAACTACTTCCGGACCAGCCATTGAGCGCGTGGGAGATTTTGGTTCAATCCTAACAAATTTGCAAGATGGCGACATTCTTTTTATTGATGAAATCCATCGCCTCAATAAGTCCATTGAAGAAATCCTCTACCCGGCCATGGAAGACTTTAAATTAGACATTATTATTGGTAAAGGCCCCTCCGCACGAACAATTCAACTTGATCTACCAAAATTCACTCTAATTGGAGCAACTACCAAGCTTGGTGATCTTTCCAATCCCCTCCGCAATCGTTTCGGGGTCACACATCGTCTAGAGTTTTATAATCAAGAGGAAATCAAGGAAATTATTCGCCGTTCCAGCAAAATTCTAAATGTTGAAATTGAAGACACGGGGCTAGAAAAAATTGCTAGCTGTGCCCGCTGCACTCCGCGGGTGGCTAATCGCCTCTTGAAAAGAGTGCGCGACTTCTCGCAAATAAAAAATCACAAATCTGTTGACAGCGTGATTGCCGAACAAGCGCTGGAAATGATTGATGTTGACCATATCGGCCTTGAACCGTCTGATCGCCACATTATCCGCACTGTCATCGAAAAATTCAATGGCGGCCCAGTAGGACTCGCTACGATTGCAGCAGCTACGGCCGAAGACATTAAAACGATCGAGGAAGTCTATGAACCCTATCTTATTCAAATTGGATTTATGACGCGCACCCCGCGCGGTCGAGTCTTTACCGAGAACGCCTACAAACATCTCGGTATAAAATACGACAAAAAAGATTAGCAAAAAAAATTAAGAGCGCTCCGCTCTTTTTTTATTTCCAAAAAACCAGTATAATAAAGTTACAAAAATAAAAATATTATGATTTCTCTTATTGCCCTGGCTCTCTATACCCTTCTTATTATTATCTATTTTTTTATCTGTTTTTTTATTATTTATCATCTAGTAAAATACGCCACTATCTCGGAATTTAAACTAATCATGCTGGCTCTTTTTGTTTTTGTATCCATCGGATTGCTTTTTTCCAACATCCTGCTTTTTTCCTCAATTGACTGGAATATGTTTGCTTCTAATTTCATAAAGTAATTGCATGAATTTTCATCCTAGCTATCATTTTTCCGGACAAAAAGAAGGCGAAGAAGTGATCATCGTTCTCCACCGCCATTGGTTTAATATTCTGCAAAACTTTCTTTCTGTTATTGCTATGCTTTTTCTTCTGCTAGGCGGATATTCTTTTCTTCCAACCATATTTCCCGAACTGCATGATAAACCGCTGGCCAATATCTTCGCCTTTTTGGAAAATCTGGCTTTTATGATACTTTTCGTCCTATTCTTTCTCATTTGGATTGATTACTACTTTGACCTTTGGATAATCACTAGCGAACGCGTAGTGAATGTGGAGCAAAAAGGTCTTTTCAGCCGTGAAGTAAGTGAACTAAAGCTAGGCAAAATTCAAGACATCACAACAGAAGTGAAAGGTGTTATTCCAACTTTTCTTAACTATGGCAATGTCTATATTCAAACCGCTGGCGAAAAAGAACGCTTCGTTCTAGCCGACATTCCCAGTCCCTACAAAATCAAAGATGCTGTCATGAACTTGCAACGCTTGAGCGAAGAAAAAGAAAAATCAAATCTTGGCGATATCATCAAAAATGAAATTCACAAAAACGATTTCTAGCGCCCAAATAAAAAAAGTTGCCGTGAGAACAAAAGTGTTTTTAAGTTTAATCCTGCTCCTGGCGGGATTTTTTGTTTTTACGAACGAACTTAATGCAGACGAATCAAACAACTTAATTATCAATGAAGTCATGTATGCTCCAGACGCTATTAATGGCAAGAAAACAGAATGGGTAGAAATGATAGCAGTCAATGATATTACCTTAAAATTAAAATCCAACGGCCAAATTGAAAATTTTTATTTATGCACAAGAAAAAACAAAACTACGGGCGAATGCGACTACATTGCCACATATTCTCCGGATAATATTCAGCACATACGCCCTGGCGACTATGTTATTTTTACCAACGATCCAGTAACATTAGTTTCTAATTTTAACATTCCACCCAACACCCTTGTTTTAAAAACATCCAATTCATTTAGTCTTTTGGACAAAGACTCTAGCACAAATAAGGCAATTGTTTCTTATAGCTTTGACAATAAACTAACGTGGTCAGACGAAATATATTATGGCAATTTGCCTGAAACAAAGACTGGCTATTCGCTTGAAAGAATAAGTGCCGATAAAAATAATTGGAAAGAGAGCTACATTTTGAGTGGTACGCCGGGAATTAAAAACTTTACCGGCAATGATATAACCCCGCTTGAAATACCCAAAGAAGAAGAATTGCCCATAGCAACATCCGCAATCACACTGCGAATAAATGAAATATTCCCCAACCCTTCGCAAAAAGGCGAAGCAAATGAATTTATTGAAATATATAATTTCGGCCAAGAGTCGATTTCACTAACTAATATCATCCTCCAAGATCGCAATAAAAAAGAATGCCCGCTAAATCTTTTTGCTAATTCTCTCGCCCCTGCTGACTATTTATTAGTAGAGAATAAAAAAAATTCTGCTTGCAAAATAACTGTCCACAATTCTGATGGCGCTTTTAGCCTATATAATTCCATGGCTAAAAATATTCTTTCCACCGCCAGCTTCATAAAAAGCGCCGAAACGGATTTATCCTACAATTTCGACGGCTCCTCTTGGCGCTGGAGCAAACACCGAACACCAGGAGAAACTAATATTTTTAATAATCTTCCGCAAGCCCAAACCCGCGTTCCCGAAAAAGTTTACAAAGATACTTACGCTGAATTTCTTGCCAAAGGCTCGGACAAAGACAAGGAAAAATTAAAATACACTTGGGATTTTGGCGATGGACATAAAAGCTATCTAGCAGTGACCCACCACAAATATGCAAAAGCGGGAAAATACTCTGTCCTTCTAAAAATTTCCGATGGCAGTGAAGATAAGCTTGAAACATTTGAAGTTAAAGTAGAAAAATTTCCTAAACTAGATGTAAAATTAGTCGGCCTGTCGCCAAATCCAAGTGGCGCTGATACGGGTGCAGAATTTTTAAATATTCTTAACAATACCAAAAAGAAAATTAACCTGAACGGCTGGAGCATTGCCAGCGGAACAAAAACTCTCGCCAATCATCCAATTGTTACCGATTTCTTTATTAAACCAAAAGAAATCGCCAAACTCACGTATGCAATTTCCAAATTCACCTTGCCTAATGGCAATGGAAAAATTGAACTGCGCTATCCCAATGGAGAGGTGGCTTCAAAAATAAAATACAAAGGCCTCGGCAAAACTGTGATGGAAAATGCGACTTATGTAAAAACAAAAGCTGGTTGGAATTGGAGCGAACCAGTTGCAAGCATTGCAATTGCCAAGCCAGCGCAAAAAGAACCACTACTCACAGCCCGAGAGGAAGCTAAACTTAAGCCAATAGCTATCGCAACTCCAGAAGAAATTGACCCAAACCCAGAAATCACAGAAAATTTAGGAAAATTTTCTGCGTCAATGGAATTGAAAAATAAAAAGCAAAACCGAAGCGCCCTATTGAAATTCGGCCTTAATCCTAAAATAGCTTTCCGAGAAAATATTCCGCCCACATCGTTGCAAAACATCTCCTTTGAAAATCCCTCCGATCAAAATTTTCTCAACAATCTTTTCTTACAGCTAGATTCAATAACTAGCACTCTCTTTTAGCGCCATTCACTTATTGAAAAAACTTCACATTTATCGGGTAAATCCTTGACATTTTCCATGTTTTAAGCTACATTCAAACGTCAAAAGCGTCGTGTTTATAATATCCAAAAACTGCTCCTATGCGAAAAATTCCCACTCTTTTCAATAAATCTGCCCTGCAATTAGCTTTGTTGTTTTTTTGTTTTAGTTTTTTATTCACCTCGCAAGCAAGCGCCGCCACCTATTATGTTGACGCAACTACTGGCAATGACACTAACATTGGAACATCTATCGGCAAAGCCTGGAAAACAATAGAAAAAGTAAATACCAGCACTTTCTCTCCAAATGACTCAATCCTTTTCAAAAAAGGGGAAATTTGGCATGAGAAACTCATTATCCCTTCTTCGGGCGCGGTCAAAAAACCCATTACTTTCGGCGCATACACTAATAGCAAAAGCACTTCCCCGCCGACAATCGACGGCACCAAAACGATTACCGATTGGAAAAAATATACTGGCAATATTTATGTTGCGGATGTTGATTTTTCAGTTGCTCGAGTTTTCACAGACAACAGTCCGGTTAATATCGCTCATTATCCCAACAGCGGCTATGAAAAAATCACAGCTAATTCAGAAAACAAAAAATCGCTTGCCAGCATCAGCTTCGACCCGCCCAGCAATGACTTGGTCGGCGCTGGAATTTCTATCCACAGCGTTTCCTGGTCAATTGAAGACAAAACAATTACCGACTATTCTGATTCTGGCCATCAAATTAGCTGGCAGGGAAATACTAAATATGACATCGAAAAAGATTTTGGATTTTATGTCACTAACAAGCTTTGGATGCTTGATCAGCCCGACGAATGGTTTTATGACAGCTCGGAAAAAAAGCTTTATCTCTGGCTAGAAAAAAACGACAATCCTAGCACGCATGCAATCGAAGCAACCACAAACACTAGCGTGGGAATTTCAGTCACCGATAAAAATAATATCGTCATAAAAGATTTAGATGTCCGCAATACTGGCGCTGACGGCATCCAACTAAATTCTGTAACTAACGCGCTCTTACAAAATCTCCATATTTCCTTTGCCGGCCAATACGGCATCTATAGCTACGGAAAAACATCCAACAATATAACTATCAGCAACAATACTTTAGACAAAAATCTTCTCGGCGGAATAAAAATTGGCAATGTTCTTGGCGCCACTACCCTTATTACAAATAACACTATCTCTAATACAGGAAACTTCGGCTTGCCTGTAAACTCGTTTGCGGGAATTATGCTTGAGAGGTCTAGCAATGTCATCGTACTGAACAATACCGTTTCCAATAGTAGTTATATTGGAATTCGTTTTTCCGGAAACAATAATCTCATTCAAACTAATTTCATTACTAAATCTTGTTTGATATTAGATGATTGCGGAGGAATTTATACCGGAGGAAATTTTGGTACAGGCAATAAAATTGTAAAAAATGTCATTACCGATTCTATTGGCAATTGGACCGGAACACCAAAAACAACCTCCCAAGCTGAAGGAATTTATTTAGATGATAATTCTAATCACACTACCGTTTCGGACAATACTATTGATAACACGCGCTTTGGCATCGTCGTGCACAACAGCTACGCCAACATAATCACCAACAACACTGCACATAAATCTCGTCGGAGTGGTCTATTTATAAATGAAGACACAATTGTAAATATTCCTGGAATTATTAAAGACAACTTCATAACTAATAATATTTTCTTAAACAACTCCCCGGAATATTCCTCCGTTTTTTTCCGCGGAACATTGGGATCGACAAATTTTGGAAAATACGACTCAAACTATTATTCCAGCGTCTATTACTATCCAATCTCGCAACAAGTTTCAACCATTACCACCAATTATTCCTTGCCGGACTGGCAAACAACCGCCAAACAAGATGTTAATTCCAAAGATATTGGCTCGTTTTATAAAGTTGCCCCGCAAAAAGTTGAAAAATTTATCGGCAACAATCTTGTTTCAAACAGTCTTTTTGATGCTAATATTTCTCTTTGGAAAAATTGGTCGGATAATAAATCCGTTGTGATGAATTGGGTTTCTGCTTGCAGATTAGATAACGGTTGCTTAGAGGTTTTTACTAATAGCGAAAAATCCCCCTACATCGCTTCCAATAATTTCTCCCTTCAAGCCGGCAAAACTTATCAAGCCACTTTCAGCCTTATTTCCGATGGAATTTTCAACGGCACTGCTATCGTGCGAAAATCAACCACCCCCTGGACTAGTTTTGGCAGATATAAATTTTCCACTAGCACTGCTAGACAAGATATTTCTTTTACTTTTACCGCCCCAGATAGTATCATAAACGATGTCAGCTTCGCTTTTTCCACCAATGATCCTAACACGCATTATTTTATTGATAATGTTTCCGTGCAAGAGGTTTCATTATTCAATAATAGTTCCGCGGATGACAGTCTTCTTTATTTTAATACCGACAAAACTAAACAGAAAATAAACTTAGGCAACAAGCAATATTGTGATGTTAACAATAACATTATCACCAATGCTTTCGTTTTAGATCCCTTCAAATCCAAGGTCTTGTTAAGTTGTTTCAATAACAATGATCACGTTTGCAATAACCGCGAAACTCATGCCACTGCCCCAACTGATTGCCCCTAATATCTAATTAACTTTTATGTTGCTGAAAAATTTAAATACTTCTTCAATTAAAATATTTTTTGCCCTTTTTATTTATGGCCTCTTATTTTTTGCTGGAAACAATACCGCTAGCGCCAAGAGTTGGTATGTTCGACCAGCTAGTGGGAGCTATGGAGCAGAAAATGGAACAAGCTATGCCAATGCCTGGGATGGCTGGAATAGCATAGTTTGGGGAAATACCGGAGTAGTGGCTTCTGACACAATTTATCTTTGCGGAAACCATTCCTTTTCCGCCAGCATAAGTCTTGGCCAAACAAACGCGACTACTAAAAACAGAATCACTATTAGTGGTGCTTGCCCGAATATTCCGGGAACAATCACTTTCTCTGGCAATTCATTTTTAAACATCAACAAAAACTATTTCGATATAAAGAAATTGACACTAACCGCCTCCCCAACCTCGCCTGGCGTTTACCAACAAAAAAGTTTCGTTACTTATGACAAAGTTATTTTCAATGGCGGTACCTATGGCATAAACTTTGCTAATACGGGAACAATAACCAACACGACTGTCCAAAATTGTTCTTTCAATGGACAATCGCTGGTGGGAATAAAATGGTTTGTCTATGACAACACTTTGAGCGCCCTAAAAAATACCCTCATTCAAAATAATACTTTTTCAAATATTCTTACCGACGCCATTGAAATAAGGTCCGAAGAAGATGCCCCCAACGCCCAGGTTTCTAGCCTTACAATTCTAAATAATGTTTTTTCCAATTGCGGAAGATCTGCCACGCGAATATTCGGCAAAGGCGCTTTTGCAACTTACTCTTGGAAAAATATTCTTATCAAAAATAATATTATTAAAAATCATTGCTCTGGTTTTGGAGTTGGCGGTTTTGGCGCCGAGAGTTTTGGAACAAATGAAATATCTGGAAATATCATCAGTGGGACTGCAATAGCCTCTGGGGGTATTGATGTTTTCTATAATAAATACCTGGACATTTTTAACAACGTCATTAACAAAGGAACAACTGATACGGTTGATGGCAATGGCATCCTAATTGATATGGGCAATGACACTGTTCGCGTGCATAACAACATCGTCACTGCAATGACTGGGAAAAATAATGTGAATAACAGCGGGGTGGGAATAATGATTTTAGATAGCATAAACATCTCTGCCTATAACAACACCGGGGTTGGCAATAGAATTGGACTCTGGCTTGGCAACACTAACACGCTTGCAAATGCGCCGGCAAACATTGATTTTTACAACAATCGTTTTATTAACAATCTTGAAGCGGGAATATGGGTCAGCCCGACAGTCACCGCGACAAATGATAGAAAACTATTAATCCGAAAAAATGTTTTTACTGGCGATGGTTCAGGTTTTGCAATTAATGATTTCTCCTTAGGTGGCGCAACATCCAACTGGACCAACGGCAATATTTACCGCGGATTTAGTTTGCCATAGTTGATATACAAAATTTATGAAATTAAAAAAGCCATCACCGTAATAGGTTTTGGCTTTTGAACACAAACTACTTTTTCACCTCCTTTTCCATTTTTTCTAGCAACAGCAGCCTCAATATTAATTGATTAGCCTTGTTGCCATCCTTATCGTCATTTTCTTCTCCATGCATCCAGTGTTGATGCATATAAATTTTTTTCTCAATTTGACAATACACCCCACCATGTTTTCCCACTTTAATCTTTCCATAGTTTTTTATGGCCATGGATTCATCATTAATATCCTCACGTTCTCCAACTGCGAACATAAGCTCAGCTTCATCCTGACAGTGTTCGCCCCTTGTTATTATTCTTCGTCGCGTAATCTTCTCCCCCTCAAACAAGAAAATGTGCTCATCACCAATATCAAGTAAACTTTTCTCGTGCTTATATTGTTGATATGTCGTTGAGGCAATAAGACAAAGTTCTTTTACGTTCTTATAAAAGATTTCTTTCTTCTCACAAACCACTTTACGAACACTTTTCTCAGTAAAAATATGGATTGCTTTTGGTAAATAAATCTGAGATAACTTTTTTTGCCAGCTATCCATAACAAATTCAAATCCATCACCAACAACACTTTGAATGTCTCCCATATTCTTCTCAGCAGCGTATTCCATCATTCCTTCTAACATGGCCATTCTCCTTTTGAAAGGTTGTGCCCGAGGGTGGGCGAATATTTTTTTGTAAAGAACTTTCTTCTACAAAATCACAAACTCTTTGCGATTTTGATTGAAGGGGCAAGAAGATTTGTTAATCTTCTTACCCACAAACTACTTTTCCACCTCCTTTTTCTTTTGTTGAGCATGAATCTGCTCAAGCAACTTAACGACAGCGTCCCAATCCTTGTTGTCCACATAGCCAAATGGGACGCCTTCCCCATATGCTTTTGCTGGAACAATATAGCCGTCATATATCCAGTGCAAGGCCTTGCTGTGATGACCACCCACTTCAGCGGCATCTGTGCAAACGACAACTGGAACACCAGCTGCCAACGCCTGTATCACTATCAACAATCCGGAAGGAGGAACTGGCTCATCTGCATCAAGCGGAGATGCAAGGCGGAACATCATATCAGTAATGATTCCTCCTTGATGTTTTTTCGCAGCATGCATCTTGTAGTTTTGCTCTCTGCATACATCAAAGCTATTCTCTTTTTTACCCTCATTCAAAAGAATGATTCTATCGGCAAAAAGAGAATCGATCCGTCCAACCTCATGGCCATTTTCTACGATAGCCAGCTCGGCTTTCTTATTCTCTTCACGTTTGTCTTCAAATGTATAAATTTTCATGGTCATTCTCCTTTTGAAAGGTTGTGCCCGAGAGTGGGCGGAGGTTGTGTATAGTTTTAAGGTACTGGCTGTCATGTGTCTTTTCCTGTCTTTATCATGACTACGCAGTATACCCCAAAAACACTGTTTCGTCAATAATATCGACTTTGCATGTCAATACTCAAATTGCCAGAAATCAATCTTTCGCCTTATTTAAGCAAATAGTTGACATTTTCTAGCTATCTGCTATACTATATATGTAGTCGAAATAGTCGACACATATCAAAAATATGCTTCTAAGCACCCTCAAACAAATCGGCCTCAATGAGAAACAAGCCAAAATATACTTGGCGGCTTTGGAATTGGGCGAAACAACCGTCAAGGAAATCGCCAAAAAAGCCGAAATCAAGCGAACAACTATCTATGACTTGATCGATGAAATGATAGAAAATGGCTTAATTAAGCAAACAATCAAAGAAACCCGCAAAAAATTCATTGCCGCTAGTCCGGAAGAATTGCAAATTATTGTGCAAAAACGCGAAGCGTTGCTTAGTCAAATCATGCCCGCCTTGAGTTCCATGAGCAATGTCGACAAAGTCCGGCCAAAAATCCGTTTCTATGAAGGTCGTGAAGGTTTGAGTGAGATTTATAATGATACATTGAAACATTCCGGAGAAATTCTAGCTTTTGCATCAGCGGATGTGCTTGATTTTGGCAAAGATTGGGTGCAAAACTATATCAATAAAAGAGTGCAGAAAAAAATTTATTATAAAGGCATCCTCTCAATTTCAAATGTCATTGAAAAAGAGTTTGTCAGTCAGGATCAAACGCAAATGCGCTCATCCAAAGTGATTGATAGCCAAAAATATCCTTTCTCTAATGAAATCATGATTTATGGCCACCAAAAAATCGCCATCATCTCACCCAAAGATTCCATCGGTGTCATTATCGAAAGCACCGAAATCCACCGCACCCAAAAATCAATTTTTGAACTGCTTTGGGATAATCTGCCGGAAGTGAAGATGAAATAATATTTCTTGAAATTATAACCCTTCCCTGCTAGACTTTAGATAGATAACCATTAACTTTAAACATATGTCAGGACATTCCCATTGGGCTGGAATTAAACATAAAAAAGGCATTAACGACACTAAGCGCGGTAAGGTTTTTACTAAACATGGCAAGCTCATCACGGTGGCAGCGCGCGATGGCGGTGGCAATCCTGATACCAACTTTCAATTGCGCTTGGTCATTGATCGCGCCCGATTAGATAATATGCCGAAAGAAATCATTGATCGCGCCATCAAAAAAGGTACTGGCGAAATCAAAGACGGCGGGGAAATTGTAGAAATTATGTATGAAGGAATGGGGCCAGGCAACACGATGATGCTCATCAAGACTGCCACTGACAATCGCAATCGCACTGTTAGCGAAATCAAAAGCATTTTCACGAAAGCTGGATGTAAACTTGGTGAAATGGGCAGTGTAATGTGGAATTTCAAAAAAGCGGGCAGTATCAACATCGCTGTGGCGGATGGGGCTGATCCTTATGCGCTGGAAGAAAAAGCCATTGATGCTGGGGCTGAAGACACAATTTATTCCGACAACACTCTAACCATTTATACTGCGCCAGAAGAATTGAAGGCTGTGCAAGATAATCTCATTAATATGGGACTGAAAATTGAAGCCGCAGAAATGACCCATCTACCAACTCAAACGACCACACTTACCGCCGATCAGCAACTGGATTATGAAAAACTTCTCGAAACTTTAGATGATCAAGATGACGTCCAAGAAATTTTCGACAACATAGAATAAAAATCTCTTCTGAAAAAGAAAAAGCCAGAATTATAATAAATCCTGGCTTTTATTTTAATACAAATATTTAAATTAAGTAATTACAAAATAACTACAACATAATTACAAACATTGGGATATCCTTTGTTCATAATATAACAGTTAAAACCTAACGCACTGATATCTTTCTTCAATTTATAGACTATTTTAGTTGACGCATTAGCATTAGACTCATTTGCCCACCCCAAATTATGTCCAGTCTGAGTTGCAATAAATACCTTATCCATATCATATTTTATCGCCTCTCTTATTTTTTTCTCAAAGCCATCCATTGCTTCCGCATACCACAATGAGTCTTTGCTTTTCATTTTTGCAACCTCTTTGGTTGCTTCTTTTTTCAATATACTCATTTCTCTTGCCTTCTTATTTGATATTGCCTTTTTAAGTTTATCCGCGATTTCCCTAGTTATTCTTGCCATATCTTCACCCCCATCAATGAAAGATTTCTTATATTAGATTTATCATGACAGAATATTCTGCATAGTAAAAAGCACCATCAGTATATATCGAAAGATCCCCATGCCAAATACGCAACCGAGCATCAAATCCTTGTTTCTGCAGCTCGCCGATCCACGCTTTTGCCATTCTTATTTTTGCTTCTTCCCAAAAAGTAAATCTCCCATCCCTAGTAACCGCCGTTATGCCAATATAAACAGCGTCTCTTCCTGCTGTCGCTGCATTACACAAGTACTCATCCAGCTTTTCTTTAATGGCTCGCAACCACTCCACAGCCTTTTCGTCTGCGTCTTTTTTCCAATCAGCAATATCTTTTTTTCGTTCCTCCTCTTTTTTTTCAATGGCCGCCTTTCTTAACGCCTGCAAATCTTCTATATTCATAACGATCTCCTTTTTTGTTAAATAACTATCTGCTTCTACAATAAAATCATCTTGCCTTATTTTCACATATCACAACAATATTTTCTAAAATTATTTTAATTAAAACCTTATTTAAGCTAAAAGACTCTTTGCTATTTTTGAAATGTGTCGAAAAGATTGACACTTTACGGAAATAACGTCATACTATAACTATGCGTAAAGTAGAGAAAATCATTGAAGAAATCGGACTAAATGAGCATGAAGCTAAAATTTACTTAGCCCTCTTGAAACATGGCCAATGCGTAATTTCTGACATTTCCAAACATTCCAGTATTAAAAGGGCGACTGTTTATCAATATATTGACGGACTAACAACACGTGACATCATTAGAAAAACCGTACGCGGAAAAAGAATTTTCTATTATCCAGAAAATCCAAAAAAGCTCCTTGAAATCCTAGATCAACGACGAAAATCTTTAAATGCGATTTTTCCCGACCTTGAAACGCTTTATCTTTCCACTTCCAGTAAGCCCACAGTGAGATTTTATGAAGGCAAAGAAGGTATGCGTTCGGTTTATCGCGAGCTAACCCAGACCTCGAAAACCTTGTGGAGCATGTTCTCAGCCGACCGCTATTTTCAGGTTTTTTCCGAAAAAGATGGACAAGAGTTTGTGGAAAATATTTATCAAAATGGCGGACAACTCAAAGACCTAGTCCAACATTCTAAACTCGGAACACAATATGTCAAAGAAAAATGGGGCGGCAAATTGGCTATTTCCAAGCTATTGCCTAAGGATTTTGATTTTTCCGTTGATCTTTTGATTGCGGGTGATAATGTGGCGATGATTTCTTTTGATAATTTAGTGGCGGTTATTATTGAAAATAAAGGCATCGCCCAGCTCCAAGTCAATCTCTTAAAATTTATTTGGAAGAGTATTAAATAAGCATTAAAAAAGCTTTTTTAAATACTGATATAGGACTATAATTCAGATATAAATTAAACACTTCATGAATTCACAAGCTAAAAAAAACTCTCCGGTGCGAGTACTGGGAATCGATCCTGGGACAGCCATTACTGGTTGGGCGGTTTTGGAAGAACAAAATGGCAACCCGGTGGCAATTGCTTTTGGACACATCACTACCAGCAAAGATTTGCCTGATTCTGAACGAATTTTAGAGATCAATAATGACATCTCAGAAATTTTAGAAAAATATGAGCCTAAAGAGGCTGCCATTGAGAAGATTTTCTTTTTTAAGAACCAAAAAACGGTTATTGAGGTGAGCCAGTCCCGCGGGGCCGTCCTCTTGACATTAGAGC
>Ga0172380_10001313_pt1 | contig 42975 bp, 41 predicted proteins | sample Leawe162metaG_FD_119747 | JGI IMG/M metagenome (GOLD analysis project Ga0172380, IMG submission 119747) | Leachate microbial communities from a municipal landfill in Southern Ontario, Canada - Leachate well 162 metaG | ecosystem: Engineered > Solid waste > Landfill > Unclassified | place...
CGACCTCATCTGTTACGAAGCTGGTCTGTGGGGCGGGGCGAATGCCATTCCGGTGCCGGGCGATTATGACGGCGACGGCAAGACCGACCTGGCCTATTATCGCAACGGCTATTGGTCGATCTACACGATGGCAGGCGACCTCATCTGTTACGAAGCTGGTCTGTGGGGCGGGGCGAATGCCATTCCGGTGCCGGGCGATTATGACGGCGACGGCAAGAGCGACCTGGCCTATTATCGCAACGGCTATTGGTCGATCTACCTGATGTCGGGCAGTGTGTTCTGCTACGAAGCGGGGCCGTGGGGCGGGGCGGATGCCATCCCGGTGCCGGGCGACTTCGACGGCGACGGCAAGAGCGACTTGGCCTATTACCGCGCCGGCTATTGGTCGATCTACTTGATGGCCGGTAGTGTGCTTTACGACAACGCGGGCCTTTGGGGCGGGCCGGGTTGCATCCCCGTGAAGTGATATCGTCAGTTAAGATGAGAAAAACAGGCTGGAGCGGGGCTCGCTCCAGCCTGTTTCATTTTTACCGATGCCGGACCTGTGGCGCCTGCCGTTTGGCATCTATTTCGCTTGCAAGCCACGGGTGAAGTGCTATTTTTCTTAGGCTTTAACCGTATTTCAGCCATCATTGGCCGGCAACGGTCGGGAAAGATTTAATGAAAACCGTGGGTATAGGTCTGTTGGGATTCGGCACGGTGGGCGCCGGCGTGGTCGAGGGGCTTCGCAAGAATCAGGGCCTGCTCGAAAGCCGCACCGGGCTCAAGCTCGAACTGCGGCGTGTCGCCGATATCGATATCGAACGCGATCGCGGCGTCAGTGTGCCGCCGGGGGTCTTGACCAACGACGCCGAGGCCGTCGTCGCCGGCCCTGAGATTGACATAGTCATCGAACTCATTGGCGGCCAGAATGCGGCGCGCAGTCTGATTGCCCGGGCTCTTCAACGCGGCAAACCGGTGGTGACCGCCAACAAGGCGCTTCTGGCCGAGCACGGCGCCGAGCTGTTCAAGTTGGCGGAAGCGAATCGGACGGATATCTTTTTCGAGGCCAGCGTGGGCGGGGGCATTCCGATAATCCGTTCCCTGCGTGAAGGTTTGGTCTCCAATCGAATCCAGAGTATTTACGGTATTTTGAACGGCACCTGCAACTATATTTTGACGCGCATGGAGCAAAACCGGATGTCGTTCGCGACGGCCCTGAAGGAGGCCCAGAAAGCGGGCTTTGCCGAGGCGGACCCCGCCCTGGATGTCGATGGCCTTGACACCGCGCACAAAGCGGTCATATTGGCTTCGCTGGCCTATGGTTTTAGCGTGCCTATGCGGGAAGTGGCCGTGGAGGGCATCCGGGGATTGGACGCCTTGGATCTGCGCTATGCCCTGGAACTGGGCTACCGCATCAAGATGCTGGCGGTCATCGAGCAGGAAAACGGCGATGTGGCTGTTCGCGTGCATCCGACGCTGGTGCCCATGGAGCACATCATTGCCTCCGTGAGCGGTGTGTTCAATGCCGTGCTGATCGAGGGCGACGAGGTGGGCGATGTGCTCTTTTACGGCAAGGGTGCGGGGCGCGATCCGACCGCCAGCGCAATTTTGGGCGACGTGGTGGATGCGGCGCGCAATCTGGTCTGCCATGCCGCGCGGCGCGCGCCGGGGTTCGTCAACTATAACCACCAGGGCAAAGTGAAGGCCGTCGGGGAAACCGAGGTCCGTTATTATCTGCGCCTGACCCTCTTGGACAAGCCCGGTGTGTTTGGCCAGATCGCGGCGGTCCTGGGGCGGCACGACATCAGCATCGCCTCGGTCCTGCAGAAGGAAAGTATGGCGGGCCGGCAGGTGCCCGTCATCATCATCACGCATCACGGCAAGGAAAAAGCGTTCCGGGCGGCCCTGGACGAATTGGATGTTCTGCCGGTGGTGGGCGCCAAAACCGTCCGGTTCCGGATTGAGGATTTTTAGACCCGGCAATTAACTGCATAGGAATTTCAAGAAGGTAGGGACGGACAGCCCGTCCGTCCGTGGTTACGGAAGAACGGCGCAACAGGCTGTTGCGCCCTACCATATGAAACAGTTGCCGCTTCTGGCGGCACAGCTCAACAGGGGTGCAAATATGGGATTGATCGTTCAGAAATTCGGCGGCAGTTCGGTGGCGGACGCGGCCTGTATCCGGCGCGTGGCTAACCGGGTCCTGGAAACCCAACGAGACGGAAATCAGGTTGTGGTGATTGTCAGCGCGATGGGGGATACCACCGATGACCTGATCAAATTGGCGCACCAGATCGCCGCTGTGCCCAGCGATCGGGAAATGGACATGCTCATGTCCACGGGCGAGCAGGTCTCCGTGGCCATGTTGGCGATGGCCCTGCATGCCATGGGAGCGGACGCCGTTTCATTGACCGGCCCGCAGGCCGGGATTTTTACCGATGCCATGCATCGCAAGGCCAAGATTATGGGGATCGATCCCCGGCGGGTCCGGAAGCATTTGAAGGCCGGTCAAATCGTGATCGTGGCCGGATTCCAGGGGCTGACGCCGGGGGACGATATTGCGACCTTGGGGCGCGGCGGTTCCGATACCACCGCTGTGGCCTTGGCCGCCGCCTTGAAGGCCGACCGCTGCCAGATTTTTACCGACGTCGAGGGGGTCTATTCGGCCGATCCGCGCATCGTCAAAAAGGCCTGCAAGTTGGACGAGATCGCGTATGACGAGATGCTCGAACTGGCCAGTCTGGGCGCCAAAGTGCTTGTATCGCGGTCGGTTGAGTTTGCCAAGAAATACGGCGTTGAGCTGGAGGTGTTGTCCAGTTTTTCCAAGGCGCCGGGAACCATCGTAAAGGAAGAGGTCAAGAGTATGGAAGATATCGTTGTTCGAGGCGTTTCGGCGGATAAAGACGAGGTTAAAATCACCCTGGCGGGCGTGCCCGATCACCCCGGGGTGGCGGCGCGGTTGTTCAAGGACTTGGCCGGCGCCAGCATCAACATCGACATGATCGTCCAGAACATCAGCGCCCAGGGCATGACGGACATATCGTTCACCGTGCCTGAGGAGGATTTGGCCAAGACGCGGCGCGTGATGCAGGCCGCCGCCAAGGGCGTGGGCGCACAGACCGTGAACGTGGATGCGGACATTGCCAAGGTCAGCATCGTCGGTGTGGGCATGCGCGGCCATTCGGGGGTTGCCTTCCAGATGTTCAAGACCCTGGCCGAACAAAGCATCAATATTCTGATGATCTCGACTTCCGAGATCAAAATCTCGGTGATCGTTCGTAAAGCGCTGGCCGACAAGGCCATGATTGCCCTGCACAAAGCATTTCGATTGGACAAGCCGGCGGCCAAGGCCAAAGTCCGGCGGAAATGAGCAGGAGGAGGGCTGAAAAAATGCAAACCGTTCAAATCTACGATACGACTTTGCGTGACGGCATGCAGGGGGAAGGCGTTTCGCTTTCGGTGGCCGGCAAAATCCGGGTGGCCCTGCGCTTGGATGAGTTCGGCGTCGATTATATCGAGGGCGGCTTTGCGGCCTCCAACCCCAAGGACATGGAGTTTTTCCGGGAAATCCGGCAGAAGAAATTCAAGCACGCCAAAGTGGCGGCCTTCGGCAGCACGCGCCACGCGCATACGCCGGTGGGCGAGGACCATGGCACCCTGAAGCTGATTGAAGCGCAGACATCCGTTGTCACCATTTTCGGCAAGTCCTGGCGCCTGCATGTGAGCGACGTCCTGCGGACAACCGAGGCCGAAAACATAGCCATGATCCGGGACACGGTGGCCTATCTCAAACAGCGTGGCCGCGAGGTGATCTACGATGCCGAGCATTTCTTCGACGGTTATAAGGACAGTCCGACTTATGCGATGGCCACGCTGCGCTCGGCCCTGGAGGCCGGCGCGGATTGCCTGGTGCTGTGCGACACCCGCGGGGGCTGTCTGCCGCATGAAATCGCCGATATTACCCGCGCCGTGGTCGCGGCCGTGACTGTGCCGGTTGGTATTCACGGCCACAACGATGCGGAGCTTGCGGTGGCCAATTCCATCGAGGCGGTGCGGTGCGGCGCGCTCCAGGTGCAGGGCACGATCAACGGCTACGGCGAGCGTTGCGGCAACGCCAACCTGTGCGCGATTATCCCAAACCTGGTTCTGAAGTTGGGCTGCGCCTGCCGCTGTAAGAACAACCTGGCCGGCTTGATGGATCTCTCGCGGTTCGTGGATAATGTGTTAAACACGCTCCATGCCCGCCAGGCGGCTTATGTGGGGGAAAGCGCGTTTGCCCACAAGGCGGGGATGCACGTCAATGCGGTGGAAAAAAATCCGCGCAGTTTCGAGCATGTTCCGCCGGAAACCGTGGGCAACGAGCGCCGTATTTTGATTTCGGAGCTTTCGGGCGGCAGTAACATCCTGCTCAAGGCCATTGAAATGGGCGAGAATATAAGCAAGTCCTCCCCGGAAATCCGGGAGGTGCTCAACAAACTGGAGCAATTGGAAAAGAAGGGCTACCAATTCGAGTCGGCGGACGCCTCTTTCAAGATCCTGATCCAGAAAGTTTTGAAGAGCCATAGGGCCTTTTTCGAACTGGAAGGGTATCGCGTGATCGTCGAAAAACGCGGCAAGAACGAACCCTGCCTGTCGGAGGCGACCATCAAGGTGAAAGTCGGCAACGAGATCGAGCATACCGCCGGTGAAGGCGATGGCCCCGTCAATGCCCTGGATAACGCCCTGCGCCGGGCCTTGACGCGGTTTTATCCGGCGATCGCCAAGGTGGCGCTCACCGATTTCAGCGTGCGCATTCTCGATCCCAAGGAGGCGACCGCGGCCAAAACGCGGGTGATCATCGAATCCAGCGACGGCAAGGATGCCTGGAGCACGGTGGGTGTTTCCGAAAATATTATCGAAGCCTCCTGGGAGGCCCTTGTGGATGGCGTGGAATACAAGCTTTTCAAGGATGAACAGGCCGCGCGCAAACAGAAGCCGGCCAAACGGTCCCGCGAAGCCGGAGTAGAATAGCAAACCCCATGTTCGAACTCGATAAAACTTACGACGCCCAAAAAGTGGAAGACAAGTGGTATGCCCGCTGGCTGGCGGCGCGGGCTTTTCATGCCGAGGCCGGCCGCGGCGGGACACCCTATGCCATTGCGATCCCGCCCCCCAACGTGACGGGTATTCTGCACATGGGGCATGCGCTGAACGTCACGATCCAGGATATCCTCATTCGCTGGCGCCATATGCAGGGCCGCAACACGCTCTGGCTGCCCGGCACGGACCATGCCGGCATTGCGACCCAGAACGTCGTGGAACGCGCGCTCCGCAAGGAGGGCAAAACGCGCTCCGACCTGGGCCGCGAGCAGTTCGTCAAGCGGGTCTGGGAATGGCGCGCGCAGTACGGCTCGACGATTATCCAGCAATTGAAGAAACTGGGGGCCGCCTGCGACTGGGACCGCGAGCGTTTCACCATGGACGAAGGGCTGAGCGACGCCGTGGCGGAAGTCTTTGTGCGGTTATACGACAAAAAGCTTGTTTATCGCGGCAACTATATCATCAACTGGTGCCCGCGCTGCCATACGGCGCTTTCCGATGAGGAAAGCGTGCACGTGGAAACGGCCGGCAAACTGTATTACATCCGTTATCCGCTGAAAAAAGGGCAGAAAAAAGATTCCATCGTGGTGGCCACGACCCGTCCGGAAACGCTCCTGGGAGACGTGGCCGTGGCCGTCAATCCCCGCGACGAGCGCTACGCGCACCTCAAGGGCCAGCGCTTCATGCTCCCGATTCTGGACCGGCCGCTGCCCGTGATCGAGGATGACTTTGTGGACCCGGAGTTCGGCACCGGGGTGGTCAAGGTGACGCCCGCCCACGATCCCAATGACTTCGAGATGGGCCGGCGGCACGGCCTGGCGCCGATCAACGTCATGCACGAGGACGGCACGATGAACGAAAACGCCGGGCCATACCGCGGCCTGGATCGCGTCGAATGCCGCCGTCAGATTGTGGAGGATTTACAGAAAGCCCGTCTGATCGAGAAAATCGAAGACCATGTCCACGCCGTGGGTCATTGTTACCGGTGCGACACGGTTGTCGAACCGCGTCTGTCCCTGCAATGGTTTGTGCGCATGAAACCGCTGGCGCGTCCCGCCATCGAGGCCGTCAAGGATGGCCGCATCCAGTTCATGCCCGAACGGTGGACCAAGGTTTATCTCGACTGGATGGAAAATATCCGCGATTGGTGTATTTCGCGCCAGATCTGGTGGGGGCATCGGATCCCGGTATTTTACTGCGAGGCCTGCCGGCACGAGTGGGCGGCCAAGGGCCATCCCGCCGCCTGCCCGGCCTGCGGCTCCAAGAGCTTTCAGCAGGATGAGGACGTGCTCGACACCTGGTTTTCGTCGTGGCTGTGGCCGTTCAGCGCGTTGGGGTGGCCCGCGCAGAACAAGGACCTGGCGTTTTATTATCCCACCAATACCCTGGTCACCGGCTCGGAAATAATATTTTTCTGGGTGGCGCGCATGATCATGGCCGGCCTGGAATTCATGGGCGATATTCCCTTCCGCACCGTCTATATTCACGGCACGGTCCGGGACGACACGGGCCGCAAGATGAGCAAAAGCCTGGGTAATTCCATCGACCCGCTGGCGATCATCAAGGATTTCAGCGCCGATGCCCTCCGCTTCAGCCTGGTAATGGTCACGGCCGTTGGCCAGGATGTGCATCTGGCCACGGAAAAATTCGAGTTGGGGCGCAATTTCCTGACCAAGCTCTGGAATGCCGCCCGGTTCATGCAGATGCACACCAAGGATGCTCCGGAACATCTTGAAGCGCAACCCTTCAATCCCGACCTGCTTACGCCGGACGACAAGCACATCCTGGCCCGCCTGCACGACACGATTGCCGCCTGCACCGAGAACCTGGAGCGGTGCCGGTTTAACGATCTGGCCAAAACTTTGTATGAGTTCGTCTGGCACCAGTTCTGCGACTGGTACATCGAATATGCCAAGATCGGTCTCAATGCGGAAGACCCGGCCCGGCGCGCGCAGACCCTGCAGGTCTGTCACTATGTCTTTGCCAATGCCTTGATTCTTCTGCATCCCATCGTTCCGTTCATAACGGAAGAGCTTTGGCATGCCATGGGTTACGGCGCCGAGGCCGATTCCATCATGGCGGGACCCTGGCCCAAGGCTTTTGACCTGGATGAGCTGGGCAAGTGGGGGATTGACGGGCGCACGGTGGAATACGTGGAAAACAAGCACGACCTGATCCGCGTCGGGCGGACGCTGCGCGCCGATTACGGCATTTCACCCGCGCTGAAAATCAGGTACATTATCCGGCCTGAAAACGCCGGCATGACCGAACTCCTGCGGGCCGATGAAGCCTCGATCGCCTTCCTGTTACGCGCGGAACCGTTGAGCGTCGATCCGGATTTCCACCCGGTCCGCATGATCAACGGCATCAGCAAGCTGGGCGCGATTTTTATCCCGATCGAGGGTTTAATCGACGTGCAGGCCGAGATCAAGCGTCTGAACGGTCAATTGACCAAAGCCTCCGGCGATCTGACGTTCGTTACGCGCAAGGTGGAAAGCGTTGAATTTGTGCAACGGGCGCCGCCCGAGGTTGTCGAACAACAACGCGCGCGCAAACAGGAACTCCAGGATAAGTGCGAAAAATTGTGCCGTTTGATTGCCGTCCTGTCCGAGGAAGGCAAAAGCGGCGTTAAGAATTTGACAGACGCCTAAAAGCGCGGCATTATGTCTTTCCACCTGCCGGAAGAAAAATTGCGTGCACAAACTCGAAAAAACCAGGCTGGACGATTTCCTCGCCCGCATCACGGAAGGGCGCGAGGTCTATGCGCTCGAGCAGACCGGGACGCAGTATCATCTGGTGCGCTCCGCTGCCTGGCAAGCCGGCAAACACACCTTGGGCGCGTTTCGTCCGGTCGAACCCTTGAAGGCCCTGGTGTTTCGTCCGCGCGAGTGGCTGGGAACGCTGGGGGACACCGCGCCGGATGCAGTCATCCCGGAACGCATTGTTATCGGCGCGAAGAATTGCGACATCGCCGCGCTCAAGATTCACGACTACGTGTTTCTGAACACCGCGCCGGCGGATCCTTTGTATAAGGAAGCGCGCGAAAAGACCATCATCGTTTCCTGCGATTGCACCGATGCGCGCCCGGTGTGTTTCTGCCCGGCCGTCAAGGAACAGCCGTACCCAAAAGCCGGTTTCGATATCAATCTTGCGCCGACCGAACTCGGTTACGTGGTCGAGGCGGGCAGTGAGCGGGGCGAAAAATTGTTGAAGAAAGTCGGGGATCTGCTCGTTGCGGCCGATGAGGGGATTCTAAAAGCGCGCGACCAAAGCCGGCAAAAAATCAGCCGGAAAGTGTGCGGGCAAACCGAAAGAATGGGGCTGTCTTGCGGCGCCGATCTGCGCCAGGCGGTCGAAAAGTCGCAGGGCAAGAAGATCTGGGACGACTTTGCGGAGGATTGTGTCGAATGCGGAGCCTGCAACCTGATCTGTTGCACCTGTCACTGTTTTTTGCTGGCCGACGGCAAGGGCAAGAACGACGCCAATGTCCGCATCAAACAATGGGATGCTTGCCTTTACAGGAATTTCGCCACCGTCGCCGGCGGGGCCAATCCGCGCCGGCACCGCGCCGAGCGGCTGCACAATCGGTTCGACAAGAAATTCAGTTTCTTTCCGGGCGTTCTCGGAAGCTACGCCTGCGATGGTTGCGGGCGTTGCGTGGAAGCCTGCACGGGCAAGATCGACATCCGCGAGGTTTTGAAGAGGGCCGTCAATGAGTTGTAGCCCATACATGCCCATGCCGGCCAAGCTGGAACATGTGGTCCGGGAAACGGCCAACATCAAGACCTTTTTTGTGCGCCCGCAAAAGCCGTTGGCGTTCAAGGCCGGCCAGTTTATCGAATTGACCGTTCCCGGGATAGGGGAGGCGCCCTTCACGCCCTCGTCTTCGCCGGCGCTAAGCGACCGGATCGAAATTACGATTATGCGCGCGGGCCGGCTCACGGAAAAACTCCACGCGTTGGAGCCCGGCGCCGAGTTGGCCATCCGCGGGCCGTCGGGCCAGCCGTATCCGCTGGAGAAATATCGCGGACGGGAAGTGTTGATTGTGGGCGGCGGCGTCGGTTTGGCGCCTTTGCGGGCACTGCTGTTCGCGCTTTTCGAGGAGGCGGACAAATACAAGAAAATTTTTGTGCGGTATGGCGCCAAAAGCCCCTCCGATCTTGTCTATCGCAAGGCCGTGGAGGATGGCTGGGGCCGGAAAGACATGGATGTTGCCATCACCGTTGACAAACGCGACGATAGCTGGAGCGGCAATGAAGGCGTGGTCACGACGATTTTGGCGCCGGACAAACTGAAGTGCAATCCCCAGGAGGGCGTGGCCGTGGTGTGCGGGCCCCCGATTATGATGAAGTTTGCGACGTTGGAACTGTTGCATCTCGGGTACGCGCCGGAAAACATCTATCTTTCCATGGAAAAAAACATGAGCTGCGGGATCGGAAAGTGCGGGCATTGCCGCTTAGGCCCTTACTATGCCTGTAAGGATGGCCCCGTCTTCAGTTTCGACCGCATCAAGCACCTGCAAAAAATCTGGGATTAAGTCATGGCAAAACGGTTATTCATCGATCTGAACAAGTGCGATGCCTGCGAAAAGTGCGCGGTGCACTGCGCCTATTTCTATCGCCCGCGAATGACCGATCACGGCATCCTGGGTCTGCGCGAACTGGCGACTTTTGTGTTGATCTGCCGCCGCTGCGAGGAGCCCAGCTGCGTGGCGGCCTGCAAGTTCGATGCGCTGGAGCGCCAGGCGGACGGGATTCTCAAGCGCCACAATATGCGTTGCGTGAGCTGCAAGTGTTGCAGCCATGCCTGTCCGTTCGGCACCATTTATCTCGATACGCTGTCTTTTTATGACGTCAAGTGCGATTTCTGCGCGTTGCCGGGCGGCGATAAGATTCCGTGCGCGATCGATTGCGCCAAACAGGCGGTCGAGTTCAGGGAAGTGGAGGAATCGCCCAAGGACGGAATTTTCCTGGTCGGAGAGCGCCTCGCGGTGCGGGCGCCGCGCTGGAACAAGAAGGATGTGTAAGACGATGGAACTCGGGTATTTAATATTGCAGATGCTTGTTTTCCCGGGATTGCTGTTCACGGCCGCCGCGGGCCTGGTCACAAGCTGGGTGGACCGCAAGGTCACGGCGCGCGTCCAGATGCGCGTTGGGCCGCCTTTTCTTCAGCCGTTCTACGACGTGCTGAAACTGATGATCAAGGAAACGTGCATTCCGGCGGGCACCGCCCGCGGACTTTTCCTTTCCGCCCCCTTGTTCGGCATGGCGGCGGCGGCCCTGGCTTCGATGCTGATCTGGCGGGCCTTTATCCCGCTGGGGCAAACTTTCAACGGCGACATTATCGTCATTCTGTATCTGCTCACCATCCCCGCGGTCGCCGTGATCCTGGGCTCGTTTGCGTCCCAAAACCCGCTGGCCTCCCTGGGCGGCAGCCGCGAAATGAAACTGTTGCTCGCGTACGAACTTCCTTTCGTTCTGGCCATGCTTGTGCCGATCGTCCATACTCACAGCATCCGGCTTTCCGACCTGCTGGCGGCCGGCGCGGTGGTGGCCAAGCCTTCCGGCATCGTTGCGCTTGTGGTCGCGATCCTTTGCATGCAGGCCAAGTTGACGCTCGTGCCGTTCGATGCGCCCGAGGCCGAGACGGAACTGACCGGCGGGGCCTACCTGGAATATTCCGGCCCGCCGCTGGGCGTTTTTAAATTGACGCGCGCCATGATGCTCTTTACGATGCCGATTTTCCTGGTGGCCGTTTTCTGCGGCGGGATCGCCTTCGACCAAGGCTGGCGGCCGGTCCTGCTGGGCGCGCTCAAGTATCTTGGGCTCGTTGTGGCGGTGGTGCTCATTCGAAACACGGCGCCGCGGGTGCGGATCGATCAGGCCGTCAAATTTTTCTGGGGGCCGGTGACGTTGGCCGCCCTGGCGGCGGTCTTGGCCGCATTTTGGGGATGGTGATGCGATGAGTTTTGCCGTCAATATGCTGACCCGGTCGCTGAACGTCTTTCATCTGGGGGGCAGCGCGTGCAACAACTGCGACATCGAGATCATCGATACGCTTACGCCGCGCTACGATTTGGAGCGTTTTGGGATCACACTTGTCGGGAGTGTCCGGCACGCGGATGTTCTCCTGGTTACGGGAGTCTTCAACAAGAAATCCGCCATCCGCCTGAAGCGGGCTTATCGGGAGGCGGCCAAGCCGGTCTTGGTGATCGCCGTCGGCAACTGCCCCTGTACGGGCAATATGTTCCAGCAGTCGTACAATTGGGATGAGCCCGTCGATAAATACATCCCCGTGGATGCCTATCTGCCCGGGTGCCCGCCCAAGCCCGAGGCGATGATTTTGGCGGTGGTGAAGCTGGTGAAAAAGTTGCGCGGCCTAACGTTGCCGAAGGCCTGATTTCGATAACCCGGCATGGATCGTACAGGATGAAAGCGAAACACATGACAAGGGATGAACTGCTGGAGCGGGTCAAGGGAGGACTGGGCGATAAAATCCTCCGATGGACGGAAAAATCCGCCCGGCGAATTTATGTGGAAGTGAAGCCGGAAGACATCCCGGAGGCGACGCGTTTCCTTTTCAAGGAGTTGGAGGCGCGTTTTTCGATTGCGACCGGCATGGATACGCCCGCGGCGATCGAGGTGCTTTATCACTGGGCTTTCGATCAATTCGGTTTGATGTTCACGGTGCGCACGAAGTTGAACCGCGATCAGCCGGTAATCGAATCCATTGCCCCGATTTTCAAAGGCGCGGAATGGATTGAGCGCGAAATGTGGGAATTGCTGGGCATCACGTTCCGGAACCATCCGGACATGCGGCATCTGTTGTTGACCGACGATTGGCCAAAAGACAAGTATCCGCTCCGGCGCGATTACGTGAAGGCATAGGAATTAAAACACGGCGGTTCCATCGAACCGCGGCTACACCAGATAGGTGTGGATGCCGTTCGTGAGAACGGCATGGTTGGCGCAAATGACTAAGAAAACGACCATCATACCGATCGGCCCGTATCATCCGCTCCAGGAGGAGCCGGAGTTTTTCAAGCTCCACGTGGAAGGCGAGAAAGTCGTGCGGCTCGATATCGAACTTGGCTACAACCACCGCGGGATCGAGAAGCTTTCGGAGCTCAAGACCTTCGAGCAGACCGTTTTTCTTGTGGAGCGGATTTGCGGCATATGCTCCACTTCCCATCCGCTGGCCTGCGTGCAGGCTGTCGAGGACGCGGGCGAGGTCGTGGTGCCGGAACGCGCGCAGTACATCCGGACGGTGATCGGCGAGCTGGAACGATTGCATTCGCATATGCTCTGGCTGGGACTGGCCGGGCATTTCCTGGGATTCAACACGGTTTGGATGTGGGCGTGGCGTTATCGCGAGCCGATCCTCGAGTTGTTGGAATTGATCACGGGCAATCGCAACCATTATGGCATGATGAAGCCGGGCGGCGTGCGGCGCGATATCAAGGTCGAAGATCTCCCGGCCATACGCAAGACGCTGGCGGATCTCAAGGGGCCGATCTGTCTTTTCAGGGACGCCGTGACGGACGATCCCTTGATTCATGCCCGCCTGCAAGGCGTCGGCACGCTCACCAAACAACAGGCGATCGACTACTGTGCCGTGGGGCCGACTGCCCGGGCTTCCGGCGTGGCCAGGGATGTTCGCAAAGACCATCCCCACCTGGCGTATGGGCGCGTCGATTGGAAGGTCATTACCAGAGAGAACGGCGATGTTTTCGACAAGGCCGTGGTCCGGATCCTCGAGGCCCTGGAATCCATAAAGATCATCGAACAGTGCGTGGAGGCATTGAAAACCCTGCCCGGTCCCGTGGACTCCAATCCCAGGGAAATCAAGGCCGGTGAAGGCATCGGCACCTACGAGGCCCCGCGCGGGGAAGTCTTTCACTATATCCGCAGTGACGGCGGCAACCGTCCCGTGCGGCACAAGGTCCGGGCGCCCAGTTTTATGAATGTCGCGACCAACCAGACAACCGTTATTGGCCAGTCGGTGGCGGATGCCACGATCATTCTCGCGGCGGTCGATCCGTGTTACTGTTGCACCGAGCGCATGGCCGCCATCGATGCCGGCGCCGGCCGGCGCGTCTGGTCATCGGCGGAATTGATTCGGCTGTCACAGGCAAAGACCGCGCAGCTTAAGAAGGAAATGGGCGTGGAAGGCCCCCGCCTGGGACTGTAAGGGATTTTATGCCGGAGGCGGATCCGCCTCCGGCGGACGATGTTGGGTAGGGCGCGCTCGCCGAGCGCGCCGTGCTGGACCAGGAACGGCGGTTTCGGCGAAACCACCCTACCTATGGAACAGTCGCCGCCTTTGGCGGCCTAACTTGATCTAATAGGAAATTGTTCTTTCGTAGCCGCGCCGGTGACGGCGTGGATTCTTCGGCGGCCACGGCGTCACCGCCGCGGCTACAAGAGTCTGCCCCGCTTTGGGGGCGATAAGTGCATGCTAAGGAAATTCAATCCGATGTAGAGCCGGTTTTATACCGGCTATCCTATGCCGAAGATAGCCGACATAAAGTCGGCTCTACATGAAAAAGTCGCCCCGCTTTGCGGGGCCTAATTTGATATGGAACTGCTATTACATCCGCTGGTATTGCCGGTCACATTCCCGCTGGCCGCGGGGATCCTCAGTTTGCTTTTACCCAAGGCGTTCGACCAAGCCCGGGCCGTGTTCGCCACAGTCGCCGGCGCGCTCACCGTTTTGATCGTGGGCCGGCTCCTGCTGGAGTGGAAACACATGCCTGGCAATGTGCCGATGCTGTTTTCCGATCCAACATGGGGCAGTCTGCGGCTGGATCATCTCGCTTCGTTTATCCTCCTGCTAACCGCCGTATTCGGCTTCCTGATAGCGCTGTATTCCATTGGGTACATGCGCGGCAAGGAACGGTTGCGCGAATATTATGGATGCTTGCTGTGCACCATCGGCGTCTCGTGCGGCGTGATCCTTGCCGACAACCTGTTGTTGATTCTGATATTCTGGGGCCTGGTTGGCTTGGCCCTTTATATCATGATCGGCATCGCCGGACCGGATGCCGCCGCCGCCGCCAAAAAGAGCCTTGTTATCGTGGGCGGATCGGACTGCTTGTTGATGCTCGGTGTGGCGATTGTCTGGGTGCTGACCGATACGCTGACGCTGAGCAGTATCCGCCTGGATCTTGCCGGCGGGTTGCGATATGGCGCCTTTCTTTGCTTTGCCGTCGCCGCGTTGGCCAAGGCGGGCGCCATGCCGTTTCATTCCTGGGTTCCGGATTGCGGCGAGAAAGCCCCTGCCGCCGTTGCGGCATTTTTACCGGCTTCCCTGGATAAACTGCTGGGCATCTATCTGCTGGTCCGTTTGACCACGGGCATGTTTGCGATGAATACGGCCATGAACACGCTTTTGATGCTCATCGGCGCGGGAACGATCATCTGTGCCGTGATGATGGCCCTGGTACAGCACGATCTCAAGCGACTGCTCTCCTATCATGCCGTAAGTCAAGTGGGCTACATGGTGCTGGGCATCGGCGCCGGCACGGCCCTGGGTATCGCCGGCGGTCTGTTTCACATGCTTAACCACACCATTTACAAGTCCGCGTTGTTCCTTTGCGCGGGTTCGGTGGAAAAGAAAACGGGAACCATGGATTTGGACAAGTTGGGCGGACTTGCCCGGGTTATGCCGTTGACCTTTGCGTCCTGCACGGTCGCAGCCCTATCGATTTCCGGGATTCCGCCGCTGAACGGGTTCTATTCCAAATGGATGATCTATCAAGCGCTGGTCGATTCCAGCCGGCACGGAAACTACCTGTGGTTCGTTTTCCTGGCGACGGCGATGTTCGGATCGGCCTTGACACTGGCCAGTTTTGTCAAGATCCTCCATTCGGTTTTTCTGTGCAAGCGTTCCGCGGAGTTGCGCCATCGCGACATTCGGGAGGTCGGATTTTCGATGTGGTTGCCCTGCGTTGGCTTGGCCGGACTCTGCGTTATTTTCGGCGTGTTCGCGTATCGGTTGCCCCTGACTGTCATGATTTTTCCGGCCATCGGCGGGGGCGTCGCGTTTTCCGGATCTTGGTATGCGGGCCTTGCGACCGCCCTCCTGCTGGCGGCCTATGCGGTGGGCGTGCTTGTGTACCTGCTTGCCACGGTCCGCAAGGCGCGCGCCTGCGACACCTACATCGGCGGCGAGGTCATGGCGGAGGCCTTCCCGCGCAAGGGCGCCGACGGCAAGGCTGAAAATGTGGAAGTCACGGGTGTTGATTTTTATCGGACCGTGGAAGACCTTCCGCCGTTGCATGCGATTTATGGCGCGGCCCGCAGGAAACTGTTCGACATCTACGATCTGGGCGGCAGCGCGGCCTCTTTCTTCGTGGAGCTGTTGCGCCGCGTGCATAGCGGCCTTTTGCCCATGTATTTGACTTGGATGCTGGTCGGATTGCTGTTTATATTGTGGCTGTTGTTTTTTGGAGGTCGCTTGACGATATGAGTCTGCTTGTCATATTGCTGGTGCTGATGATCATCGGCGCGATTATCGCCATTGAGACGACCAACTTGTTGTCGTCCATCGTCTGTGTGGGCGCCGTCGGGTTCCTGATTTCCATTGCATTCCTTTTCCTGGGGGCGCCGGACCTGGCCATCACGCAGTTGGTGGTTGAGGCGCTGTGCCTGATCATTCTCATCCGCGCCACGATCAATCGCGACCTTACCTCCGTTTCCGGCGATCGCGAGTTTTTCGGCCTGACCGTCACGGTGGCCATGGTCCTGGTTTTTGCGATCGTCGGGATCAAGGTCTTCGACGAGTTTCCGGCGCTGGGGCAATCCGTGATGGACCGCATGGCCGATACGCCCTCATCGATCTATCTCGCGCACGGGACGGAACAAACCGGATCTCGGAACGTGATCGCGGCCTTGATCCTCGGTTACCGCAACTACGATGCGCTCGGCCAGGTTGCCGTTTTGTTTTGCTCGGTTCTCGGCGCCCTGGCCATCTTACGCCGGCCGGCCAGGAAGGATCAGGCCGAAAAAGATTCGGAGGCTGATGCCGTATGATGGACAGCGCCAAGCGCGAAGGCATGGATTTGGTGGCCAAGTCGGTAAGCGGCTGGCTGAAGGGGTTTATCTTTCTCTTCGGAGTGTATCTCGTGCTCCACAGCCATGAAACCCCGGGCGGCGGATTTGCGGGCGGTATTATTATCGCTTGCGCCTTTATTTTGTTCACGCTGGCGGAAGGCCAGCGCGCCGGAATGAAGCTTCTGAGCAAGAACGCCGCCGCGAAATTGGCCGGCGCCGGCGCGTTGATTTTCCTGCTCCTCGCCATGGTGGGGACGTGGCGGGAAGACGTTTTTTTAAAAGATGTTCTGGGCGCGGACCATGCCGGCATCCTGGCTTGCTTTGGTGAAAACGCCGCGCCCATTTATGACCTGGCCTTGGCGCTTGTGGTGAGCATGTTGATTTATGTGGTCTTTTCCATCACGGCCGCCGTGCATGTGACGGTCAAGGATGGGAAGCGAAGGATGATGCGGCAAAGGAGAGCCTGAAATGGTGTACGCACTTTGTCTGGTCTTGATCGCGATCGGCCTCTATGGCGTGGTGGTCAAGAAAAACGTGGTGAAAATCGTCATTAGCCTGGCGATCGTCGAGTATGGGATTAACGTGCTCCTCGTGCTGATCGGTTACCGCAGCGGCGGATGCGCTCCGATTTTGAAACAAGGCATGACGGCGGCGAATCTCGCGGCGCATTCCGTGGATCCGTTGCCGCAAACGCTGGTGCTGACCGCCATTATGATCAACCTCGGCATGTTGATCCTGTTGGTGGCCATTTGCATTCGGCTGTACGAGCGCTACGGCACGTTTGACATTACCGGGATGCGCAGATTGAAAGGATAGCGTGAACAACGTCCTGCCATTTTTTATAGCGATCCCGCTGGCGGCGGCCTTCTTTATCCCGATGGTTTCGGTGGCCCTCAAGTGGGCGCCCGATCTGCTGGCGAACGTCGTCATGGCCGTATTGGCGGCGATGGCATTCCTGACCATCGGCCAAGCCGGGATTTATCACCTGGGAGGGTGGGGCGCGCATTTGGGAATCGATTTGCGGCTGGACGGCCTGACCACCTTGATGCTGATCGTAATCGATTCCATCGGCTTGGCCATGGCCATCTTCTCCGTTCAGTACATGACCCGCTACACATCCAAGTTGCGGTACTACAGCATTTTTCTCTGCCTGATCGCGGGCTTGAACGGCATCGTGCTCACGGGCGACCTGTTCAGCATTTATATCTTCATGGAAATCGTGGCGATCAGCTCGTATGCGCTGGTGGCCTTCGGCTGTGAACACGATGAACTCGAAGCGGCTTTTAAGTATGCCGTGCTCGGCACGGTGGCCTCCGCTTTCATTCTCATCGGCATCGCTTTGCTCTATGCCATGCTTGGCACCCTCAATCTGGCCGATATGGCGGTTCAACTCGCCGCCGGCGGCATGAACCGGCCGCTTACCGCCGCGCTCGGTCTTTTTCTGTGCGGTTTCGGCTTGAAGGCCGCGCTCATTCCCTTCCACGCCTGGCTGCCCGATGCGCATCCCTCGGCCCCGGCGCCGGTTTCGGCCTTGCTTTCGGGGGTGGTGATCAAAACCGCCGGGATTTATGTGCTGAGCCGGCTGGTATTCAATGTGTTCAGCGTGCAATTGGTTCCCGGCCTGCTTTCGATTCTGCTCCTTTTGGGCGTGGTCTCCATGATTGTGGGCGGCCTTCTGGCCATCGGACAATGGGACATGAAACGCCTCCTGGCCTATTCCAGCATCAGTCAAATCGGCTACATTGTCATGGGGTTGGGCTTGGGGACGCCCTTGGGACTGACCGGCGCGCTTTTCCACATGCTGAACCACTCGGTCTTCAAGTCGCTTCTGTTCCTCAATGCCGGCGCGGTGGAATATGCGACCGGAAGCCGTGATCTCCGGCATCTCGGCGGGCTAAGCCGCCGCATGCCGTTTACGGCCAATATGACGCTGCTGGGTTCCATGGCAATCTCCGGCATTCCGCCGCTCAACGGGTTTTGGAGCAAACTGATCATTGTGTTGGCCTGTATCGAAAGCGGGCGCCCCTGGCTGGCCCTGGCCGCGGTTGCGATGAGCTTGGTGACGCTGGTGGCCGTATTAAAAATGCAGAAAAACGCTTTTTACGATGAGGCCAAGCCGGCCGCGGCGCGCGCCACGGAAGTCCCGCGCTTGATGCGGTTGGCCATGCTGTTGTTGGCGGTGTTTTGTTTTGTCCTGGCATTGCTGGTTCTGACAGGATTCAGGTCGCCGTACCTGATCGCTCCGGCGGTGCATGCGCTCGGCGCCTGGGCCGGGACGGCCGTCGGCGGCGGGTTGGGAATATAAGAATGAAACAAGTTGCCATGTTTTTATTGCTGCTCCTGCTCTGGGTCGTGCTTGTCTGGCCCTTTGAAGCGGCGGGCGGACGGGTCCATCTGACGGTCATGGAGCTTGTCCCGGGGGCCATTGTGGCGTTGCTGGTGGTGCTGGTCATGCGCGCGAGCATCCCGGATGGTTTCAAGGCCTGGATCAACCCCGTGCGGCTTTTCTGGTTTGTGGTCTATGCCGGGGTGTTCGTCTTTTGTGTCATCAAGGCCAACTTCGATGTGGCCTACCGGATTCTTCATCCCGCAATGCCCATCCGGCCCGGCATCGTCAAGGTGAAAACCATTTTGAAAACCAAGGCGGGAATCGCCATGCTTTCCAACGCCATTGCCTTGACGCCCGGCACCCTGACGCTGCACGCGGAGGAGAACGGGGACCTTTACGTTCATTGGATCAATGTGAAGGCCACGGACGTGGCGAGCGCCACCCGGCACATTGTCGGCCGTTTCGAATGGCTTATCAAGCGGGTTCTGGAATAGAAACGGCGCGTGCCATGGGGGGTAATTGCAAAACTTGCGTTTTGCAAGAATTCAGGAGCCAGGAGCCAGAATTCAGAATTGACAAGATTTTTGATTGCCGGCTATTTAAGTTGTAATTCTGGATTCTGACTCCTGAATTCTGACTACTTTTGTAATTGGCTCAAGGGAGAAGGATAAAATGTTTTTCATTTTGGCATATCTGGTCCTGTTTGCCTGTTGCGGCATGTGCCTCTATCGCGTGGGGCGTGGGCCAACCGCTCCCGACCGCGCGATGGCCATCGATATTCTCGGGATCGTGGTGGTCTGCTTTACGGCCCTGCTGTCCTTGAAAACCGGCGAGGCGTTCTATATGGATATCGGCATCGCCTGGGCGATCTTGAGCTTTATCGGCACGATTGCGCTGGCCAAACATTTGGAAGGACGGGGCTTCGATGAATAATCTCGTTGGCATGGTCTTCGTGGCGATCGGCCTGGCCTTCAGCGTCCTGGGCTGTATCGGGATGATCCGCCTGCCCGACATCTACAACCGCCTGCAGGCCTCCACCAAGTGTGTCACCATGGGGACCTGCATGGTGCTGATTGGCGTCATGATCGCGTCCGGTTTCCCCCATGCGGCGAAACTGGGCGCGCGCTGCATCATTTGCCTGGTGTTTATCCTGATCACCGCGCCCACCGCCGCCCATGCGCTGGCCCACGGCGCCTATTCGTACGGCGTCCGGCTCTGGGAAAAAAGCGTTGTCAATCGTTATGAAGAGGATTTCCCCGCGCAAACGCCGAAACAGGAAGCCGAATGAAACTACCCTGCCTATTTCAATTCCGGATACTGAAGCTGGCGATAATGTCGCTTTTCTCGCGGCCTTTCACCACCAAGTTCCCTTACGCGCCCTATGAGCCCATTCCGCAGTTCCGCGGCCGGCCGCGCTACCATAAGGACGATTGCATCGGTTGCGGAGCTTGCGCCGAGGTGTGCCCCGCCGATGCCATCGACCTGACCGATGATTTGAGCGCCGGGAGGCCCGTTCGCCGGCTGGTGCACCACCTCGACACCTGCATCCAATGCGGCCAATGCGAGCGCTACTGCACAACCGAAAAAGGCATAAAATTAACCAACGAGTACGACTATGCCGCGTTTACGAGGGATAATTTTGAGGAGCGCGTGGAGAAGGAACTGCTGCTCTGCGAATGTTGCGGCGAGGTAATCGCGCCTCTCGACCAATTGCGCTGGTTGGTCCGGCGGCTCGGGCCGCTGGCTTTCACCAATCCCACGCTCATGCTCGTCTCGGCGCGCGAACTGGGCCTGGTGAGCGAGGGCGTCAAAATTGAAGCGGATAAGACCGTGCGTTCGGAGCGCCTGAGCATCCAGTGCCCGAAATGCCGCCGCAAAACCGCCTTCGCGGTGTGATGCGCCCACGGCATCCTCTTTCAATCCAGTGACCGATCTATCAAAGATTTCAACCACGAAACACACGGAACACACGAAAGCTCTGCGCCTAAAGCGTGCATTTTCATTTCGATAATGAAAAACAATCGGATCTTCATCCATTTCGTGTGTTCCGTGTGTTTCGTGGTTGAAAAGTCTTTGCTGATGTTTTCTTGTTTTATATGGCGGTTTTTGAATTCATCCGTGGTTCTTTTATCGTAGTTACGCATGCATAAGGTAACCCAAGACCTCAAGCAAAATCTCCATGGCAAAATCTGCGTGCTCGGCATCGGCAACCGCTTGAAGGGCGACGATGCCGCCGGCCCGGAACTCATCGACCGCCTTGCCGGCCGCGGCGCGCTTCACTGCATCGACGCCGGGGTGGTCCCCGAAAACTACCTGGAAAAGGTTGTGAAGCTCCAGCCCGACACCATTGTGCTGGTGGATGCCATGGATTTCGGCGGCGCCGCCGGCGCCTGCCGGTTGTTCCCATCCGATCAGGTCGCGGGCGGGGGCTTGTCCAGCCACGCGCTTTCACTGCAAATGGCCTGCGATTATCTGCGTCAGCGCGTTGCCGCCCGGATTTTCGTTCTTGGCATTCAGCCCGCCCAGCTCAAGATGAATAGTCCGTTGAACGCGGCGGTTAAAGCGGCGGTTGAAAACTTGGCGGCCGCGCTGGGCGTGCGCGCTTAACGTGGGGTGTCCGAAATGTTGGGCAGTGGATGTGTTTATCAGCTCCACAGGCCGTTCAAGGGAAAGGCCCACAGGTTTTCGCCAAATGGGATTGCCTTCTCGCCGGTGTACAGCAAGACCCCGGCCGCGAAACGCGCTTTCGCATCGTTTGCCAGGCTCCGAAGCCCTCGAAAATCATCCGCCTTCAACGTGGCGGTTAACTTGACTTCGACGCCCGCGACCCGCTGTCCGCCGGTCTCAAGCACGAAATCCACCTCCGCCCCCGTGGCGGTTCGATAATGCAGTAGTGCGGGCTTGCAATCGCTCCATTCGATCTGCTTGAGGAGTTCGCAGCCGACAAACGTTTCCAGGAAGCGTCCAGTCATGTGGACGTTTTCCAGTACGCTTTTCTCGGAAGCATTCAGCAGGTAGGCCATGAATCCCGTATCGCAAAGAAGGAGCTTGGACGCCTTGACCAGACGCTTGCCCATATTGACGCTCCATGCCGGGATGCGATGGATCATGAACGTTGCCTCGAACAGCGCCAGATAGCGTTGTAGGGTCGTATGCGGTATCCCCGCGTCCCGGGACACATCGGCGACATTGAGCAATCCCGCCGATTGGGCGGCCAGGATGGCCAGCAGTCGAGGCGCCTCTGTCAGCCCAACTATGTTCGACAGGTCACGGACATCACGCTGTAGAATGGCCGTCAGATACGAGGCAAACCAGCGCCCTCTGCGCCCCGCGGGCCTCTGCACGACTTCCGGGTATCCCCCTTTATGAATCCGGGACGCCAGTGAATCGCGGGAACAAGGCACGGACGACGCCGTCATCTTGCCGCCGGAGAATAGGCGGTCAATGAATGTCTCGCGTGAGCCCTCCATCTCGCCTTGGGAGAGTGTTCTTAAGGTAATGATTTCCATTCGGCCGGCCAGCGATTCGGAAAGAGCCGGCAATACCATGACATTGGCGGAACCGGTCAGCAGGAAGCGACCGGGACGACGGTCCCGGTCCACACTCAGTTTGATTGCCGGAAACAAAGCGGGCGCCTTCTGAACTTCGTCGATGACAATCGTACCCGCGAGGCCATCGATGAACCCACGCGGGTCGTGTGTCGCTGCGGCCAGCGCTGCGGCATCGTCCAGCGTGACATAGGTTGCCTTTTTCACCTTGCCGGTCAACGCCTGCACCAGTGTGGTCTTACCGGTTTGGCGCGCCCCGTTCAGCAGCACCACCGGCGTATCGCCCATGGCGGCTTCGATCAAAGCCTGACTGTATCGTTGGAACATGGTGATAATATGCCCGCGCCGTGGTGAATTTGCAATGTTAATTTGTGAGGTGGGAATCATCCGGCGTCCTGTTGCTCTTACGCGGGTTTTTTGACCTTGCACAACGGCACAGCATTCAGAATTAAGCGCGCGAGGCGGCGGGCGGCCTGGTCGATTGCCGGAGAATGTTTTGCGCTGAAAGCGGTCGGGCCGGGTTGGATGCCCAGGATCATGATGCGGCAGGGCAGGGCGTTCTTCAGATAATCGGCCAGGATGCTCAGCGGCAGGACGTGCGTGGAAAACGACATTCCGGCGGCGGCCTCCGGCTCGATCAGCGTCGCGGCGCCCGGTTTCAATCCCAGGTCGGCGGCATCCACCAGCAGGATATGCGAAGGCCGGAAGCGCGCGATTTCGCCCGTCAGGTTTTCCGGCGCCGTGCCGCCATCGAATAGCCGGATCCGGTCGGCAATATTTTGCGCTTTGGCGCCGGCCAAAGCCGCGCGCAATTCGCGGAGCGCCAGGATGCCGGCAATATCGTCGCCGCGCAGGTCGGAACCGATTCCGACGACGGCCAGACTACGCGCCGACCGCAGGTTTAATTTCAGCAGCGCGCTCAGCGGACGCCGCCGGGGCGGATGGGGGTGGTGGCTCGGCATGGAAAATAACTTTCAGTTTATCGTGTTGGAGCTGGGCCAGTTCATATTCGACGGTGGACTCCAGGGCCTTTTTGGGGCAGGTATCCACGCATTGCGCGCAATAGATGCATTTATCGAGATCGAATTCGGCCTGGAACTGCTTGTCGCCGACCTTGGAGATCGTAATGCAATTTGTGGGGCAATCGCGCATGCATAATTTGCACCCGATGCACCGGGGCGATATGAATTTTATTTTACCCCGGAACCGGTCGGGCATCGGGACCGTGACATACGGATAAAGCACCGTCGCCGGCTTGCGGAAAAGGGACGTCAAAACTTCGCGGGCCATTTTTCCGGGATGAATCATGATCGGAGCACTCCGCTGAGGATCAGGTTAATGAGGAGTTGGAGGAGGGCGGCCGGCGCCACCACTTTCCAGCAGAAGATCACCATCTGCTCGATTCTCAGGCGCGCCAGGACCGTCCGCAGGAGCGCCAGCAGGGCGATGATGACCAGCACTTTGAGCGCGTAGAAAACGAATCCCAAGCCGGCGCCCAGTCCGAAGCCGAACGGCAGGAAGACCGCGGCGATCAAGGAGGCGCCGACGACCGCTTCGATATCGATGGCCAGACGGAACATGGCCAGCAACCGCCCACTGTATTCCGTGAACGTGCCGCCCACGATCTCGGTCTCGGCCTCGGGAATGTCGAAGGGCACGCGCTCCAGTTTGCCCTGGAGCGCGATAAGCGCCACGATCAATCCGATGACGTTGAATCCGGCATAAGCCGGATGCTGATCGTAAAAAACGGTCATCGCGCTGAGCGACCAGGTCCCGGCCAGCAAGGCGGGCGCCAGGATTGCCATGAATAACGGCACTTCATAGGCGAAAAGCTGGGTCAGGGTGCGGGTTGCGCCAATCATGGAAAAAAGCGACGTGGAATGCCAGCCGGCCAGGAAGAACGTCAGGGTGGGGATCGTGAGCAGATAAATCACGACGATCAGGTCGCCGTTGAAGGCAAACAGGGCCTGCGTGCTCCACAAGGGGATGTAGAAAAAGGCCGTGATCACGGATGCCAGGGCGAATACCGGCGTCAACCGGAACATGAGGACATCCGCCTCCTCCGGCACGATGTCTTCCTTGGCGCAAAGCTTGATGAAGTCGGCGAACGGCTGGAACCAGGGCGGGCCGATCCGGTTCTGCAGCCGGGCATAAAGCTTGCGATCCGCGAATTCCATGGCCAACCCGAAAAAGCACAGGAACAGGAATCCCGGGAATATCAGCAGATTAAACAATGATGAAATCATGGTAACTACTCCACAAGGAATACAGAATTCAGGAGTCAGGATTCAGAATAGCAAGCGCATAACCTGTAAATCTTATTGCTGGAGTCATCGTTCTGACTCCTGAATTCTGAATTCTGACTTCTGACTACCTTATATTTTCATCCTCCGGCTCAACTTCGCGTTCAACTCCGTGAAATCGATCCCCTGCTTCCGATACCATTCCAGGCTTTGCCTGTGCAGGGCCTGCCATGAAAGTGTTCCTTCCCGGCCCTGGCCGGCGCCTTTGACCCGGATCATCCGGTCGGTGCAGGAGAAACACGGGTCAATGGCGGCGATAATGATCGGCACGTCCGCCAGGCGGTTGTTTTCCATCATCTTGGCCACCGATTGCAAGTTGGCCAGCGTGGGCGCCCGGATTTTGACGCGCTCGGCCTTATCCGTGCCGTTGGCCTTGACATAATGGACGTCCTCGCCCCGTGGCGCCTCGTAGCGGCTGAAGGCTTCACCCGCCGGAATTTTGCGGGGCGCCTTCACTGTGATGGGGCCATCGGGAATCTTGGCGACCAGCTGACGGATCATGCTGTAGGACTGCATCAACTCGCCAACACGAACCAAGGTCCGTCCGTACACATCATTGTGGTTGTCGGTGACCACCTTAAAATCCAAGTCCTTATAGGCAAGATAGGGATCATCCCGGCGGACATCGGTATCAACGTTGGAGGCGCGTCCGGTGGGACCGATCGCACCTAACTTCACGGCATCCTCGTGCGAAATATAGCCCACGCCGGAAAGCCGCTTGATCAGCGTAATTTCCTGCGAGGCGACCTCGATATAATACTTGGTGCGCTCTTCGAGCACATCCATGGTTTTCAGGAGGTCGGCCAAATGTTCCCGACTGATGTCCCGGCGCACGCCGCCGATGGTATTGATCCCATAGTTGACGCGGTTGCCGGTCAGCGCCGCGAGGGTGTCCATGACGGCTTCGCGGTCGCGCCAGGCATACATGAGCAGGGTGTCGAAGCCGATTTCATGGCCGGCCACGCCCAGCCAGAGCAGGTGGCTGTGGATGCGTTCCAGCTCGGCGACGATGGTGCGGATATATTGGGCGCGCGGCGGCACAACCAGGCCGGCGATTTCTTCCACCGCCTGGATGAAACAGGTCGAATGCGAGTGGGAGCAGATGCCGCAGACGCGCTCGACCAGATACATGGCCTGGATATAATTGCGCTCCTCGCAAGCCTTTTCGATGCCGCGATGATTGTAACCCAGGCGCATATCCATGCTGATGATGGTTTCGCCGTTCAGGGTAATGGTGAAGTTTTCCGGCTCTTTCAAGGCCGGGTGTTGCGGGCCGATGGGGACTTTGATGTTAGGCATGGTGCTTTGACTCCAATAAATACCATTTCAATCCCTTGCGGTTTTCGCGAACCGCCGCTACACCAGGTGTAGTCGCCGTTCGATAGAACGGCAGGGTCATGGCGTTCCTACCTGTTTCACGCCATCCAGCATCTCGGCTTTCCAGTCCTTGCGCAACGGGTATTGACCGATCGGCCAGTTGTCGGGCAGGGGATAGCGCTGACCGGGAGGCAGTCCCTCCACATGCGCGCCCAGCAAATCCTCCAATTCGCGCTCGTAATTCGTGCTGTCCGGGAAAATATCCGTGATCGTTTGAAGCGCCGGGGCGGTCTTCGGAACGCGCGTCTTCAGGCTGAGCACGGTGCCGTCCGCGTGCGCCACATGATAGATGAAGGCCAGCGTGTCGCCATCGTCCAGACCGGTGATCGTGCACAGGTGCCGGAATTCCAGGCCGTTCACGATGTGCTCGAACACTTGGCGGAATTGGTCGTGCGGCACTTCCATGAAAACACGGCGTTCGCGCGCCACGCGAATTTGTTCGGTGCTTAAACCGAACTTCACCGACAGCTCTTTCTTGATTTTTTCCTCGTTGGTCATGATGGCGCCATTCTTGAACCGTAAAGAAAACCGTTTGTAGCCGCGCCCGTAAGGGCGTGGATTCCTTCGGCAGCCACGGCGTCACCGCCGCGGCTACAGGAAATACCGCCTATTCAAACTCAAATCGTTATTTCGATCCTTCCACCGCCGGTTTGGCGCCCTGCAAACTGGCAAGCAGTTTGACGACCCCGTCAATAATCGCCTCGGGCCGCGCCGGGCATCCGGGGATATAAGCCGAAACCGGGATCACGGCGTCAATCCCGCCCTTGACGTTGTAACAGCCCTTGAAGACCCCCCCGGAACAAGCGCAGGTTCCCACCGCGACGACGAACTTCGGCTCCGGCATCTGCTCGTAAATACGGACCAGCCGATCCTGGATCTGACGGGTCACGGGCCCGGAGCATACCAGCACGTCCGCGTGCCGGGGCGTGCCCTTCAATAGAATGCCGAACCGCTCGATATCGTAGCGCGGGGTCAGTGAAGCCACAATCTCAATATCGCAGGCGTTACAGGCGCCGGTGTTGAAATGAATGATCCAAGGCGACTTGATTCGGGCCCAGGTAATCAGTTTTTGAAGCCACTTCATTTAAAGCCTATCTCCAGAATAACATTAACCATTGACCATTAACCATTTCTTCCTGAACGCTTATCTCCTGAACAGAATGAACAGCCCAATTGACGAACAGAGCAAATAACCCCCGGCGATCTGAACGGCCGACCAATCGTGCGCCGGCGCCGTTGCCACCACAAGGGCCAATACGTGCATGATCGTGAAGAAAAATGCGAACGGGAAAAACTGGCTGTAGTTGGGCTGGCCCCGGTTTTCCTTCATGTCCTCGCCGCAGGCGTAGGCCTTGCGCTTGCCGCCCACGGCGCCGCCCTTGGCGGGGAGGGAGAAAATGGACAGGCCCCGGAGCAGAATCATCGCCACGGCCAGAATCAGCAGAAAAGCGGCTGGCGGCCATAATAACCAGTGATTCATATATTTGCCTCAAAAATCCCAGATCCCAAAATCCAAATTCCAAATAAATTCTAATTTTAATTTCAGAACAGTTTGGATATTTCTGCGTTTCCTTGGAATTTGATGCTTGGTATTTGGAATTTAACCTTAAGCTACCCTTTTAGATTTCTCAGGGCCCGCACATCCAGCGATCGATTATGGCGCTGGGCGCCGATAACAATGCCGGCCGCCACGGCGATGACCACAACCTCGATCACGATCAGCGTTATGATCATGGTCTGTGCCAAGGCCATGTGCCCGGTGATATACCCGGCCAGCGCGATCAGCAGGGTCACCGCCTTGATCAGCAGTTCCAGCCCGATCAGGATTCGGATTAAATTGCGGCTGAACAGGATGCAATAAAACGCCGCGACCGCCAGCAATATGACGAAAAAAACACCTGTGGAGAACAAAACCTGGGCAGGAATCATCATGATTTTGTCCCTCCCTTGGCGTCGCCACTATCCAGTTCCGTCGTCCGTTGTCCGTCGTCTGGCGTCTGTGGTGTCCCCGCCTTGGCTTCGGTTTGGTCCTTAAATAGAATCACGACGCCGAATACGCCGGCCAAAATAATTAAAATCTGGCCTACCAGATCCAGGCGTCTGACATTCCAGAGCATCTGGCGCACATCCGTTTCCAGGCCGGCCGGCGGCAGGGGCAGATCCAGGTGCGGGCGCAGGATATACAGGCCCCAGCTGACTGCGACAATGAGGACCGGCAAAAAGATAAAGCGCTTCGTGCGGCTGTGGTCGCGCGCCCGGGCTTCGGCGGCCGCCAGCGGTTTGGTCAGGCTGATCACGCTGATGAACACAACCGTAATCAGGCCGGCGCAGACGGAAAGCTCGAAAACCCCCGCCAGGGGCGCGTCCAGAAGGAACAACAGGAGCGCCAGGATCGCGCTGGTCACGGCCAATCCAATGGCCGACTTCAACAGGTTGAGCGTCATCACACTCCAGATCCCCGCCAGCAGGAGGAGCGTCAACAACACAATTAAAAGGATGGGATTCATATGACTTTTCAGAGAAACAGTTTAATGCCAAGGAATTTCAATCCGTCGCGGTTCTCGCGAACCGCCGCTACACGGTGTAGCAGCCGTTCGATAGAACGGCATGGTTGCAACATTAGCCGCCATTCAATAAATCAAGTTTGCTTCAGGGCTGTTTTCAATCATAAATCAAAAATCCGAAATTCTTACAGCAGGCTCCGGATTGGAAGCAGAAAAGTTTCGAATAACCACGGGATGCCGATGCCGATGCCGGTCGTGATCAGCGCCAGCAGGCAGGCCGGAATTAGAATCCACGCGTTGGCTTCCTTGAGGCTTTCAAAGCCCGCGGCCAGTTTGCCGAAAAATACGCGCCGCTGCATCGAGAGGAAATATGCCAGCGTCAGCAGGCTGGCCAGGACGGCGAGCGCGGCATAAACGATATGGCCGGTCTGCCACAGCGCCACGATAACGATCAACTTGCTCCAGAATCCCGCCAGGGGCGGGATGCCCGCGGTGGACAGGAACGCAATCGCCGAGGTGAACCCGGTCACCGGCATTTTCTCGGCCAAGCCGCCCAGACGATTCATGTCGCGGCTGCCGGCCTGTTGTTCCACCGCGGCCGCATTCACGAAGAGGAGCGACTTGAATATGGCGTGATTGAATAAATGGAAAATCGAACCGGCAATGCCGAGCAAGGCGCCTGTGCCCAAGCCCAAGATCATGTAGCCGACCTGGCTGATGCTGGAGTAAGCCAGCATGCGCTTGAAATCGCTCTGCCCGAGGGCCGCCAGCGCCCCGACCAGCATCGAGGCGGCGCCGACGAACAACAGCAGGTTTTCAAGGGTGGCGCTTAACCCGATGACGGAGATCACCAGGCGGATCAGTGTGTACACGCCGGTGGTCTTGGTGACGATGCCCGCCAACAGGACGGAGACCGCCGCGGGCGCCGCCGAGTAAGCATCCGGCAGCCAACCGTGGAATGGAATCAGGCCGCCCTTGATGAAAAGTCCGACCGCCAGCATGGCTACCGCCGCCAGGACGATGCGGCTGTGGGGCGCGGCATTCATGGCCAGCGAGATGGCCGTATAAGAGAGACTGCCGGCGGTCAGCATCAGCAGGGCGATCGCCGCTAAAATCAAGGCGGTGGCCACGGCGGACATGATCAGGTATTTGAATGCGCCTTCGAACGCATTGGCGCCTTTTTCGATCGCGATCAGAATATAGGACGCCACCGCCGTGATTTCCATGAACACGTATAACGAGAACAAGTCATTGGCGAGCACCACGCCGTTCATGCCCGTCAGGGCCAGGATCATGAGATTGATCGCCATGAAGCGCTGGTTGCCGCAGGCCGCGGACTTCTCCGCGACGGATGCCGCGGCTTCGGACGTGGCGTGCATGGAATAGCGGCAGACCATCAGCGCGACGGCGCCCACGATCGCGATGGCCAAAAACATGACCAGCGAGAGACAATCCACCGAAGGCTCGAAGAGGAGCAGGCGGCCCAACCACAGGGGCGGCGCTTTCCAGAAAAAGGCCGGGGCCAGAACGACCAGCAGGGCCTGGATCAGGCACAGCCCCAGGCCGACCCAGAGCGCCAGCCGGTTCATCAGGCGCATAAACGGCAAATTCAGCGCCAGGATGGCCAGCAATGGAACGATAATGAGCAACGCAGGCACGTTCAGATTCCTCCCATGATCAGCGCGATAATCACAATCAAGCCCGCCAGCGACCACGCCAAATAGGCGAATAAACTGCCGGTATGGGCTTTGCAAATGCCGGCGGTCAAGGCGTAGGTCGCCTTCACGGCCATCGTGTTATAGATATAATCGATCCCCCGGTCCACGCCCCAGGCGATGCGGGCGATGGCGTGGGCGATTTTCAAGCCGATTTCGTAGGGATCGAACAAGCGCTGTTCGGCCTTGTCATAGAGCGAGTGAAGAACCGGGGCGTAATGAATGTGATCGGCGGCGCCCAGCCCATTGCCGGCGCGTTTGGCGCCCCAGAGATGATTCAGCAGTGCGCCGATCAGGACGGCGATCGTCAGCAACACGAGGGTCAGACTTGTGGGCCAGCCGGCGAACGAATGGCCTTCCAGACGGGCCTCGCCGAGGATTGGCTGGATCAGGTGATTCAAGGGCAGGGCGTTCCATAACCCGAAAACGACGCATAGCGCGGCAATGACGATCATGGGAATCCACATGGCCGCAGGCGCTTCGCGGACCTTGGCATGGTCGGCGACGGGTTTTCCCAAGTAAGCCGCATGGCCCAGTTTCAGGAAGGAGGCCGCCGTCAGGAAGGATCCCAGCAGCGCCGCGGCGTAGAAGGTCCAACCCACATGCCAGGCCTGTCCGGCCTCCAGTGCGCCGTCATAAACCAGTTCCTTGGAGAAAAACCCGTTGAAGGGCGGCACGCCGGAAATGGAGGCGGCCGCCACGATAAAGCAGATAAAGGTTATCGGCATTTGCGCGCGCAACCCGCCCAGCCTGGCCAGGTCGGTGGCGCCGGCCTGTTTCTCGACGGCGCCGCCCGAAAGGAACAGACAGCTTTTATACATCGCGTGGTTGATCATGTGGAAGATGCCGCCGACGATGCCCACCGGCAGGGCGGTGCCGATGCCCAGGATCATGTAACCCACCTGGCTGATGGCGTGGAACGAGAGCAGGCGCTTGTAGTCGCGCTGAATCAGGGCCATCATGACGGCCAGGAGGATCGTGATACAGCCGATGACCATCAGCAGGGGCGAGAGCCAGGACTTGGGATCCAGCTCAAACAGGTCCAGCGAGATGCGGGCCAGGAAATAAATGCCCAGCAATTTTTCCAGGGCGGCGGGCACCAGCGCCATGAAGGGCAAGGGCGCGTCCACGGCGGCATCCGGTATCCAGCTGTGGAAGGGCATGGCCCCGGCCTTGGCGATGGCGCCGATCATCAGGAAAATAAACGCCACGCTGCTCCACGCGCCTGTTTGCAGATGAATCTGGGACATCGTCATGGTGCCCGCGATATAAATGGTCATCCCGATGCCGATCATCATGCAGAGGTCGGCGACGCCCGAAATAATGAAGGCCTTGACCGCCGTCTTGTAGGCGGCGGGCTGGCCGATGACGATCATGCCGAACAGGGTGAGGAGCAGGCTTTCCCAGAAAAAGAGCATGACGATCAGGTTGTCGGCCAGGACGGCGCCGTTGACCAATCCCAGCGTCAGCAGAAAATAAGCGTAATACTGGCTAAGACAGCGCCGGTCGTTCATAAAGGCCGTGGAATACAGCGCGATCAGGAAGCCGAATCCCGCCGCCGCCAGCAGAATAAAACCGCTGAAGTGATAAAGCTTTAAGGAGAATTCGAATGCGCCCCAGGGCAGGGCCAGGCTCGCTTCTTTCCCGAACAGATAGGCCGCAATGGCCAGGTGGATGGCCGTAATCGCTGTGCAAAACCAGGCGCAGGCCTTGCCCTGTCCGCGACGGAACAGCAAGGCCAGCAGTCCCGCCGCGATGGGAAGCGCAATCGGTTCGAATAGAAAACTGATGTTCATGCTAATCAAGATTTTTGTAGCCGCGCCTGTGAGGGCGTGGATTCTTTCGGCGGCCACGGCGTCACCGCCGCGGCTACATAAACAGTTTCAGCCCTTCAGGCCGTCTTATTGAATCATTCCCAGCATCTGCTGCACGGTGGTCTGCACAAACTGCGACGGGAAATTGATGAACAATCCGCCGAGGATTGACAGTGCGCCCAGGAAGGCGACGCTGAAAACCATCACGGGCGAACCTTCGGCGGGCCGGAATCCCGGCGCAAGCTTGGATTCGCCCAGAAATACAAGCGTGAATGCGCGGAACAGGTAAATGATCGTGAGGAACGCGCCGACTAAGAACGTCAGTGTTATGGCGATATTTCCGCTGGTCACCGCGCCGATGATGACCATGTACTTGCTGAAAAACCCGCCCATGGGCGGGATGCCCATGACCGAAAAGGCGCAAAGCAGGAAGGCGACGGCGGTCACGGGCATTGTCGCGATCAGGCCGCCCATCTTGGTGATGTCCTTGGTTTTGGCGTTCTGTTCGACGATGCCGGCGCACAGGAACAGACCGCCTTTGGCGATCCCATGCATGAGGATATAGAGCAAGCCGCCGGCGAGGCCGATCTCGTTGCCGATGGCAAGGCCCAGGAAGATGAATCCGATTTGACTGATCGTGGAATATGCGATCAGGCGTTTCAGGTCGGTTTCGATCAGGGCGGCGCCGGCCGAAACCAGCGCGCTGACGGCCGCAATGGCCGGGACCACCGTGTGCCAGACCGGCTCGATCGCCATCCCGGTGAGAAACAGCCGGGCATATACATAGACACCGATTTTTACCAGCACGGCGGCATGCAGGAGCGCTGTCACCGGCGAGGGCGCCACACCGGCGTCAGGAAGCCAGGTATGCAGGGGCACCGTGGCGGACTTGGACAGGATGCCACAGAGAATCAGCACCACGGCAATATTGGCGATCGGACGTCCTTGCAGGGCCTGTTGGATCCGGCCCAGGTCGAAGGAGCCCGTCTGACTGTAAATCATGATGAACCCGAGGAGCATTGCCAGGGCGCCGAAGACGGTGACGAGGAAGGCTTTGTCGGCTTTGAGCACATAGCTTTTCTCACGGAAAAAGCCGATTAAGCGCCAGCAGGCAATGGCCGTGATTTCCCAGAACAGGTAAAGGATGAGCAGGTTCCGCGAGAAAATCAGCCCCATCATGGCGCCCAGGAAAATGACCACCATAAAATAGTATTCGTTGCGCCAGGGATAGTGGCTGATATAACCGAAGGAATACAGGACAATGACGGCGCCCACCAGCGAGGATACGATTGCCATGAACACGGCCAGGCTGTCGGCGTAAAAGAGCGTGAATCCGGCCAATTGCACGGAGACGGTCGCCCCGGCGGTGACGGCTGGGATCAGTGCGGCGGCCATGCCAAGCGCGATCAGAACGAAAACCAGCGATAGTCCGTTGCGCGCGCGCTCCGACCAGCGGCCGACCAACGGCAAAAACAAAGAGCCGAGCAACGGCGCCAAAACGGCCAATGAAAGTATGCCTTCTAAGTTCATGTTAAATAATTTTCCGCCAGAGGCGGATCCGCCTCCCGCGGACAATCTTTTGTAGCCGCGAGACGACCCGCCTGCAACGCTATGCGCAGCATTGCGGGCAGGTAGGCTCGCGTGAGTGACCGGAAAACGTCGGCCTAACGTCCGACGGCCTGCCCGCAGTGCTACAGCGTTGCAGGCGGGCTACAGTAACAGTTACGGTCTTTGGCCGCCTGATTCAAATCGATCCGGAGGCTTGAAAACAAAATTGGGCGCGACTTTACCGTGTCAATTAAAAAAATCAATGCAATATATTTTTTTGGTTGACAGTAAAACCATCCTCATTCCGGAGACTGCCGGCGCCGGCGCATGAAATAGGCGAGCCCCATGGCCGCCAGAGCCAGGATGGCGATTAGCAGGCCAATCTTGGCGGTTGTGCGGCCGGCTGAGCCGCCTTCCGGCGGCGGGACTGCCGGCGGAGGATTCGTGATTGCGGGCGTATTGGCAATGGGTGGCGTAATTACCGGTTTCTTCGGCATGAGCATGAATCCCTTGGACAGCAATTCGGTTGCCTTGGTGTCGCGAAGCTTGCGATTGGCGCTGCCCATGACCACGGCGATGACACGGTTATTGCCCCGCCGGGCGGTGGCGACGATGGAATAGCCGGCGTCGGTGAAGTAGCCGGTTTTCATGCCGTCACAACCCTCGACCCGGCCCATAAGGTGATTGTGCGTCCGCATGATAAACGTATCGTTGCGGAACCCGCGTTCGCGGGTCGAGGTGTAGCGCAGGGTGTCCGGGTATTTCAATAGTTCGCGCGCCAGGCGCGTCAGGTCGCGCGGGGTGGTGACATCCGGTTTCTGGCCGGCCCCCGGCGGCAGGCCGTGGATCGAATGGAATTCCGTGGACGTCATGCCCAACTCGCGGGCGCGTTGGTTCATGAGCTCGACAAACCCGTCCTTACTGCCGGCGACGTGGATTGCCAGGGCCGTGGCGGCGTCGTTGGCCGATTGCACCATAAGGGCATACAGTAGTTCGTCGATCGTAAACGTCTCGTTCTCTTTGAGATACACCTGCGAGCCGCCGATCCTGGAAGCTTCCGCCGTGGTCAGCACCTTGTCTTGCAGGGTCAGGGCGCCGGACTTGATTTTGTCGAGGACGATCAGGAGGTCCATGAGTTTCAGCACGCTGGCGGGATAGGCCTTGGTGTCGGGCTTGTCGGCCGCCAGGATTTGGCCGCTGTCGGCGTCGATCACGATGGCGCCCACATAGGGATCGCGGGCAATGGTGTTGGCCTGCTTGATGCGCGCAAAACTGGGCGTGCCGGCGGCCATTACCAAGGCGATTGCGAGCCAGCAAACCAGGCTTCGCCGAGAGGCTGCGCCCTGGCACGCCAGGCTTCGCCGAGAGGCTGCGCCCTGGCACGCCAGATTGCATTGAAAATTCGATTTCATGCCGGAGTGTCCTTTGTTATAGTGCCGTCCGTTCGCGAGCATGGTCGGGTCGGGAGCGAGGATGCACCGCTGGCCGGTCAAAAGAAACGCAGATAGTTTCCAGTAAAAAATGGTGGAGTCAAGGAGAAAATGAATTAAGCCCGGCCTGTTAAATTGTTTTCAACCATAAATTCGAAATCGAAAATCCGAAATACTATTATAATGCCGATTCACGAATATCAGGCCAACGACCCGGCGCAGGGGTGCGACATCTGCCGCCGGCCATTCGAGCGCTTGGAGCTCATGCAGTCGCCGCCTTTGGACAAATGCCCCGCCTGCGGCGCGCCGGTCAGCCGCTTGATCTCGGCGCCGGCGGTTGGCGGCTCGAAAAGTTCGCTCGATCGCCGCGCCCGCCAGGCCGGCTTCCATAAGCTGAAGCGCCTGGGCAAGGGCGAGTACGAGAAAATGTACTAAACCCCGGCAAACGCCCAACGTCCAACGCCGAATATTGAATGAAGCATATTCAACGAAGAACCAAGAACCAAGAACAAAGAACTATGCCTAATTTCAAATACTTGTTCGGCCCCGTGCCTTCACGACGGTTTGGGCTTTCGCTGGGTGTGGACCTTGTGCCGCGCAAGACCTGCACGCTGGACTGCATTTTCTGCGAAGTGGGGGCGACCACGCATCTGACGCTGGAACGCAAGGAATATGCGCCCACGGAGGAGGTTCTGAAAGAACTGGCGGCCTGGTTCGCGCTCAACTTGAAGGCCGACTTCATAACCGTAACCGGGTCCGGGGAACCCACGCTCCACACGCGTTTTGGCGACGTGCTTTCCGCTATTCGCGTCCAGGGGCGGGTTAGGTCAGCCTTGCTCACCAACAGCACCCTGCTGCATTTGCCGGAAGTGCGCGCGGCCGCCGCGCTGGCCGACGTGGTCAAGGTTTCGCTTTCCGCCTGGGACCAGGCGTCTTTCGAGGCCGTTACCCGTCCGCATGCGGATTTGGCGTTTGACCGGCTGTTGGCTGGGTTGCAAAAATTCCGGCGGGAGTTTTCCGGCGAATTATGGATGGAAGTGTTTTTGATTCCTGGGATCAACGCGGCGCCCAGCCAGGTTGCGGCCATCGCCGCGCTGGCCCGGACGATCCGGCCGGATCGGGTCCAGTTGAACACCGCCGTGCGGCCCACGGCCCGGCGGAACGTGGCGGCGCTCCCGGAGTCGCAGTTGCGTTCCCTGGCCGGGTGTTTTACGCCGGCGGCCGAAGTCATCGCGCACTTTGCCCCCGGCGGCGTCCCGATGCGCGACCTGTCCTGCGAAGCCTTGGCGAAGCGGGAAGCGCGATCAGGATCGCGCCATGCCGATAAACCCGCCGTGCTGGCCATGCTCCGGCGCCGCCCCTGCACGGCCGAGGATGTGGCGCAGTCCTTTGCGCTCAGCCGGGAAGATGTCGAGACAATCGTGCAGGAACTGGTCACGGAACACGCCGTGCGGGCCGAAGTGCGCAACGGCGAAACGTATTATACCGGCGTGTCGGCCGGATAGCCGGTGTGAAACCGGCTCTACATTGTTAAGTAGTTTGGATGGCCAGTGTGAAACCGGCTCTACATTGTTAAGTAGTTTGGATGGCCGGTGTGAAACCGGCTCTACATTGAGTAGTTTGGATGGCCGGTGTAAAACCGGCTCTACATTGAGTAGCGTGGATAGCCGGTGTAAAACCGGCTCTACATTGAGACTGCCTTGTGTAGAGCCGACTTTATGTCGGCTATCTTATCGGAGTTAACCAATGACCACGGTAGCCCATAAAATACTTGGCGCCATTCTGGCGATTTTGATCGGCGCATGCCTGCTGGACGTCCTGGTCAACTGGCTCAATCTCCGGCAGTTGACGACGCGCCTGCCTTCGGAATTCGAGGGGTATTATGACGCCGCGCGCTACCAGACGGCCCAGGATTATCTGCGCGCCAATACCCGGCTGGCGATGATTAAAACCATTGTTTTTACCGCCATGATCGTTGCCTTTATCCTGGCGGGCGGTTTTGCCCTGGTGGACCAGGCGGCGCGTTATTTCCAGGTTGGCCCGATTGTCACCGGCCTGATTTTTGCCGCCCTGCTGATAACCCCGGTTTTTTTCATTCAGCTTCCGTTTGCGGTCTATGAGACGTTCGTGATCGAGGAGCGCTACGGATTCAACCGCATGACGGTCGGAACCTTTGTGCTGGATCTGCTGAAAAGCGCGGCGTTGGGCGGTGTGCTGGGCGCCCTGGCGCTGGCGCTCGTTCTATGGTTTTTCGAGAAGGCCGGATCGTGGGCCTGGGTCTATGCCTGGCTGGGGCTCTTTGGCTTCCAGTTGTTCCTGGTATTCATCGCGCCGGTCGCCATCATGCCGCTCTTCAATAAATTTACGCCTCTGCCACCGGGCGAACTGCGCCAGGCGATCGAAACCTATGCCCGCGCGCAGGATTTCAAGATGCAGGGTGTGTACATTATGGATGGCTCCAAGCGCTCTTCCAAGGCCAATGCGATGTTCACGGGATTCGGCCGGTTCCGGCGGATCGTGCTCTACGACACGCTGGTCAAAAAACATACCGTGCCGGAATTGGTCAGCGTGCTGGCCCACGAGATCGGCCATTACCAGCGCCGTCATATTTATAAATTTCTGCTGATTTCGCTGGCCGGTTCCGGTCTGATGTTCTTTATCCTCTCCCTGACGATCCGTTCGCCCGCGCTCTTCCAGGCTTTTGGCGTGGCCACGCCTTCCGTTTATGCGGGAATCGTGTTTTTCGGCCTGCTCTATGCGCCAATCGACATGACACTTTCCGTCTTCGGCAACTGGGTGAGCCGACGCTTCGAATACGAGGCCGACGCGTTTGTCGTGTCCACCGGCAACCGGCCGGCGAGCATGATCGCGGCCTTGAAAAAGTTGAGCGTTGATAATCTCTCCAACCTGACCCCGCACCCGTTCAAGGTGTTTTTAGAATACAGCCATCCGCCGGTCCTCCAGCGCATTGAGGCCATCCGGCGGCGGGAGTAGGGCAAGACGGACGCCAGATGCCGGACGACAGACGACGGCCCGGAGAGGAATAAAGGCAGTTTTGGGTAGCGGGGTAAGGGAGTGTGGGCGTCAGAATGTCCGAGCAATATTCCAGTCAGTCAATCCCGCGTCGGCCGCTCTTGGGCGTGGCCGTGTGCTGTATCCTTGGGATCGCTTGCGGTGTCCTTTTCCCCGGTTTTCACGTGTGTGTTATTTTCCTGGCGGCGACATCGACATTGCTGTTGTCATTGGCCGGGAATTGGGTCGCGCGCTTGCCGCGCGTTTCGCGTGGGCGCCTGCCGGTCTCGGCGCCGTCATCCCTCAGCCCACAGCCCACGGGCTACAGCCCATCCTCAGTCCGTCTTCTGCCGTCCGTCCTCATTCCTCTCCGGGCCGTCGTCTGTCGTCTGTCGTTCGTCGTCAGTCTTCTCTGCCTGCACCTGGCAATTCTACTGGCCGCCTGGCTGAATGTGGCGCTCTATCTGCGTAATCCCTCCGGGCGCGAGTTGGCGGCGTTGATGGATCGGCCGCGCGAAGGGGTCGAACTCGTCGGCGTCATTACGGACGATCCCTTTCTCCGCTCGGCGCGGGATGGGACAAACCGCGCCTGGAATTTTCCCGTGCGTGTGGAAACGATCCGCCGCCTTCCGTCCTGGCAAACGGCGCGCGGCACGGTTCAAGTCAAATTGCGTGACCAGACGGGGCGTCACTTGCCGCGCTATGGCGAGCGCTGGCGCCTGGCCGGTGTGCTTGTGGATAACGCCCGCTTCCCAAATGAGCGTCCGATCCTGGAATGGATTAAGAACCGGTATTCTTTCTCCGCGGATCCGGCGGCAAGCGTTTGCATGGCCGAGGGGCAGGGGGCACGGCTCATGGCCTGGTGTTTCCAGGGGCGGCGGAAGGCGGCCGATTGCCTGGCGCGCGGAATTGACCATCGCCCTGAAGTCGTGGGGCTTTTGCAGGCGCTACTGCTGGGTTACCGCCAGGAATTGCCGGACAAGCTTCGCCGCAATTTTATTGCCACGGGGACCTATCATATTTTCGCCATTTCCGGACAGCACGTCGCCATCCTGGCCTTGTTTATCATCGTGGTGCTCCAGTCCCAGCGCGTGTGCCGGGTGAAATGGTTCCTCTACGTGGCGCCGGTTTTGATCGTCTTTACGATCTCCACCGGTTTAAGTTCCAGCGCCGTGCGCGGTTCGTTGATGGCGCTCCTGGTTTTCCTCGGGCCCTTGCTCCACCGCAAACCCGATTTGCCCTCCGCCATGGCCCTGGCGGCCATCCTGATTCTGGCCGTGGCCCCGTTTCAACTGTTCGATTACGGATTTCTGCTTTCGTTCGGCGTGGTGGCCGGGCTGATTGTTCTCTGTCCGCCTATGCTGAAAAAGGTGGAACCATGGTTCCTGGCGGACCCCTGGCGCCTGGAACCGGAACGCTCCGCTGTTCAGTTCTGGCGAAATACCGCCCGCGTCAACACCCTGTTGCTGGTCTCATCTTTGGCGGCCTGGCTGGTTTCTACGCCGCTCATTGCCCGCTGGTTCAACCTGGTTTCGCCGGTGGCCTTGCTGGCCAACTTGATTGTCATTCCCGTCAGTACGTTTGTCCTGCTGGCCGGTTGTCTCTCGATTCTGTTCGGAACATGGTTGCCCTGGCTGGGCGAAGTGTTTAATTTCACGAACGTGGCCCTCGTCTCGTTTTTGCTTTGGATAACCGATGCCATGGCTCGGATTCCATGGGGCCATTTTTTTGTTGTCGCGCCGCCGGTCTGGGCCATGCTTGTGTGGTTCGGGACACTCGCAGTCTGGCTTCCAGTCTGGGTTCTGCGCCCCGGTTGGGGCCTGCGGAGGCTCTGGCTGGCGGGACCGGTTTTATTAGCCGCGGCCTTGCTGGGCAGTATGTTCCTGAACCGTAACCGGGTCTCCGCCGATATCGCCAATGTCGGCGGCATTCCTATCTGCCTGATCGAAGCGCCGGGTACTTCGCCCATGCTGGTCCATGCCGGTTCGCGCTTTTATGGCCGGAGTGTGACACAGAAACTGAAACAGCAGGGCGTCAATCGGCTCTCCGCGCTGGTGCTGCCGGCGGCGGATGAACGTCACTCTGGCGGGGCGCCGGATATATTGGCCACATTCCGTGTCAGGGAACTGTGGTGTGCTTCGACTAATTCGCGTTCGCCCGTTTTCCGGCAGACGCTCGCCGCCGCGCGCGCAAACGGCATTCCGATCCGGGAGCTTGCCAATGACGCCTGGAGCGCCTGGCACGGCGGCTTGGACCGGCAATATCAAGCCGCCTCCAACGCGTTTCTGGTTCGGCGTGGTGAAACTGTTTTGAAAATCGCCTGGGGCCGACACCTCGGCTGGGGCCGACACCTCGGCGCCATGCCGGGACAGGATTCGCCGGATATGGTGACGGTCGAGCGCCGCAATCCGGACGGCATGTCCGCCACTTGGCGTATCCGGTGTGTCGAGCCGGGGGAAACGACGCCGGAAACCAACGATGCCGGCAATGTGTGGATTGGATTGACGCCGGGTCAGAATGTGCGTGTGGATTTGACGAAATGCGCCAGCCTGAATCCATGAGGGCGTTGGTCAAAAAGAAACAACTACGAAACACGCGAAAAGCGCGAAAAAAGAGGGTGTAATAAATCTTTTTGTACCCCCAGATTCAAAGTCTTTTTTTCGTGTATTTCGCGTGTTTCGTAGTTTAAAAAATTTGGTAGTTGCGAGTTTGCCTGCCATTTCGATTGAAACTAAATCGAATGGACGTTAATGTTCGTTGCGAATATGAAAGCGATCTACATCCTGGTATTGTGCCGCGGCCGGTATTGGGCGCATGGCTTGGTCCGGACCGCGGCGGTCTGGGGCGTGTCGTTGGGCGCGGTTTTGTTCGCCGGCGGATGCGCAACCGGTGGCCGGCCTCGGCCGGTTGACGATGTCCGGTGGTTGCAGAATGCTTTTTCCCGGCAGGATGGCGATCTGACGGTCTGGATCGTTTTGCCCGGCGATGCGCAGACCAAGGAGCATTTCGGTCTGCCGCTCCAAAAGGAACGCATTCAGCCCTTGTGGCTGCGCGTGGCCAACCGCTCGAAAAGACCTTATTGGCTTCTGCCGGCCTTTACCGATCCGGCCTATTTTTCGTCCGCCGAAGTCGCCCATCGTTTCCGCGGCATGCTGATCTCGGAGGAAGTTGAGCGGCGCCAGGAAGTCCGCATTGAGGAAGTGTCTTTCGATTATTACATTCCGCCGGGAAGCGATCAAAGCGGGTTTATCTATACGGCGCTGAATGACGGCAGTCAGGTTTATTCGATCGCCTTGCTGAGCACCGGCGTGTTGCAACGGTTCAGTTTCATGGTCCCAACGCAGCGCTTGCGCACGGACCATGCCAAGCAGGACGCGTCCTGGTGCGCGGATTCCACCAACCGGATTACGGACGCCAACGCCGATACGACGAATATGGCCGTCTTGCGCCGCAGTTTGGAGGCCTGGCCCGCGCATACGAGCGATGCCGCCGCCAGGGCGGCCGGCGATCCGATCAATTTTTTTATCGTTGCCCCCTGGAGTGTCCTTTTTCCGGCTTTGATCTCCGTCGGCTGGGATGAAACCGAAATCCTCGACACGTACACCGCCTTTCGCACAATGGGGGCCTTCGTTTCCGGGTCCGGTTACCGCCATTCGCCCGTCAGTCCGCTGTTCGTTTGCGGGCGTCGCCAGGACGCGGCCTTTCAGAAGATCCGCGAAAACATCCATGCGCGCAATCATTTGCGCCTGTGGCTCATGCCGCTGACCTTCGGCGGACAGCCGGTCTGGGCCGGCCAAATCAGCCGCGATATCGGCGTGCGGCTCACCGCGCGCACGCCCTGGTTGACCACCCATGAAATCGATCCGGACGTGGATGGCGCCCGCTGGAGCCTGGTCCAGGATTTGATCAAGGCCCAGTGTGTGGCCCAAATCGGTTTTGCCGCCGGCGGCACAAGCGCGACACCGCTTGCGCCCCGGCGCAATTTGACCGGTGACCGCTATTTTACGGACGGTTTGCGGGTGGCGCTTTTTCTTTCGCCAACGCCTATGGGTGGCGATGAAATTAAAATATTGCCCTGGTCCGAGCCGCCGCATGGAGGTTTGAGCAATCCCGGCGATTATCTCAAACCTTTGGATGCATCAGGGTCTGGAAACAGGAAATAAGGAAAGGGGGAAGTAAGGCCGGGCAATATGCGGTGCATGCGCCGCGCTTGCCTGTCCGCAATGCTATGCATGGTGTTGCCTGCCCGCAGTCGCTACGTGACAGCGTTGCGGGCGCGGCAGGCGGGCTGACACTCGTCAGGCATCGCGCCGCAAGACGCCGCCGACGCTCCGCGCGCGGGCCGCCAAGTTCCGCCCTCGACTCGCCACTATTTTGCTGTTGCCACGTCCAACGCTCAAATGCGAACATGATTTGGTTTGGGGCCTGCAAGTTGATGTTGCTGAACATCGATTGTTTCTGTATTCTGCCTTGCAGCAGTCGTTCCCTTTGTTTTAGTAATTACGAATCGCAAATTAGGAACCCACAAAGCAATCGAGGGAGAACACGCATTATGACGATTAACATCACCAGCCGCCACGCGGATATTTCGGAAACCCAGAAAGCCCATGTGCATGCCAAGTTGGCGGCCGTGCTGGAGGCCTATCCGAATGTGGAATATGCCCATGTGATCATTGACACTCAAAAGTTCCGGCATATTATCGAGGTCGTTGTGCAGGGCAAGCATCATTTGCGCATCGAGGCCAAGGAGGAGTCGGACGATTTGTATGCCTCCGTGGATATAGTGGCGGACAAGGTGGATCGTCAGTTGCGTTGCGCGCGGGACAAAATGGTGGATCATAAGAGCGCCAAACATCGCACCAAGCTCGCGGATTTCGAGCAGGAACTGAACCGTCAGGGTTGATGCCGGCGGCAGATGGGAACACCAGGGGCAGATCTGCCTGCGGCACGATAAACCGATGTAGAGCCGGTTTCACACCGGCTATTCTGTCCGAAGATAGCCGACATAAAGTCGGCTCTACATGAAAAAGAATCGCCCCGCTGCGGGGCCTAATTTGATGTATAGGAAATCCAAACCCGCCGGGTCAGGGTACCCGGCCTACAATACTGTAGGCCCGGTGCCCTCACCGGGCGTTATGAAAAGCCGCCCCGCTGCGGGGCCTAATTTGATGTTAAGGAATTTCAATCCACACGGCGGCAAGCGGTTCTATCGAACCGCAACTACACCGGCTCGTTGTAGCGCCGTTCGAGAGAACGGCAAAGTCGCGGCCTTTGGCCGCC
>Ga0172380_10001314_pt1 | contig 42974 bp, 40 predicted proteins | sample Leawe162metaG_FD_119747 | JGI IMG/M metagenome (GOLD analysis project Ga0172380, IMG submission 119747) | Leachate microbial communities from a municipal landfill in Southern Ontario, Canada - Leachate well 162 metaG | ecosystem: Engineered > Solid waste > Landfill > Unclassified | place...
GGCGGGCAGCATAAGTTCAAGGTCCGATGAGTTCATTTCAGTTTCGCGATCTGTCCGAAAACGACGTCGTCCGTCTCGCCGACGAGATGGCTTTTTTTCTGCAATCCGGCGACACGCTTTGTCTCGAAGGTGACCTCGGCGCGGGCAAATCGACGTTCGCACGCGCCCTGATACGGGCGCTCGCGGGCGATCCCGCGCTCGACGTTCCGAGCCCGACCTTCACGTTGACGCAAAGCTACGAGACGCCACGCTTCGAGGTTGCGCATTTCGATCTTTACCGCCTGACCGATCCGGACGAGATCGACGAGCTTGGACTCGAAACGGCACTGAAGCGCGGCGTTGCCGTCATCGAATGGCCGTCGCGCGGCGGCAATCGCATCCCTCAAGATGGCGTCGCGCTGCTGCTCGAAGAAGGCGATAGCGAAATCCTGCGAACGGTTACGATAACGCCGGCGGCTTCGCTCGTCGAACGGCTGCAGCGCTTTGCTGCGATCCGCGCCTTCGTCGAAGCCTCGGGCTGGGGCGGGACGGAAACACGCCTCGTCTATCTGCAGGGTGATGCTTCGCCTCGCCGCTATGCGCGCCTCACCAAGGCGGACGGCGCTCGCGCGCTTCTGGTCGATTCACCACGGCGTCCCGATGGACCGCCGATCCACGATGGAAAGCCCTACAGCGCCATCGCGCATCTCGCCGAAGACGTCACGGCGTTCGTCGCCATCGCCAATGCGCTGCGCGAAGCCGGTGTTTCGACGCCGGAGATTCTCGCGGAAGATTTCGTTCAGGGCCTGCTGATCGTCGAGGATTTCGGCGACAAGGTTTTCGGTCCGGAGGTTCAACGTGGCGGCGATCAGAAAGCTCTGTGGCTACGCGCCACCGATGCATTGCTGGCGCTGCAGGCCGTTCCGCCCCCGCCACACATCCGGCTCTCGGACGGCACCGATTTCACGCTACCCGATGCCGACGAGGGCGTTCTCGAAATCGAGACGCAACTGCTGCTCGATTGGTACTGGCCAGCGCTGCATGGTGTTGCAGCGCCTCAGGCCGCACGTGATGAATTCACCGCCGAGTGGCGCCGTGCTTTCGAACGCGTCTTGCAGCAACGGCGGTCATGGCTTCTACGAGATTATCACTCACCAAATCTGATCGCGCTCGATGATCGCGCGCCGCCGCGCGACGTCGGCCTCATTGACTTCCAGGATGCGATGCAAGGACCTGCCGCCTACGACCTCGTGTCGTTGCTGCAGGACGCGCGAATCGACGTTCCCGAGGCCATAGAACGCGACCTGCTCGAGCATTACATTGCCGCTAAGGGCGAGCGCGACGCGGCATTCGATTCAGAGGAATTCCGTTTCGCCTACGCGGCTCTCGGTGCCCAGCGCAATACGAAAATCCTCGGTATTTTCGCGCGACTCGCGATGCGCGACGGGAAGCGGCAATACCTCGCCCATCTGCCAAGGATCTGGGGGTATCTCGAGCGCGACCTCAGACATGAGGGACTGCTGACACTTTCGGCATGGTATGACCGGAACCTGCCTCCGAAGCTGCGGGCGCAACCGCTGACGATTTAACCGAATTCCGGAGAACCCGCCGATGACCTCCACGAAGCGCCCGACCCGCGCCTTTGTGTTAGCCGCCGGAAAGGGCGAGAGGATGCGACCCCTGACTGAGACGCGACCGAAGCCTCTCGTCTCCGTCGCCGGAAGGCCGCTGATCGATCAGGTGCTCGACCGCTTGGCGGACGCGCACATCACGGAGGCGATCGTCAACGCCCATTATCTCGCCGATCAGATCGAAGACCATCTCCGTGATCGCAAGACTCCCAAGATCACCATTTCGGATGAACGCGGCGAATTGCTCGATACCGGAGGCGGCGTGGCGAAGGCGCTTCCAAAACTCGGCAATGCGCCATTCCTCATTCACAACTCCGACTCGATCTGGATCGAGGGCATGGGGTCCAATCTCGACCGGCTGATCGATACCTGGGACGATGCGGCGATGGACAGCCTGATGCTTGTCGCACCCATCGCAACAAGCATCGGTTACGACGGGGCCGGTGATTTCCAGATGGACACGACTGGGCGACTGGCACGGCAGACGGGTGCGCGCCTCGCACCGTTCGTCTTCGCGGGTGTCTCGATCGCCCATCCACGCCTCTTCGACACCGCGCCGAAGGGAGCATTCTCACTCAACACACTATGGAATGGCGCCATCGCGAAAAGACGTCTTTTCGGCGTGCGGCTCGAAGGAATCTGGATGCACGTCGGAACGCCGGACGCCATCGGCGAAGCTGAAAATGCCATCGCGAATTCCATGGCGGCCGGTTCCACACTTCCGGGAGAAGATTGATGGCCGCGAACATTTTCACGCTGCCACCCGGTGTGCCGTTCCTGAAAGCCGTCGCCCGCGCGATCCTGAACGGCGACCTGCCAGCAGCAAACGGCACCGCACCCGATCTCATCAAGCTGCCGAACATCACGCTGCTGCTGCCGACGCGGCGCGCCTCTCGCGCAGCGCGCGAGGCGTTTCTGTCGGTTGCCGACGCGTCCGCGATCATCATGCCGCGCATCCGGCCGATTTCCGAAGGCGACGACGATCGTTCGCTGATCTCAAGTCTCTCAGGCGATGGCCTTTCCGGCTTCGCCGCGCTCGATCAACCGCCCGCGATCGATCCGCTCGACCGGACGCTCGTCTTGATGCAGCTCATCAGTCATTGGCGCGCAACGACGGCGCAATCCGACGCCGACCGCAGTTCCGGCTCGACGCCATCTCAGGCTGCGCGCCTCGCGGCTGAGCTTGGCAAGCTCATGGATGACATCGAGCGCGAGAACGTCTCGCTTTCGGGCATTCAAAATCTGGTTCCGGAAACCTATGCCGAGCATTGGCAGAAGACCGTCGATTTCCTGAAGATCGTAACCGAGTTCTGGCCCGCGTATCTCGAAGCCAACGGCATGACGTCGCCGGAAGCACGGCGCAATGCGCTGATCCTCGCCGAAGCCGAGCGCATCTCGAAGCTAGAGCCGGACGAAATCGTCATCGTCGCCGGGATCACGGGATCTATTCCGGCGACCGTCGAATTGATGCGCGCGGTTGCTGCCCGCTCATCCGGCGCAATCGTGCTGCCCGCCCTCGATCACACGCTGGACGACGCAAGCTGGAGCGGCATCGTTCGCGACCATCCCGAGCATCCGCAATTCGGCTTGAAGAAACTATTGGACGCTCTCGGAGTCGAACGTGGCGCGGTCCTCACGCTACCGGGATTGGCGTCCGATGCCGCGGACCGAACGCGCGCGGCCTTCGTCAGCGAAGCCATGCGTCCTTCGTCGTCGACCGATCAATGGCATCGCTATGCGACGACCGCCGACAAAGACCAGCTCGGACGCGGGCTCGCCGGCATATCGCTGATCGAAGCGCCGTCGGCGCAGGACGAAGCCGAGACTGTCGCATTGATTTTGCGGGAAGCCATCGAAACGCCAGGGCAGACCGCGGCTCTCGTCTCTCCCGATCGCGTTCTGGCCCGGCGCGTCGCGATCCGGCTCGAAGCCTGGGGCATCCGCGTCGACGACAGTGCCGGACGGCCCTTCGCGAAAACCGTGCCTGGCGCATTTCTGGCGCTCGTCGTCGGCGCCATCGTCAGCGACTTCTCACCGGCGGAGACGATGGCCCTGCTGCGGCACCCATTGTGCCGGCTGAGGTTCACCCCCTTTGATATCCGGAAATTCGCGCGCGCGCTCGAAATCAGCGCCTTCCGCACCTCGTACCTCGGGCACGGGCTCGAAGGCGTTCGCGCCGCGTTCGAAACGGCCGAACGCGACCGCGCGGAAAAAAAGCGGATGCATTCCGCCGCGCGTCGGCTCTGGCCTGACGACTGCGACGGCGCGCGTGAGCTGATCACCCGATTAGCCGCCGCCTTCCAGCCGTTGTCTGATCTCTATGCCGCAAGCGGTGACCTACCGTTGTCGGCTTTTGCGCGTGCTCATGCCGAAGCGGCAGAAGCCCTCGCCACGCTGCCCGAGGACGACGCCTCATCGGACGCATCGGTCAATCCGCTTTGGCAGGGCGAAGCGGGAGAAACCGCGTCGCGCTTTTTCGCGAAGCTGTTGGACGATGCAACGCCGCCGGTCGAAATTCGCGCCGCCGACTACGCCGATCTCTATGCGATGCTGCTGGCGCGCGAGAACGTGCGCGAGCGGACGGCTGTTCATCCGCGCATCTCCATCTGGGGACCTTTCGAAGCGCGTCTGCAGCAACCGGATGTTCTGGTGCTCGGCTCGCTCAATGAAGGCACGTGGCCGGAAGCCGCGGAGCCTGGAGCCTGGCTCAACCGCCCGATGCGGCGCGATCTTGGATTGCCGTCTCCCGAAGAAGAAATCGGCCGGGCCGCGCACGATTTCACCTCGCTGCTCGGCGCGAAGACGATCTATCTCACGCGCGCCGAGAAAGTCGACGGCGTGCCGACGGTTCCGTCCCGCTGGCTGATGCGCATGCGCGCGTTACTCAAGGGCATGAATCTCGAAGCCGTTTTCGATGCCGATAAGCCGTGGCTCGCCTGGGCCCGCGCGCGCGACCATATCGCGGGCAAGCGCACGACCATCAAGCCACCGGAGCCGCGCCCGGCGCTCGCTCTCCGGCCGCGCCGGATGAGCGTCACCGACATCGAACGCTGGATCGCAAACCCTTACGCGACTTACGCGCGTCATATCCTGAAGCTGGAACCCCTGCCGCCGTTGGGCGCATCGCCGGACGCGAGCCTGCGCGGCGCACTCGTCCACGACGTCCTGTCGCGTTTTGCAAACGCGTTTCCCAATTGCCTGCCGGACAATCCGCTGGCGGAACTGGAAAAAATCGCATCCGATGTGCTCCATAGCTACACCGGAAACGCACGCATCGCCGCATTCTGGATGCCGCGCCTGAAGCGCTTTCTTTCATGGTTCGCGGAGGGCGAAGACAAACGGCGTGACGGCGTTCGCAACGTCATCGCCGAAATCTCCGGAAGCCTCGTGCTCGCGCCGACGCCGGAACCGTTCACGCTCACGGCGCGCGCCGACCGGATCGACGACACGGGTTCCGCCCTCGTCATCACCGATTACAAGACGGGCGCGATCCCGAAGCAGGAGTGGGTCGTGGATGGGCGCTCGCCGCAGCTGCCTCTCGAAGCCGCCATCGCGCTCGGCGACACCGGATTTCCCAATCTCGCGGGCCGCACGGTCGAGGCGCTTCGCTACATTCGCGCGTCGGGCGGCGAACCAGCGGGCGAGGAACGCGCGATCAAGTCCGACGATATCGCCGCGCTCGCGAACAAAGCCCGCACGGGACTCGAACGCCTGATCGCGGAATTCGACAATCCCGCGACGCCCTATCGTGCGCTCCGGCGTCCGAGCTATAGCTACGACTATGACGCCTACGCGCAGTTGGCGCGCGTCGCCGAATGGTCCGCCCATGTCGACGAGGAGGCGGCGCAATGAACCTCGAAACAAAACGTCTTTCGCTCGACGCATTGCGCCAGGAGACCGACCGGCAGCAGGGCAACGCCGCCGATCCGCTGGCCTCCGCGTGGGTCAAGGCCAATGCCGGAACCGGCAAGACGCACGTTCTGACATTGCGCGTCCTGCGCTTGCTGCTCGCTGGAACGTCGCCCGAAAAAATTCTCTGCCTCACCTATACGAAGGCCGCCGCCGCCGAGATGTCGCGCCGCGTTTTCGACCGCCTCGCGGGCTGGGTCACCACTGACGCCAAAGCGCTGAAAGAAGACATCGTCAAGGTGACAGGCGGCGACGTCTCAGTCGAGACCCTGCAATTGGCGCGGCGCCTTTTCGCCAACGCCATCGAGACACCTGGCGGCCTCAAGGTTCAGACGATTCACGCTTTCGCCGAGCGCTTGCTGCAGCGATTTCCGCTGGAGTCTGGTGTGCCGCCGGATTTCAAGATTCTCGATGATGCCGCCGCAAAAGATTTGAAGGCACGTGCCATCGAGCAGACGCTGCTGGACGCGACGTCAAACCCCGAGACGCCGCTTGGGCGCGCACTGGACATCATCGTGCGCTACGCGACCGATACGCAATTCGAGAAATTGATCAGCAACGCGGTGGAGGAGCGCCGCTGGCTGGACGTTGCAAAACAGCGCGAGTCCGGCGCTGGCGCGACGCTCGCAGACGTGACGGCGATCGAAACGCATCTGCGCGCGAGCTTGGGCGTTCGCGCGGCCATCGCCGTTCGCGACATTTATCAGGACTGTGCGTGCGTCCTCTCCGACGCCGACTTGCGTGAGCTTGCGGAGCACCTCGCGACGGGCAAGGCGAGTGATATTGGCCATGTGCCGACGCTGCAGACGGCTGCCGGTCTGACGGATGCGCAGCGCCGTTTCGAAGCGCTCTCCAATTATTTCCTGACGACAGAAGGCGAGCCGCGCAAATCGCTGATGACCAAGGCGCTGGCGTCGGCGAAGCCCGGCCTCAATGATCGCTGTCTCGTCGCGCAGCAGAGGCTCGTTGCGCTGGCGAACGAACTCAGGGCGCTGACGCTCGTCGAATCCTCGATGGCGCTCTATGCCTTTGCCGGCATCATCCTGCAACGCTACACCGAAGCACGCCGCAGCGCCGGGGCGCTCGACTTCGCCGATCTCATTTTGAAAACTAAATCGCTGCTCGAAGGCAAAGGCGGCCAGGCACAGTGGGTGCTCTATAAGCTTGACGGCGGTCTCGATCACGTCCTTGTCGATGAAGCGCAGGACACGAGCCCGGAGCAATGGGACATTGTCAAAGCTCTGGCGAACGAATTCTTCATTGGAGCTGCCACGCGCGATGGGTCACCGCGCACTGTGTTTGCCGTGGGCGATGAAAAGCAATCGATCTATTCCTTCCAGGGCGCCGATCCAAAAATGTTCGCGGATGCGGGCACCCGCTTCGCGGCGCTGGCACGCGATGCGGGACTTGTCTGGAAGCCAATCGAGCTGACCATGTCGTTTCGCACGGTGACGCCGGTTCTGGCCGCCGTCGACGCCGTGTTCGCAGACGCCGAGAAAACGCCGGGCTTAACGGCCGGAGGGCCGCCGCCGAAGCACAATGCCATTCGGCTCGGACAGGCCGGTCTCGTCGAGATCTGGCCGACGGAAAAATCCGATGAGCTTACCGCCGCCGATCCGTGGGCGCCGCTCACGGATACGAGCGAGCGATCACCCGCCAATCGTCTCGCGGAACACATCGCGGACACGATCAAAGGCTGGCTCGATAGCGGCGAGCACCTGGTGTCGCAAGGAAGACCAATTCGTGCCGGCGATATCCTGATCCTGGTGCGCAAACGCAATCCGTTCGCGGTGCCGATGGTCGCGGCCTTGAAGCGTCGCGGTATTGCGGTCGCGGGCTCGGACCGGATCGCGCTGACCGACCAGATCGCCGTGCAGGATTTGATGGCTCTCGGCGACTTCCTGATCCTGCCGGAAGACGATCTGGCGCTTGCCTGCGTCTTGAAAGGTCCGATTTTCGGTTTCGACGACAACGACCTGCTGGCCATCGCACCGGGTCGCAAAAGCAAAACGCTGTGGTCGGCGCTGCTCGACAACACGGACGTCAAATCCGAGTACAAGCTCGCCGCGGAAACGCTGAAGCGCTGGCGCGCCAAGGCCGACTTCACGCCGCCGTTCGAATTCTTCTCGAGCGTGCTCGATCGCGATGGAGCGCGCGAGAAGATGCTTTGCCGCCTCGGCCCGGAAGCCGCCGATGTGATCGACGAATTTCTCGATCTTGCGTTGAGCTACGACGACGGCACACCGCCATCGCTCACGCAATTTCTCGCCGAGCTGCGCGCCGTCGCGCCGGAAGTCAAACGCGACATGGACCACGGGCGCGATGAAGTGCGCGTCATGACGGTGCACGGCGCGAAAGGACTCGAAGCTCCGATCGTATTTCTCCCCGATACCTGCACGACGGCATCGGGCGATATCTCGGCGGCGAGCCTCGTCCGGCTGCCGCGCCTTCCGCGCCCTGACAACATCCCGGAACCGATTGTCTGGACCGTCAAACGAACATCGCGGATCGAGGCGGTGGTAGACGCGCGTCGCGCGCGTGAAGGCCGCGAGCATCAGGAGCGCAACCGCCTTCTCTACGTTGCGATGACGCGCGCCCGCGACCGTCTCTACATCGCAGGGTTCGAGGGCAAAAAAGGCCGCGCGGATTTCTGCTGGTATGACGCGATATCGGATGCGCTGCTGCCCATCGCGCAAGAGATCGAGGACGGCGGCAAAAAAATCTGGCGCATCGAAACGGGTCAAACCGCCGAACTTGAAAAGCCGCGCGAAGAGAAAACGCGACAACGCGAAAGCGAGGCAAGACCTGCCTTCGCGTCGAAGCCCGCACGGCCGGAGCCGAAGCTTTCCGTGCCGCTCGCGCCGTCGCGGCTCGAGCCCTATGCTCCGGACGCGGAAGGTGAGCCCATCATGCCGGTCAAAGCCGATGCCGCCGCGACGTACGATGCGCCGTCGCCGCTCGCCGGAAACAGCGAGCATCGCTTCCTGCGTGGAACGCTGACGCATGCGTTGTTGCAGCATCTGCCCGCCGTGGCGGCGAACGACCGCGAGACGATTGCGACCGCCTTTGTCGCCAAGCGCGGTGCGCCACTGTCCCAAAAAGCTCGCGCTGGCATCGTCCAGGAGACGCTGGCGATCCTCTCGTCGACAGACTTCGCGCCGCTGTTCGGGCCGAACAGCATGGCCGAGGTTCCGATTGCCGCCGTCATTCCGCGCCCGAAAGGCTCTGGGCCGGCGCTCGACCTCTCCGGCCAAATCGACCGGCTTGCGGTGACCGACGAGGAAGTTTTGATCGTCGACTACAAGACGAACCGGCCGCCACCCTCGGACGTGCGGTTTGTCGCGGCCGCCTACCTTTACCAGCTTGCGGCCTACCGGCTGGCTCTCGGGGAGATTTATCCGGGCCGCCGCGTCCGGGCCGCCCTGCTCTGGACGGATGGGCCGCGGCTTATGGAAGTCCCCGAGGATGTGCTCGATGGCTATCAGTCACGGCTTTGGGATCTTGACGTCCAGAGCCTTGACGCTCCTTGACGAAATACCTACCTGTGGGATCGGTTTTATGGCCACGCGCGTGCGCGACTAAGCGGGTCCGGCTCCCCCAACCCCCGGCCCGAAATGGAGAAAAATCAATGGCTAATGCAGTAACTGACGCAAGCTTCGACGACGAAGTCTTAAAGTCGAACGAGCCGGTCCTCGTCGACTTCCACGCCACGTGGTGCGGGCCCTGCAAGGCCATGGCTCCGGCGCTGGATCAGGTTGCCAAGGAGATGACTGGCAAGATCAAGGTCGTAAAAGTCGACGTCGACGAGAACCCGCGCGTCACCGGCACTTATGGCATCCGTGCCATGCCGACGCTGCTGATCTTCAAGGCGGGCAAGGTCGCGGCGCAGCATACCGGCGCCATCGTGCAGAAGAAGAAACTCGAAGACTGGATCAATTCCAGCGTCGCAGCGTCCGTATAAATCTGCACGCCGTTTCCCGAATAAGAAAGGCCCCGCGCATGGCGGGGCCTTTTTTATTGCGCGGGCTGCAAGCGTGCCGGTGCCTAATTCGCGATGTCGTCCGTGCTCGGCACGACGACCGCGAAGATGTCGTTCAGTGCCGTCAGGCTTGCTTCGTGCAGGTCCTTGGCTGACGTCACGCCGCCGGTCGGGCTCGGCAGCGATCGCGTGGCCGTCGCATTGCCGACGACCGTCGCGCGATAGCCGTGATTGAACGCCGCGCGTGCCGTTGAGTTGACGCAGACGTGCGTCATGAAACCGACGAACGCGACATCCTCCACGCCATAGCCTTTGAGAAGCTCGTCGAGGTTCGTTTTCTCAAACGAGTTCGGATAATTCTTGACGACGACGGGCTCGCCGTCGCGCGGCTTCACCGGGTCGGCGATGGCGCCGATGCGATCGTTGACGTCGTAGGGGGTGCCGGCGCCAGCGTCGTGCTGGATATGGATGACGGGCCGCCCTGCATCGCGATAGCGCGCAAGAAGCTTCTCGCATTGAGCGAGAGCCGGTTCGACGCCCTCAAGCTGCATGAGGCCTTCGCGATACGTATTCTGGCAATCGATCAGCACGAGCGCGGACTTGCCGACTGTCGTCGGCGTGTTGCCCATGCCCGTGATCTCGCGAAGGGTCTTTGATGCAGACATTCGATGCTTCCCTGATGTTGTGTTTTTGAGTTCAGCCCGCTAGCCGCTCCTAGAGCCTTTCCGCTTTTTGTTGAATCGCGGATCGGCTCTAGCTCTTTGTTGTATCGTGCTTCTTATCGGAAAACCGGTTCCCACTTTTCCGGAAGCACTCTAGCCCGGCGGATGCTCGACACCTGTCGGCGGCGGCCCGATTGCATCGAGCGCATCATTCTCGGCGTCGGTGAAGACACGCGACCGCGTCAGGAAGCGAACGCCTTCGGGCGACTCGACGGAAAATCCCGAGCCGCGACCTGGAACGACGTCGATGATCAGATGGGTGTGCTGCCAATATTCGAACTGTGACCGGCCCATGTAGAACGGCTGGCCGCCGATCTCGCCCATATAAACGTCCTGCGCGCCGACCTTGAATTCCCTGCGCGGGTAGCACATCGGCGAGCTGCCATCGCAGCAGCCGCCGGATTGATGGAAAAGCAACGGCCCGTGAAGCCCTTCGAGCTTCTTGATCAGGTTCTGCGACGGCTCAGTGCACGAGACGCGCGTTGTCGTCGTCGCGGGCCTTTCTGGTGTTACAACGGACATCTGTTTCCTCCGCCCATGTATCGTGTCGCGACCCTTCCGAAACGTAAAATCCGGTCCGCGGGATCGATCCACGTCACGTCTCTTCCCTCTTGATATGATCCGTGCAGGCGTTCTCTGCAACCGGCATCAGCACAAAGCGTTTTCCCGGCGCCGCTCTAATGGAAAATCCGATGGCAGGGCCGGCGGCGACATCGAGAACGTAGGCATCGGCGCGGCAGGCGATGCCGCCCTCTCGATCCTCCATCTCGTAGACCGGAACGCCTTCGACCTCGCCAAGCAGATGATCGCGCGCGCCGAGCCGCAACGTCTCGGCCGGAAGGCAGATCGGATATTGCCGGCCTCCGACCCGGCCGCCGCTGGTATGGAACATCAGCGGTCCATGCTCCGTCGTGGCGCGCCGCAAGGCAGCGGATGCCTCAGGAGTGGCTGAGATCTGCGCGGACGACATTCGATCCTCGCGTTCCGATGAGGTCGTCAGTTGACAGACGATGTCCAACGCCAGTCCTCAAAATGAAAGCGGGGCGCATTCGTTGACCGAACGCGCCCCGCCCAAAACTCTTACATTCAAAAAGTCTTAGAAGAAGCCGAGCGCCTTCGGGCTGTAGCTGACGAGCAGGTTCTTTGTTTGCTGATAGTGATCGAGCATCATCTTATGCGTTTCGCGGCCGATGCCCGACATCTTGTAGCCACCGAACGCAGCGTGCGCCGGATAGGCATGATAGCAGTTTGTCCAGACGCGGCCGGCCTGGATGGCGCGGCCCATGCGGTAGGCGCGGGTGCCGTTGCGCGTCCACGCGCCCGAGCCGAGGCCATAGAGCGTGTCGTTGGCGATGGCGAGAGCTTCCGCGTCATCCTCGAAGGTCGTGACCGCGAGCACCGGTCCGAAGATTTCTTCCTGGAACACGCGCATCTTGTTGTGGCCTTCGAGAACCGTCGGCTCGACGTAGTAGCCCGACGACAGCTCGCCGCCGAGGTCGGCACGCTTGCCGCCCGTCAGCACGCGAGCGCCCTCGCCCTTGCCGATCTCGACGTAGCTCAGAATTTTCTCGAGCTGATCGTTGGAAGCCTGGGCGCCGATCATCGTGGTGGCGTCCATCGGATGACCCTGCTTGATCTTCACGACGCGCTGCAGAGCCCGTTCCATGAATTTCTCATAGATCGAACGCTGGATCAGCGCCCGGCTCGGGCAGGTGCAGACTTCGCCCTGGTTCAAGGCAAACATCGTGAAGCCTTCGAGGCACTTGTCGAAGTATTCGTCATCCGCATCCATCACGTCCGCGAAGAAGATGTTCGGCGATTTACCGCCAAGCTCCAGCGTGCACGGGATGATGTTTTCGGACGCATACTGCATGATCAAGCGACCGGTCGTCGTCTCGCCGGTGAAGGCGATCTTGGCGATGCGCTTGTTCTGGGCGAGCGGCTTGCCCGCTTCGACGCCGAAGCCGTTGACGACGTTGATCACGCCTTCGGGAAGAATGTCGCCGATAATGTCCATCAGAACCATGATCGACATCGGCGTCTGCTCGGCGGGCTTCAGCACGACGCAGTTGCCAGCAGCAATCGCCGGCGCGAGCTTCCACACCGCCATCAACAGCGGAAAGTTCCACGGAATGATCTGGCCGACGACGCCGAGCGGTTCATGGAAATGATACGCGACCGTGTCGTTGTCGATTTCGGAAATCGAACCTTCCTGCGCCCGGAGACAGCCCGCGAAATAACGGAAATGATCGATCGCGAGCGGTACGTCCGCGTGCGTGGTCTCGCGGATCGGCTTGCCGTTGTCGATCGTCTCGACGAGAGCGAGAACGTCGAGGTTCTCTTCCATCCGGGTCGCGATCTTCGCCAGGACGCGTGCGCGCGCCGCGGGCGACGTGCTGCCCCAGGACTCGCGGACCTTATGAGCGGCGTCGAGAGCGAGTTCGATGTCTTCGGCCGTCGAGCGTGCGATTTCGCAAACGGGCTGGCCCGTGATCGGAGTGACGTTGGTGAAATACTGCCCACGAACCGGGGCGACCCACTTGCCTCCGATGAAGTTGTCGTAACGAGCCTTGATGACTTGCCGGCCTTTGAGTTTATCCATAGCAACGTGCTGCATCGCAGATCTCCTCCGATTAATTTGTGCTTTGGGGCAGCTTCTTGGGCGAAGTGATAACCCAGGCGCACCTCGTCAAGCCATAGCGCTGGTCTTGTTCATTAGTAGGGCGAGCCATGCGCGAACGCCAGCCGCAGTGTAGCGCGCTGAAAGTATCCGCGCCGCATCATTTGATAAAAAAATGCTGCGCTCAAGCGCGTAAGCGGTTCGCCATGCGACGCTAATGTGACTGTTGCTGGAGCGTGAGAACGTAGCCCGCAAGATAGAGCGAGCCGCAGATCAAGACCCGCTTCGGTCCCTTCGGCAGTGCAGCAATCGTCTGCAGCGCGTCGATCACGTTTTCGCGATCCGTCGCCTGCATACCGGCGACCCGCGCCGTCTCCGCGAGATTTTCCTGCGTATGCGGAGCCTCGGTCGCGCCGGGGATCGGCACGGTATAGATGGCGCGCACCAAGCCCCGGAATGGCGCGAGGAAACCCAGCGCATCCTTTTGACCCATCATACCGACGACGAGATAGACGGGCTTGGGCGATTTCTCATCGAGAGCGGCAAGCGTGTCGGCGATCACGTCTCCCGCCGCGGGATTGTGCCCGCCATCGAGCCAAAGCTCGGCTTCATCTCCTAGAATGTCCGGTAACGGGCCGGACGACAGCCGCTGCATCCGAGCTGGCCATTCGACCGTGCGGAGGCCGATTTCTATGGCGCTTTCGTCGAGCCTCAACGCCGGAATTCGTTCACCAAGGACAAGAGCCGCCGCGACCGCGGTTCCGGCGTTGCCAATCTGATGCCTGCCGACGAGCGCGGGAAGCGGCAAGTCGAGTAGACGCTCCTCGCGTTGGACGACCAGGCGGCCGGTCTGCTCGTAGGCATCGAAGTCGCGGCCGAAGACCGTCAACTCCGCGCCGATGGTGCGCGCGCGTGCTTCGATGACCGCCAGAACTTCGTTCGATTGCTGCGAGATGACACCGGCAACGCCGCCCTTCAGGATGCCGGCCTTTTCGGCCGCGATCTTGCTGATCGTCGGGCCAAGCTTCTCGGCGTGATCCATTGAGATCGGCGTGATGACCGTCAGCGCCGGATCGGGAATGACGTTCGTCGCATCGAGGCGGCCGCCAAGGCCGACTTCAAGCAACAAGATGTCGGCGGGCGTCTCGGAGAAGGCAAGAAATGCAGCCGCAGTCGTGATCTCGAACTGCGTGATGTCTTCGCCGTCGTTCACGGCCTGCACGCGCATCAGAACGTCAACGAGAGACTCTTCGTCGATCGCTCGTGCCGTGCCGTCGGGGCCAGCGAGCACGATGCGCTCATGGAAACGGACCAGATGCGGCGACGTATAGACGTGCACGCGCTTGCCGGCGGCCTCCATGAACGAGCGGAGGTACGCCGTGATCGAGCCCTTGCCGTTCGTGCCCGCGATATGGACGACGGGAGGCAGCTTCCGCTCGGGATGGCCGAGCTTGGCGAGCAGACGCTCGACACGGCCAAGCGATAAATCGATGAGCTTCGGATGAAGAAGCATCAAATCACCGAGCAGAGCGTCGCTCGACGGACGTGTCTTCGACGGGATCATGATGGCTGCCGTACGTCTGCTGATTGGTTGCCTGATCAGGCGCCGTGCGGCGCGTCCTTGACGTTCTGCTGTGGTGACGCCGGCTCGTCGCGCTTCTTGTCCGATTTGCCCGGCTCGAAGCGTTGGCTGTTCGGGACGACTTCCGGCTCAACCACGGCTCCGCTTTCGCGAGCCGCCGTCTCCACAACTTTGCTGTCGACCGGAGAGCCATTCATGTACGGCTTGCCGTTCATCTTGTGCGTGTCCTTGGCTTTCGCCACCTGCGCTCCGCCCATCAAAAGCTTGCAGACGCGCGACAGCGTTTCACGCAGCTGATGGCGATGCACGACCATGTCGACCATGCCGTGCGAAAGCAGATACTCGGCGCGCTGGAAACCATCGGGCAATTGCTCGCGGATCGTCTGCTGGATGACGCGGGGCCCCGCAAAACAGATGAGCGCGCCGGGCTCCGCGATATGGACGTCGCCAAGCATCGCATAAGAGGCGGTCACGCCGCCGGTCGTCGGATCGGTCAGAACGACAATGTAGGGCAGTCGCGCATCTTTCAGGCGCTCAACTGCGATCGTCGTGCGCGGCATCTGCATCAGAGACAGGATGCCTTCCTGCATGCGCGCACCGCCGGAGGCCGCGAAAAGAATGAAGGGCGTCTTGAGTTCGACCGCGCGCAGCATGCCGGTGATGAGCGCTTCGCCCGCCGCCATGCCGAGCGAACCGGCCATGAAGCGGAAGTCCTGCACGGCCGAGACGACCGGCTGGCCGTCAAGCTGACCCTCGCCGACGAGAACGGCATCATCGAGCTTCGTCGTCGCCTTGGCGTCCTTCAGACGGTCGGTATATTTTCGCCCGTCGCGAAACTTCAGCGGGTCCTGTTGCACGGCTGGAATGGCGACCGTGCGATAGTCACCGCCGTCGAACAGATGGCGCAGGCGCTGCTGCGAATCCATCCGCATATGATAGTTGGAACCGGGAACGACGAACTCGTTGGCCTCGAGGTCTTTATAAAAGACCATCTCTCCCGTCTCTGGGCACTTCACCCAAAGATTGTCCGGCACCTCACGCTTAGCTGTCGACAACAGCCCGCTGATCTTCGGGCGGACAACGTTGTTGATCCAATTCACTCGGGTAGGCTCCTCGTCGTCCACTGCAGCGGCGCGCCGCCTTCACGTGCGGGCACGGTGGGCAGGCTCTCGGCCGGGCAGCTTCAATTTAGCGCCACACGTCCGGCCTGCGCTAGGGCACTGCACAAAAATGGGGGCTCGGCGGTGGCCTTCCAATAGAGCTAATCGCCCCGGGGTGCTAGCCGCCGCGTAATGCTGAGCTTAACTCCTTCACCAGTTCCAGCACATCTTTGGTCGTCCCGGGGGTCGCTTCGCCCTTTGCCCCCAGGGATTTTTCTATTCTCGAGACAATGGCCGAGCCGACGACCACGCCATCGGCATTCTGGCCGAGCGCGCGGGCCTGATCACCCGATTTTACGCCAAATCCTACAACCACAGGCAGCGGCGTGGCACTTTTTATCGCGCCGACCTGTTTTTGAACGTCGTTTACAACCGGGGCGGCCGCGCCGGTAATGCCCGTGATCGAGACGTAATAGACAAAACCCGAAGTATTCTGGAGCACCGCAGGCAGGCGTGCCTTGTCCGTTGTAGGCGTGGCCAGACGGATGAAATTGAGGCCCGCGCGGAGAGCGGGGAGGCAAAGCTCGTCGTCAGCCTCAGGTGGCACGTCGACGACGATCAGCCCATCGACACCGGCGGCCTTGGCGTCGGCGATGAAGCGTTCGTTGCCGTAGACATAAATCGGGTTGTAGTAGCCCATAAGGACGATCGGTGTCGCGTCATCCACGGCACGGAAGTCGCGCACCATTTGCAGCGTCTTGACCATCGTCTGTCCAGCCTTCAGCGCCCGCTGCGATGAGGCTTGAATTGCCGGTCCGTCGGCCATCGGGTCGGAGAACGGCATGCCGAGTTCGATGACATCGGCGCCTGCATTCGCAAGACCGCCGAGGATCGCCTTGCTCGTTTCAATATCCGGATCGCCCGCAGTGACGAAGGTGATCAGTGCCGGGCGCTTTTCTTTCTTCAGCGCCGCGAAGCGCGCGTCGATGCGAGTGGGTGCGGTCATTTTCAGATCTTCATGCCGAGGTGTTTGGCGACGGTGAAAAGGTCTTTATCGCCGCGGCCCGAGACGTTCACCACGAGCAGATTGTCCTTCGGCAGCTTCGGTGCGAGCTTCATGACGTGCGCGAGCGCGTGGCTCGGCTCCAGCGCCGGAATGATGCCTTCGAGCCGCGTGCAGACCTGCAGCGCTTCAAGCGCTTCCTTGTCGGTCACCGCGACGTAGGTCACGCGGCCGATGTCCTTCAACCATGAATGCTCCGGTCCGACGCCGGGATAATCGAGCCCCGCCGAAATCGAATGGCCTTCGAGGATTTGGCCGTCGCTATCTTGCAAAAGATAGGTGCGGTTTCCGTGCAGGACACCGGGCGAGCCGCCATTCATCGACGCGGCGTGGCCGTTCTCGACGTTCAATCCGTGGCCGCCGGCTTCGACGCCGTAAATGGCGACGTCCTTGTCGTCGAGGAAGGGATGGAAAATTCCGATCGCATTCGAGCCGCCGCCGATGCACGCGACGATCGTATCCGGCAGCCGGCCTTCCGCTTCGATTATCTGAGCGCGGACTTCGTTGCCGATGATTGCCTGAAAATCGCGAACCATCGCCGGATAAGGATGCGGGCCTGCCGCAGTGCCGATCAGATAATAGGTGTCGCGAACGTTCGTTACCCAGTCGCGCAGGGCTTCGTTCATCGCGTCTTTGAGCGTGCCCGCGCCGGACGTTACCGGATTGAGCTTGGCGCCGAGCAATGCCATGCGCGCGACGTTCGGCGACTGGCGCTCGACGTCGGTCGCGCCCATGTAGATTTCGCACGGCATCCCGTACTTGGCGCAGACGGTCGCGACGGCGACACCGTGCTGGCCCGCGCCCGTCTCGGCGATGATGCGCGTCTTGCCCATGCGCCGCGCGAGCAGGATTTGCCCGAGGCAGTTGTTGATCTTGTGCGAACCCGTGTGGTTGAGTTCTTCGCGCTTGAAATAGATCTTCGCGCCGCCAAGCTCGGCGCTCATGCGTTCGGCATGATAGAGCGGGCTCGGACGGCCGCCGTAATGCTTGTTGAGAAAATCGATTTCGCGTTGAAACTCAGGATCGTTTTTCGCCGTGTCATAGGCGCGCTCGAGATCGAGAATCAGCGGCATTAAGGTTTCGGCGACGAAACGGCCGCCGAAGATACCGAAAAAGCCTTTGTCGTCCGGGCCGGTCGCGTAGCTGTTGAGCTTCGCTTCCCCAGCCTTCTTTTGCGTCGTCGCCATCGATCTATCCAAGCCGCGAACCGCGTTTGATCCTGTTAGCCCTGCTTAGCCGTCTTTGCGGCTTGAAGAAAGCGGCGGATCAACTCCACATCTTTGACTCCCGGCGACGTTTCAACACCCGAGGAAACATCGACTGCCTGTGGACGTGTTGCCCGCATGGCCTCCTCGACGTTGTCGGGTGTGAGGCCGCCCGACAGCATAAACGGAATTTCCCGAGAAATGGCCGCTAGAACGCTCCAATCGAATGTTCGCCCGTGCCCGCCTGGACGCGTCGCACCCGACGGCGCCTTGGCGTCGAAGAGGATCAGATCCGCGACCTTCGTATAGGTTCGCGCCGCCGACGCATCTTCCGACGTTCTGACCGGGACGGCCTTGATGATCTTGCGTCCGAACTTCGCCTTAGCATCGGCAACGCGTTCGGCCGTCTCGCTGCCGTGAAGCTGAAAGAAATCCGGAGCAATCGCGCTTGCGATCTCGTCGAGTGCGGCGTCGTCGGCATCAACCGTCAACGCAACGATCCTGGCTTTGCCGCGCGCCTCGTCCGCAAGGCTTCGCGCTGTCGCAATATCGAGGTGCCGGGGGCTCCGCGCGAAAAAAACAAAACCGACGTAATCGGCGCCCCCGTCGAGGGCGGCCGTCAACGCTTCGCGCGTCTTGATTCCGCAAATCTTGGCTTCTGCCGTCATATGCAAACCGTTAAGCCGGCGCGCCTGTCAGACGGCGCTTCTGCCAGCGTTTTAAAACGATGAATGTCCAAACGCCTTCCACTAGGCCAAACGGCCAAGCGCCCTGCAAGAAGCCGTAAACCGATCCCATCGCGCAGGCGATCGCGAAACCGAAAATGCACCAAGGGCTGTTCTCCTCGAAGGTATAGAACAGCAGCATCAGCGACACGGCGACGAGACCGAACAGTGTCAATGCATCGAAAGTCATTGAAGTCTCACCGCATCATCGGCTTGCGATGGCAAGGTCGGATCTCGTTGCGGGAGCGCTCGTCTCGCGCTCGCGCGTCAAGCGATCGGCTTCGGCTTGCCAGCGTTGCGCGCGCTGACCTTGCGCGCGGGCCGTCTGCCGCCAGCGGCTTTGCCCCATCCACGTTGCGACACCGCCGAGGATAACGCCGACGACGAGCGCGCCGAGCAGATAAGCGTAGAACGGCAACTGGATCGAAAGCGCCGGATTTTCCGGCACGAAGGGATCGAGGATCAGCGCAACCGGTTGCCGGTTTGAAACCGCGATCGCGATGAGAATGGCCCCGAGAGGGAACGCAACGAAGAGCGCCAATATACGCCTAAACACAATCCTACCTCGCTACCTTCGATGTCGTCTTACGCAGGCTGGTGGCCGTTGAGCGTATTCAGACGATCGCGAAGCTCCTTGCCGGTCTTGAAAAACGGCACGAACTTTTCAGCAACCGCCACAGTCGTGCCGGTGCGCGGATTGCGGCCCTGGCGCGACGCCCGATGCTTCACGGTGAAGGCGCCGAAGCCTCGCAGCTCGACACGATCTCCTCGCGACAGCGCATCGACGATCTCATCGAAGATCACGTTGATGATACGCTCCACATCGCGATGATAAAGATGCGGATTTGCAGTCGAAATTTTTTGAACGAGTTCTGATTTGATCACGTTTCGCTCCCCAGCAACAGCGATCATTTTTCCTTATTTTTCAGAAGGATGCCAAACCGAAAGAAGACCGTCAAGACCAAGCGTTGAAAACGAGCGCTCTTGACTGAGGAAATTTACAAGTTCCCCGGCGTTCGAACCCAATAAAAAGCCCGCTATGTGGGCCGACATCCCGGCGAATCCGTAGCTGTTCGGCGCCGACGGCTTCCAATCGACGAGCTTGGCGTTCTGGGGCACGTTTTTCTCGTCTTTCAGCCATTTGACGGCCTCGTCCTCGCCGCCGATCTGGTCGACGAGCTTCGCCTGCAGCGCCTCGCGGCCCGAGAAAATCCGGCCGTCCAGAAGGCCCGGAATGTCGGCCGCCTTGACGCCACGGCGGGTTTCCACAAGGCCGACGAACCACTTGAATCCGTCGTTGACCATGCCCTGCGCGACCTGCTTACCGCCTTCATCCAGCGGCTCGAACGGCGATGGCGATGCCTTGAGCGGTCCGCTCTTCACCTCGTTGACCTTGACGCCGACCTTGTCCAGGAGCTGCACGAATTCAGGCCACTGGACGATGACGCCAACGGAGCCGGTGATCGAGTTGCCGCGGGCCACGATATGATCGGTGGCAATACCGGCGATATAAGCCGCCGACGCCGCGACGGTGCCGAACTGGGCGACGATCGGTTTTTTTGCGCCAAGCGCGCGCAGGCCTTCATAAAGCGCCTCCCCGCCGGTCGTCGTGCCGCCGGGGCTGTTTACATACATGAGCACGCCAGAGACGCTGGCGTCGTCGGCGATATCCTTCAGCATTTTGAGCTGATCGCGGTCTTCCGAGATCGTGCCTTCAATGGTGATGCGCGCGATCTGCTTTTCACCAGCCAGCGTCGCGAGCTTGTCGCCACTGAGCGTCAGCGCGCCGATGGCAATCAGAACCGCGGCGAGCCCGGCAGCGCGCCAAAGCGAGACCGAGCGGCGAAGCCGGCGGCGATCCAGAACTGTTTCCGTCTCAAGCATGGGGGGAGTGCCTTTCCATCAACGGATGACGCCTCGTTTCGTGGCAAAGCTTTGACGAGGCGTTCTTAAGGGCGAAAGGTAGGCAAGGTTCAGGCCGCGGGCAACCAAGACGTCCATATGCCTCGCGGATAAAGTTAAGCGCGCGACAAAGATTGCCGCGCGCCTCTCTATTCAGTTGAAGACGCAACGATCACTCGCCGTCTTCGGCTCCCTCACGCTTCTTGATGGCGGCCTTGAAGATGTCGCCGAGCGAAGCGCCGGAATCCGACGATCCGTACTGCGCCACCGCCTGCTTCTCTTCGGCAAGCTCCAGCGCCTTGACCGAAACTGCGATGCGGCGTGCCGCCTTGTCGACCGAGATAACGCCCGCGTCGAGCTTGTCACCGACGTTGAAGCGCTCGGGGCGCTGCTCGGAGCGATCGCGCGAGAGGTCGCCGCGCTTGACGAACGACGTCAATTCGCTGTCGGCGATCTTCACTTCGATGCCGGCTTCGCTGACCGAGGTCACCGTGCAGGTTACGGCGTCGCCCTTCTTGTACTTCGCCATGGCATCGGCCGGGTCGCCCGCAAGCTGCTTGATGCCGAGCGAGATGCGCTCCTTCGCGCCGTCGACGTCGAGCACGATGGCTTTGACGTTGTCACCCTTCTTGTAGTCCTTGATGACTTCGTCGCCCGCCTTCTGCCAGTCGAGGTCGGAGAGGTGGACCATGCCGTCGATGCCGTTGTCGAGGCCGATGAACAGACCGAACTCGGTGATGTTGCGGATCGGACCTTCGACGATCGAGCCCTTCGGATGCGAGGTCAGGAAGCCATCCCACGGATTTTCCTGCGTCTGCTTGAGACCAAGCGAGATGCGGCGCTTCTGCGGATCGACCTCGAGAACCTGAACCTCGACCTGCTGGCTCGTCGAAACGATCTTGCCAGGGTGCGTGTTCTTCTTCGTCCAGCTCATTTCCGAGACGTGGATCAGACCTTCGACGCCCGGCTCCAACTCGACGAACGCGCCGTAGTCGGCGATGTTCGTGACCGTGCCCTTGACCCGTGCACCGACCGGATACTTCGCCTCGATCGACGACCACGGATCCGACTGAAGCTGCTTCATGCCGAGCGAGATACGCTGCGTTTCCGGGTTGATGCGGATGATCTGCACCTTCACCGTATCGCCGACGTTCAGGATCTCGGACGGATGATTGACGCGACGCCATGCCATGTCGGTGACATGCAGCAGGCCGTCGATGCCGCCGAGATCGATGAACGCACCGTAGTCGGTGATGTTCTTGACGAGGCCGTCGATGATCTGGCCCTCGGCGAGACGCGCGACGATCTCCGTGCGCTGTTCGGCACGGCTCTCTTCCAGCACCGAACGGCGCGAGACGACGATGTTGCCGCGACGGCGATCCATCTTCAGGATCTGGAACGGCTGCTGCTGATGCATCAGCGGTCCGATATCGCGCACGGGGCGGATATCAACCTGCGAACCGGGAAGGAACGCAACCGCGCCGTCGAGGTCGACGGTAAAGCCGCCCTTGACCTTATTGAAGATGACGCCCGTAACCTTCTCGCCCTTTTCATAAAAACGTTCGAGGCGCGTCCAGCTTTCTTCGCGGCGAGCCTTGTCGCGCGACAGCACAGCCTCACCGAGCGCATTTTCGACGCGCTCCAGGTAGACTTCGACGGTATCGCCGACCTTGAGATCGCCCGGCTTGCCGCCGACCCCGAATTCCTTCATCGCCACGCGGCCTTCCATCTTCAGGCCGACGTCGATGATTGCCATGTCTTTTTCGATGCCGACGATCTTGCCCTTAACGACGGAACCTTCGAACAGGTCGTCCTTGGCAAGGCTCTCGGCGAGCAGCGCGGCAAAATCCTCGCGCGACGGGTTCATCTCTCGTGATACTTCAGCGGACATTCGGTCTCCTTGTTGAATGGAACTGCCTGCTCGCACAGGCGCGAATTGTGGTTTGAACGCCAATAAGCAGACCCGCGCGAGCGCGATGCCTGTTCGAAGGGCGCGGATGTCGGATGTGTGATGCCGCCGTGATGGGCCTCAGCCCTGCCGGTCAAAATTCAGGCCTGCTATACAGGACCCAACCGGCTGATCTTCCTCATGACCAATCCGACGGCGACGTCGAATGCGCGAGGATATAGCGAAGGTGGTAGCCGCACGCAAGGGGCATCGACGGGTTGAGGCGGCGTCAGCGCCCCCCAGAAATCGTGCTCTGTCGGCGGTTTACACCTTGAGGTGTAGGCGTCGGTGCTGGCCGATAAACTGGGGCCGATCGTGGCCGTGCGGCGTTGGCGGCTCCTATACCGGCAGCAACTCCGCCCAGAATGTCAGCAAAGGCGTTAGCCGCGTTGCCGCCTGACCCGCCTCCCGAAGGTGTCTCGGCCCCCGCCATCAGCGTATGGGACGCCGACCCACCGCATATATGACAGCAGTTCGTGCAGCCCTTGCGGCCGCCATAGCCTGCCCCCCACCAGGAATCGGGATTGCCGCGTCGCCACGCTCCGTAACAGATCTTCTCACCTTTCCGGCAGTTGAGCCGGTAGGTGTGCGCGCCGCTGTCGTTCAGCAAGTAGATCTGCGAGCCACCAGGCCAAACCCGGTTGCGGTAGGTGTCGGAAAAAAACGACAGCTCAACTGCATATTTGTCGAGATTTTTGACATCGAATACGAGCACCGTGCTTTGCCGTTCGCGCTCCGCGGCAAGACGCTGTCGTTCCTCCCTCTCCCTCCGCTGCCGTTCGAGCGTCTCCGCTTCAGCAGTGGCGCTGTAGGAAGAGCCATCGTTATCCGATGATGGGCCTGGCGCCGGGACTGGCGTTTCGCTGCTGGCTGTTTTTTCCCCGCGCGGGGTTGAAATGCAACGATAGCGCTCTTCATCTTTCCGGTATCCGAGCGGCTGAAAATCGCCCACAAGAACATTCGTTTCCATACCTTCGACGGCGCGACGCACCAGTTCATACGCGCGGGACGTTGCCGCCTTTTTGGCGGCATCTTCGGTGTCGCCACGACCGCAAGCGATTCCTATGAATTTTAGGCGGTCGCCCGTGCCCCAGTATTTTTCCAAAAATCTCCCAGTCGCACTTTTCTTGAACGTATCCGCGTTGAGATACCCGCTGACGTCGCCAGTTTCGATCTTCTTGCAGGAATACTGGTAGCGGCCTTTATCGTCGCCGTCGCATTCGCGCGTTTTGAAGTCGTAGGTCGCAAATCTTTCGAAGCGCTTGAGATCGTCGTCGGTCTCTTCGCAAAGACCGGCTGCCGGAGCCAGACAGGCCGCAATCACGGCTGCGATCATGCGCTTCATGGCTACCCCCAATGGTCCGTCGCCCCGGCCGCTGCTTAACCGGCAAGGGCGTTTGGCTCGAAGGGGTGATTAGGCATTAATCAGAGAGGGGCGAAACAGATGTATCCCCTATATTCATTGGACGGATTAATGGAACGTGGTTCACTCAACGGGAGTTGCAAAAGTCACCCACTGGCACGCCACTTCTCACTCATTCCAGCCGTTCGACGTCGCGGAGGGACGAAAATAGCCGCATCCACAGCAGCGCGACGAGAATCGTCCCGATGCCGCCGAGCACGGCGGCAGGCATCGCTCCAAACAGCGCCGCCGCCATCCCGCTCTCGAATTCCCCGAGCTGGTTCGAGGCGTTGATAAAGAGATAGTTCACCGCGCCCACGCGTCCGCGCATGGCATCGGGAGTCGCGAGCTGGACCAGGGAGATGCGGATCACGACGCTGATCGTATCCGCTGCTCCGGCTATGCCCAGTGCGGCAAGCGACAACAGAACGGACCGCGACAGTGCAAAAACCACCGTCGCCGCACCGAAGACGATGACCGCCTGAAACATCCGCATTCCGATCCGACGCGTGATCGAATGATGTGCAATGTAGGCCGTCATCATCAAGGCGCCGATAGCGGGCGCGGCACGCAGCACGCCGAGCCCCCACGGTCCGGTATGGAGAATGTCGCGCGCGTAAATCGGCAGCAATGCGGTCGCGCCGCCGAGTAGCACCGCGAACAGATCGAGCGAGATGGTGCCGAGGATCGCCGGATTGCTGCGAACGAACGCCACGCCCGCGAACAGCGACTTCCATGTCGGCGGCTCTTTATCGGCCGCGAGCACGCGCACGCGAATGGCTCCGCTCATGAGCGCGGCGGCCGACCAAAACGCCGCCATCATGGCGAAGGGGAGCGCCGGCGAAATCGCGTATGCAAATCCTCCGACCGCCGGGCCGCTGATCATCGCCACCTGGAACGCGCCCGTCGAAAGGGCCGTCGCTCGCTGCAGCATGCCTTCCGGCGCAACGTTCGGCAAAAGCGCTGCTTCCGCCGGGCTTTCGAACGCCGCAGCCACGCCAAGGACGGCGACGGACGCAAAAATCTGATGCACCGTCAACCAGCCACGCGCCGTCCCCCATGCCAGGAAGGCCGCCGTCACGCCTTCGACCAGCTGGCACAACCGCACGACGTGCTGACGCTTGAAGCGATCGGCCGCATGTCCGGCGATAAAGACGAGCACAGCCATCGGCAAAAACTGCACGAGCCCGATCATGCCAAGATCGAAGGCGCTACCCGTCAATGCATAGACATGCCAGCCGAGCGCCACGACCGCGACTTGCGTCGAAAATTCGCTGAACGTGCGAGCGCCGAGAAAAAGAGAGAAGGGACGGTGCGCAAGAAGTCTCGCGGGCGTCGGCTCGATGAGCAGTGGCGATGTCATCGGTGTTCCATAAACTTTGTCACGCGCGAACCTTCAGACTTTCCTTGCATAAAACTCATCGCCGTCATTTCACAAAGTAATTTGGCAATGCATCTGAATCACTGCAGAGTGGTTCCGTATCGAGGGGAACCACGGTCGCCGAGCCGGCGTTAAGGGCCATGTATCATTCCAGGGAGACGGATATGCAGAAAGTCGCGGTTTTCGCGGCGTTCACGCTTTTGCTTTCAACGGGCTCAGCGTTCGCGGTCAGCAAAGTGGTGAGAGACGCTTGCAGCGCTGACTATGTTGCGTTTTGCAGCAATTTCAAAGTCGGCACACCTGCTCTCAAGTCGTGCATGCGCGAGCATCGCCATAAGCTCGCCGCGGAATGCATCAAAGCACTGGGCAAATCCAGTGAGGTCACCGCTGAGGATGTCGCTCAGTACAAACGAGAGAACGGAAAATAACGAAGAGGCGCCCTTTGGGGCGCCTTTTTTTGTATGGCTAGTGTGTTAATCGAGTCGCGACCAGCGCCAGGACTGCCGCAAATGCGGCGTCGGCATCAAGTGTGGTCGTATCGAGGTGAAGCGCATCACTTGCCGCTTCGAGTGGCGCCACGCTTCTATCGCGGTCACGCGCATCGCGCCGGCGCAAATCCTCGAGCACGACTTCGTAGGCAACATTCTCACCGCGTCCCTGATGCTCGAGGTGGCGCCGTTGCGCGCGCGCCTCGTCCGATGCCGTTACGAAAATTTTGATATGGGCGTCGGGACAAACGACGGTTCCGATATCGCGCCCGTCCAAAACCGCTCCTTGCGCGCCGCTGCGTGCAAAGTTGCGCTGATACTCGAGCAGGGCTGCGCGGACAGCCGGGATTTTCGCGATGATCGAGGCTTTATCGCCTGCAAGCGGTCCGCGCAATGCTGGGTCGCACAAGGTTCGCGCATCGATCGACTGAGCGGCAATGACCGCAACCGCCGCGTCTTCAAGCTGGCTGCCCCGTGCCTCGACGTCGCGCGCAACCGCACGATAGAGAAGCCCCGTGTCGAGATATGGCACGCCCAAATGCTCAGCGAGTCGTTTTGCAACCGTTCCCTTGCCGGACGCCGCAGGCCCATCGATCGCGATGACGAAGCGAGAGTTCATTGCTCAGGCGCCTCTTGATAGGTCGCGCCGAGCGTCTCCATCAGGCCTCGGAATTCCGGGAAGCTCGTCGCGATCATCGTCGTATCGTCGACGGCGATTGGCTTCTCGCTCGCGAGGCCCGCCGTCAGAAACGCCATCGCAATGCGATGATCGAGGTGCGTCGCGACGCGGCCGCCGCCTTTCATGCGCTGCTTGCCTTCGACGATCAGGCTATCGCCGTCGATGCGCGCCGTGACACCGTTGACTTCAAGGCCCGTCGCCGTCGCCTGCAAACGGTCGCTCTCTTTGACTTTGAGCTCGGCGAGGCCGTCCATTTGCGTCGGGCCCTTCGCGAACGCTGAAATCGCCGCGAGGACTGGATATTCATCGATCATTGACGGCGCGCGCTCGGCAGGCACGCGGACGCCCTTCAGCTCGGACGCGCGAACGCGGATGTCGGCGATGGGCTCTCCGCCCTCTTCTCGTTCGTTCAGCAGCGTGACGTCGCCGCCCATTTCCTGCAACGTCGTGTACAGCCCCGTGCGCGTCGGATTGACGAGCACGCCTTCGATCGTCACATCGGAGCCCGGCACGATCAGCGCGGCGGCCACCAGGAACGCGGCCGACGACGGGTCTCCCGGCACGAGGATGTCGCGCCCGGAAAGCTCGGCATCGCCCCTGACCGTGATGGCGCGGCCGCCTTCCTTGTCGACGATCCGGACGTCTGCCCCGAAATGGCGCAGCATCCGCTCGGTGTGGTCGCGCGTCGCTTCGGGCTCGATGACGGTCGTCTCGCCCGCCGCATGAAGGCCGGCAAGCAGAACGGCGCTTTTCACCTGCGCCGACGGCACCGGCAGCGGATAGACGATCGGGATCAGCTCGCTGGTGCCACGCAGCGTCAGAGGCAGCGTTTCCTTACCGGGTTCGACGACCTCGAGCCCCATTTGCATCAGAGGCCCGAGCACACGCCGCATCGGCCGCCGCGACAATGACGCGTCGCCCATCATCTGAACCGTGATCGGGTGTCCGGCGATGACGCCCATCATCAACCGCGCGCCGGTTCCGGAATTGCCGAAATCGAGCGGCGCCGTCGGTTGGCGAAGCCCCCCGGGACCGCGGCCCCTCACCTCCCAGACATCGCCATGCTTTTCAGCACGCGCGCCCAAGGCCGAGACGGCACGGGCGGTATTCACGACGTCTTCCGCTTCGAGAAGGCCGCGAATGCGAGTCGTCCCGGTCGCCAACGCCCCGAAAATCAATGCCCTGTGCGAGATCGATTTGTCGCCAGGGAGCCGGACGCGGCCCCGCAAGGGAGACGCACGCATCACGGCAAGGGGCTTCGCAGTCGTGGCTTTCAAGATCGAAAATCCAGGCTAAGAGACTACCGGCGCGCAAAACTGGTGCTTGAATTGCAGGCGATATGGGCCCGCGCCGCGCCGCCCTGTCAACGCTACTGCGCCCGCGCGGTCAAGGTGTCCTTGACGCACGCACGACAATCTCCACCTTTTCGTTTTGACAGCCCGCACCGGCTATGGCAGAGGGCTTCCCTCATATTTTTTAAGTTTCGAGGCTAGATTTATGGCGACCAAGCAAGCGCGCGGGACGAAGCGGACCTGCCAGGGCTGCGAAGAGCGGTTCTATGATCTCGACCAAAGCCCGATTGTCTGCCCGTTCTGCGGCAGCAAATACGTGATCGCCTCGTCGCCCACGGCACTCGCGGCGCTGCAGGCCGAGCAGCAGCGAGACCTCGCTGCCAAGAAGGCCAAGAAGCCTGTTCCATCGGATGACGAGGGCGAGTTGCCGGCCGTCGAGGGCGAAGAGGCTCTCGCCGACGTCGAGACCGACGATACGGGCGCCAGTGACGACGATGAAACCTTCCTCGAGGAAGAAGAGGAAGCGGGCGGCGATGTTTCCACCATCATCGGCGGCCCGGCGGGCGAAGGCGACGAAGAGCCCTAACCCAAACAAACGTTCTTGATGTTTCCCGCTGAACGACTTATCAGGCGGGTTCTGCGTAGCGGACGAGCACGTTCCTACGCTCCCGAAGGTTTGGGGCCATAGCTCAGCTGGGAGAGCGCTTGCATGGCATGCAAGAGGTCAGCGGTTCGATCCCGCTTGGCTCCACCACTTTTAATTTGCGCGCGGCCGCCCGCCAACCCTGCGCGTTTCGCCCTGCGGGCTACGGCTCGGCGAGCCGGAGGCTGAAGGGCGAAGGATGTCGCGCCGAAGTCGCTTAAAGCGACGCAGGCGGACGCGAGATACGCTCCCTTCCCTGCGCTACCTCATACACACATTGCGATTTTAGTCAGAGATCAATGGTGCCGACGCGGCCAAGCTTCACAGGCGATGCCGTCACCATCCCTGTCGTTACTCTCCCAGTACCCAAGCTCCCCACGCCGAGCCGGCGCTAGGCCCAACTCGCTTGCGCTTGCACAATTTCTCCTGGCGAGTGCGTGGAGAACAGCGGACGTCGACGCCCAAGGCGACGTGGATGCGAGACCGAGCAGAGTTCCGACCATCAGCCCCCATGCGATCCAGCGACTGGCGAGATAAGAATTTAGTGCAGGCAAGGCGAAGCGTGTCTTCGCCAATCCAAGCGATGTTCTGTTGCGTCGAGCTGCAGCTTCCCGGCCTTGCCGATGATAGTTCTCAAGCGTGATAGGTTTTCTGGCCATCCCTGCTTCTCGATCGGCCGCAGTTACCAAGCTGCTAAAAAAGAACGTAAACGAAGGCGCTATCGTCAGGTGGCTGACCGGCGCGCGCTTTTTAGATAGTCTCCGCCGCGACGGAATTGCGCAGCCGATCCGCGCCAACAAAAACACGTGCACCGGGGACCAAAAGCGATGATCGACATTCGAGCGAAATTCGCCTGGACGGGCGTCGCGATCCTCGGCGCGCTGTCACTCGGCATTGTTGCGTTATCGCGCGGAGAGACGATCAACGCGGTGTGGCTCGTCCTCGCGGCGGTCTGCTCATATCTCCTCGCCTATCGTTTCTATGCGCTCTTCATCGCCGACCGCGTCGTGCGTCTTGATCCCACTCGCGCGACGCCCGCCCAGCGATTCAATGACGGGCTCGATTACTGCCCGACGGATCGCACCGTTCTATTTGGCCACCACTTCGCGGCCATCGCCGGTGCCGGTCCCCTCGTCGGCCCCGTGCTCGCGGCGCAGATGGGTTACCTGCCCGGAACGCTGTGGCTGATCGTCGGCGTCGTGTTCGCAGGCGCCGTGCAGGATTTCATCGTGCTGTGGGCTTCGACGCGCCGCGACGGCCGCTCGATGGGCGACATGATCCGCTCCGAGCTTGGCGCGCTGGCGGGCACCGTCGCGATGATCGGCGTGCTGCTGATCATGGTCATTCTGCTCGCTGTGCTGGCGCTCGTCGTCGTCAAGGCGCTGAAGCAAAGCCCGTGGGCGACTTTTACGGTGATCATGACGATCCCGATCGGCGTCCTGATGGGCGTCTACGGCCGCTACATCCGCCCCGGCCGGATCGGCGAGATGTCGCTGATCGGCTTCGCGCTGCTGATGGCCTCGCTCATCTACGGCCGCCACGTGGCGGAAGACCCCGTGCTCGGCCCCATGTTCGATTATTCCGGCGAGCAGCTTTCGATGATGCTGATCGCCTACGGTTTCGTCGCCTCCGTGCTGCCGGTCTGGACGCTGCTCGCGCCGCGCGACTATCTCTCGACGTTTCTGAAAATCGGCACGATCGTCGGGCTCGCGCTCGGCATCTTCTTCGTGCTGCCGGACCTCAAGATGCCTGCTGTGACGAAATTCGTCGACGGCACCGGTCCGGTCTTCGCGGGCAATCTGTTTCCGTTCCTGTTCATCACCATCGCGTGCGGCGCGGTTTCCGGGTTTCATGCTCTCGTCTCGTCGGGCACGACGCCGAAGATGCTCGACAACGAAACGAACGCGCGCTTCATCGGCTACGGCGCGATGCTGATGGAAAGCTTCGTCGCGATCATGGCGCTCGTCGCCGCGACGACGCTGGAGCCCGGCCTTTACTTCGCGCTGAACAGCCCTGCCGCCATCATCGGAACGACGCCTGAAACCGCGGCGGCCGCGATTTCTGGCTGGGGCTTCGCCGTGACACCCGACATGCTGCGGCAAGCGGCGGCGGACGTCGGCGAAAGCACGATCCTATCGCGCACGGGCGGCGCTCCGACGCTCGCCGTCGGCATGGCGGAAATCCTTTCCAGCGCCATCGGCGGCAAAGCGATGATGGCTTTCTGGTATCACTTCGCCATTCTGTTCGAGGCGTTGTTCATCCTGACGACCATCGACGCGGGAACGCGCGTCGCACGTTTCATGATTCAAGACCTGATCGGCACGTTCACGCCGGTGTTTCGCGACACGCGCTCATGGACCGCGAACGTGGTTGCGACGACCATAGCGGTCGCGGGCTGGGGTTATTTTCTCTATCAGGGCGTCGTCGATCCGCTCGGCGGCATCAATACGCTGTGGCCGCTGTTCGGCATCGCCAACCAGATGCTGGCCTGCATCGCGCTGATCCTGTGCACCGTCGTTCTCTTTAAAATGAAACGTGAGCGCTATGCCTGGGTGACGATCGTGCCCGCAACGTGGGTCGCGATCTGCACGCTGACGGCGGGCTGGCAAAAGATTTTTAGCGACAACCCAGCGATCGGATTTCTGGCGCATGCGGAGAAGTTCGGCACCGCCACGAATTCCGGCCAGCTGCTGGCTCCGGCAAAATCGATGGCCGACATGAACCGCATCGTCTTCAATGATTATATCAACGCGACGCTGACGGCTTTGCTGATCGCGCTCGTCATCGCGATGATCGGGTTTGCCTTGGCTGCCATTTCCAGGGCGCTCGCGAACCCGAACGTCTCGGCCCAGGAAGCCGGCTTCGTGGCGGCGGAGTGAACGATGCGGAAGCCTGACACATCCTTGTTTTGCCTCCTCCGCGACACGCTCGCCCGGACCGCGCGTCTGATGGTCGGCGTCCCGGATTACGAGGCCTATGTCGCGCACCGGCGGCAAGTCCATCCCGGCGACCCCGTGATGACCTACGAAGAGTTCTTTCGCGAGCGCCAGGCGAGCCGGTATGGCGAAAACGGCGGCAAGATCAGCCGCTGCTGCTGATCGGCACCATCTTTTATCGCTTCCGTTCGGTCGCAGTTGATTGCCTCGTCCGCGACCGCTACGAGGTGGCCACATGGCACCTCCTCTTTTGACGCTCAAAGATATTCATCTGACCTTCGGCGGCACGCCGTTGCTCGAAGGCGCGGAGCTGACGGCCGCGCCTGGCGACCGCATCTGTCTGGTCGGGCGTAATGGCTCCGGCAAATCAACGCTGCTGAAAATTGCGGCCGGCCTCGTGACACCGGATCACGGCGAGCGTTTCGCGCACCCCAGCGCCAGCATCCGCTATTTGCCGCAGGAAGCCGATTTCGATGGCTTCGACACGGTTCGCGCCTACGTCGAAGCCGGCCTCGGGCCGACCGACGATCCCTATTCCGCCGAATATCTGATGGGCGACCTTGGTCTTTCAGGCGATGATGACCCGGAACGCTTGTCAGGCGGCGAAGCCCGGCGCGCCGCGCTGGCGCGCGTGCTGGTCGCAAAACCCGACGTCCTGCTGCTCGACGAGCCGACAAACCATCTCGATCTCACTGCCATCGAATGGCTGGAAAAGACGTTGCAGGCGAGCCGGTCGGCGCTGCTTCTCATCAGCCACGACCGCCGCTTTCTCGAAACGCTGTCGCGCGCCACCGTCTGGCTCGATCGCGGCAAGACGCGCCGTCTGGAGCAGGGCTTCGCGGCGTTCGAGGACTGGCGCGACAAGGTTCTGGAAGAAGAAGAAATCGAACGCCATAAGCTCGACCGCAAGATCGTGCGCGAAGATCAGTGGATGCACGGCGGGGTTACGGGACGCCGCAAACGCAATGTCCGGCGTGTGCGCGAACTGAGAGCAATGCGCCAGGACGTCCGGGACCAGCGCCATGTGGTCGGCGCGGTACGCTTGGATGCCGCGGAGGGCAATCTCTCCGGAAAACTCGTGGTTGAAATGTCCGGCGTCTCGAAAAATTATGACGGGCCTGCGATCGTGTCGGACCTCAGCCTGCGCGTCATGCGCGGCGACAGGCTCGGCATCGTCGGGCCGAACGGCGCGGGCAAGACGACGCTCATCAAGCTTTTGACCGGCCAGCTTGCACCGGACAGCGGCACGATCCGGCACGGCGCCAATCTCGAGATCGTCGCGTTGGATCAAAGGCGCGATGAACTCGATCCGAACTGGACAGTTTCGGATGCGCTGACGGGCGGTCGCAGCGATCAGGTCGTCATCAACGGCAAGGCGCGCCACGTCGCAAGCTACATGAAGGACTTTCTGTTTCTGCCGGAGCAACGGTTGTCGCCGATCCGGGTTCTGTCGGGCGGCGAGCGCGCCCGGCTCATGCTCGCACGCGCGCTTGCGAAGCCGTCGAATGTTCTCGTCCTCGACGAGCCGACGAACGATCTCGATCTCGAAACGCTCGATCTGCTGCAGGAATTATTGTCGGATTACCCGGGCACGCTGCTGCTCGTCAGCCATGACCGGGATTTTCTCGACCGCATCGTGACGAGCGTTCTCGCGCCGACTGGCGACGGGCAATGGACGGAATACGCGGGCGGATATTCGGACATGCTCGCCCAGCGCAAGGGCGACGATCTGAAAAAATCGCCAAAGGCGGAAAGTTCCGCAGCGGCGCGCAAATCGTCCGACGACCTTCCGGCAGCCACAACGAGCGCAGCAAAAGCCAAGCTATCGTATAAGGAAAAGCACGCGCTTTCTGTCTTGCCGGATGAAATCGCCAAGCTCGAGGCGAACATCAAAACGCTTTCGGCAAAACTCGCCGACTCCGAACTTTATGCGCGGGATCGTGCCGCGTTCGAGAAAGCAAACGCGGGCCTCGCGAGCGCTCAGCGCCAACTCGAAAACGCCGAGACGCAATGGCTTGAGCTTGAAGAAAAGCGCGTCGCAATTGACACTGCGGGATAACGCATTGAAAAATCCGATCGGCAAAACAAAAGCGGTGACCGAAATATCGGCCACCGCTTAATGTTCGACCGTTAGGTCAACACCATCCGAATTCAGATGACGTCAATTTCAGCCGGAAGATAGCTGGTTACTTCAAGACCAACTTCCTGCTCGCGTACTTCAGGCTTCGACCACGTCTTCATGGGTTCCTCCAAGAGTGTCAGTGCAAAGCTTCACTACGGCGCCTTGTCTAATTGCAATATTCAATAAATTCCAATCGCATTTATGTTACGGCATCATAAGCGCGGCTGATAACAATATAACGGTTCAATTTGCGCAGCGATTTCGCGCGCTAATGCTGCACTGCCCACTGATCCTTCACTTCATCGCAACGACGAGACACAAAGTCGTTAACTTCGGTGACGATCGTGCTGGAAAGCAGATTGACGGTGTTGTCGGCGGCGGTCGCCGTCCACATCGCACTCTTGATCAGTGTGGGCGCCTCGATCTTACCCCAGTTCGCGTGCGCCTTCGTCGCCTTACCATTCTCGAATGTGACCTTCGGCGTCAGATCGAACTTGAAGTCGGTCGCACCTTTTTTCTCGCTCGCGATTGTGCACGTGACCGTGTGCTTTTGAAATTCGATTTCAACCTTCGGCTCGGTGATGGCGCGGGCGAGGTCATCACGCTTGACGCTGAGATCCATCGAGCATTGCGCGCCGTCGTAAGGCCAGGTGACCTTCAGCTTACCGACAAGCTTGACGAGCTGTTCCTTGCGCCAGCTCTTAATGACGTGACAGGCAACGTCGCCGGAAGCGCCCTTCGAATGCAGAGCTTTGCAGATGTCGACCTTGCACGCCTTGCGAGCTTCCTTCTCGACCAGCTCTTGCGGCGTGAGGTTGACGTCGGCATCGACAGACTTGTCGGCTTCGGCGGCAACCGAAGGCTGGCCCGGCACGGCCATCATCATGGCGAGCATCAGAAGTGCAGTTCGTATCACGGTACGTTGCTTCATCGCGGCCATCGAAAACCCCTTGGTGACGGTCCATATGAACAGCGGTCTTGATGCCTCCGCAGCCGGGCGGGACTATGGCAAAGACGCCCCGCCAACCGGCCTATTGTTCAAGCGCTCTCAGATAGTTGTGCCTGCCGCTTGAAGACCGGCGAGCCACTCCCATATCTTCATAGAAACGGTCTCCAGGCAGCAATGCTGGTGGCCGGACGGGGCGGCCGGAACCGGCGCTCCGAGGATGGTCGCTTACAAAAGGGCCTTCGCATGACACGCATGGCTACGCTCTCGAATCCGCTTTTGCTCGGCTTTGAGGAAATCGAACGCCTGATCGATCGCGCCGCCAAGGGTGGCGGCGACGGTTACCCGCCTTACAACATCGAGCGGATTGCTCAGAACGGCGACGATGCCGGGCTGCTCAGGATCACGCTCGCTGTCGCCGGCTTTGGCCGCGAAGATCTCGAGATCACACTCGAGGACAAACAGCTTTCAATTCGCGGCAAGCAGCAGGACGACAAAGCGCGAGAGTACTTGTACCGCGGGATCGCGGCGCGGCAGTTTTCGCGAACGTTCGTCCTCGCCGACGGCATCGAAGTTAAGAGCGCGGATCTGGCAAACGGCCTTTTGGCGATCGATTTGCAACGGTTGGAGCCGGAAAGACTCGTTAGACGAATAGAGATCGGATCGCCTCAGCGGATCAAAACCCGATCGTAGAGAGTCTTTCTCGTCACAGCCCCGGCGACCGAATCGTCGGAGGATCGGAGGACACGAGCTATCCGGCCAGCCTGAGACGAACGGCAGACGTTTCCGGATATGCGATTGGAGCCCGACCTCGACACCTGGAGGAAGAGCGTCATGAATAACAAGACCACCGTAAGAGCCACAGTTGACCATGTTGTAGCGCCCGTAATGACCGAGCTGGAACTTGCTCGGCTCGGCGGCGGCGAGGTCGCGTACATCAAGACGCTGACCTCCGACGAGGCCTTGAACATGTTCCCGCAGATCGAAGGCTTGCCGAAGGGCATTCCGCTGTTTTCTCTGCATGCCGCCGACGGGACGCCGATCGCACTCACGGACACGCTGCAGGCGGCTATCGGGCATGCGCACGAGGATGAACTGGCCATCGCGCCGCTGAACTAAACGGGTGATCGGCGAATAGGCTTTGCATTATGAGCCGCGCGGCGACGGGCGGCTCGATGCATTTCAAGCGGCGCTTAGACGCGATAGCTCGCGTACTGGCCCTTGGGATTGAACCGCTCCAGATACTGAGGAACAATCGCCTCAATCGAAGCTGGTTGCGGAACGCCGAGCGACGCGATGGTCCGATCTTCGCTTTTTGCTGCATCCGACACGACGTTGTCGAGCTTCAGAAGCCGCAATTGGTCGACGGTGATCGGGCGCACTGCGTTGGGCAGCGGCCACGTCAGCAGCGCCTGAAGCCGCATCATCCAGAACGGCACCGGCAGCAGGACTTTCCGGCGTCCGGCGTAACGCAGCGTCGCTTCGAGAATGTCCCGGAACGTCACGACCTGAGGTCCGCCGAGTTCGTAAACCGCGCCGGGCTTGCCCTCGCCCGTCACGGCATTCGCAACGGCTTCTCCAACGTCACCAGAAAAGACCGGCTGAAACTTCGTTCGCCCACCACCGACCAGCGGTAGAATCGGGCTCACGCGCGCGAGCGCCGCGAACCGATTGAAGAATTGATCTTCCGGACCGAATACGATCGACGGACGGAGAATGATCGCGGACGGAAATTCCGCGAGCACGGCCGCTTCACCCTCGGCCTTGCTTACCGCGTACCTAGAATTCGAGTCCTTATTCGCACCGATCGCGGAGATGTGGACAAGCCGCTTCGCGCCGGCTTCCCGCGCCGCTTTGGCGATGCGGCGGGCGCCTTCGACGTGAACCTCGTGGAACGTCTGGGCTCCCGACGGCGCCAGGATGCCGACGGAATTGACGACGGTTTCGGCGCCTTCGACAGCGCGCACGACCGAGTCAACAAACCGCAAATTGGCCTGCACGGCATGGACCTGCCCGACGACGCCCATGGGTTGCAGATAGCCCGCGAGATCAGGTCTGCGGACGGCGGCGCGAACCCTGTAATCCCGGCGCGCCAAACTCCAGACGATTTGACGTCCGACGAACCCGGATCCCCCGAAGACCGTCGCAAATTTGCCGGTTGCCGCCATGTCTCACCTCGATTTCGGCGCAGACTGCGCCGGTTGACGGTCTACCGGGGAGAAGCGGCTCTGGGAAGCCGACGGATCAAGTTCAAGCTGAGAATTTGCGTCGCGCCGTGGGGCGACCGCCCGGCGCAATTGACTTCCGCGCGCACACAATCTACGTGACACCGCAGGCCCAGATGGCGGAATTGGTAGACGCACTGCTTTCAGGTAGCAGCGCTCACAAGGCGTGGAGGTTCGAGTCCTCTTCTGGGCACCATCCCTAAAGTCAAAAAACCTCGACAAATCAAGGTTTAACAATACGACTCCGGGGAAGCTTCATAGAAGCCCCGGCCATAAGGTTGTCCGCATAGCGGTACGCTTATCCGTGGAGCAGAACAGTCAAACTGTTCGCCAGGGAGACCCGCCGCGGGCCACAAGCCGCAAGCCGCAAAACCTTTCAACAAAGATGGTGTCTGGTGTCCAAGGCGCCATGCGCGCCAATCTATAATTTAGGTAGAGTGTTTAGAGCGCGAAAGCACATGAAGCGGAGCGGGTATCAGCGCTTGTGGGCTTCCGATGCGTTTTGCTCTTAGTCCGCATCCTCACTTTATGAGGATGTCTCCGGGATATTCACGGCCGAGAAGTGCGATACTTTGTTGGCATCGCAGACGTAGATCCACTTCGAGTCAAAAAGCTCACCGTCTCGCAGGAAGCCGAGAACTGCGCCTTTCACCGGACGCCAGAATAGAATTGGCGGTAGGTCTGTTCCAAGCTTCACCCAATTGGGTTCAACATACTCGCCGACAGCCTTCCATTGGATCATTTGTCTACCTTTGGTCGTATCACAATAGTCGCAAGACGCTTGATTGCTGAAGAATTTGCGAAAAATCTTAAACCGGCAGCACCAATCTTCGGCGTCGCGCAGTCGTCGAGAGGAGTCCAGATGGCATGGGAAATGTGACTGGTTAGCCGTGCAAATCTCCCTGCCATGCTCCGGGAAAGCAAGGAAGACTTGTCATGGCCGTTTATAGAAGTGACGCCCTTGATAGTCCGCAGAAAACTTCCCTTTGTGGCAATTTAGTTGTGGGGGCCTTCCGTAACGCATCATTGCAACGTCCGCGGATGGCCGAGCAAACCTGACGCTGCGCTATCGTCACTTTGAAGCGGGACGATCAGCGGTTGGCACGAAGGAATTACATTTATATCCGACATTTCTCGCGGGGCCGCCGAGCTTGATCCCTGCGGATTCTAGAGGCCGCCGTACCGGCTTTCGCGCCTTCGCTTATCTGACCACGTTCGAATTTCGCCTGAGCGCCGAACATGCGTTCCCTAGGTGCGCTATCGTGATCGCCAGTCTGGGCTAGTCCTTGTCGCACAGCTGACTTAGCGAAGGTCGATTGTCTCACGTGAGAACGTGCTTTGCTTCGGGCCAATCGGCAGCACGTCAAACCGCGCTTCCGTCATAGGATCGACGTGTGATCGACGGCGGCACGTTGGGGAGGCGGACCGACGCTGGTATCAGCCTCGGCGTCCAAGTCCATCAGAGGTCTTCAGCGCGACACGACGCTTCTAGCGAGCGCCGCTGACCCGTAAGGCAAGTCCGAAACCCGAAAGTTGCCTCCGAGTTTCGGACGACGTTCAACTACCCAAAACTCAGTACTGCTTCGGACACCAAGATTCCTTGGAGGACTTGCACGCGGTGGGGAAGGCCTTTGCCATTTTCTCAGCGGTGGCCCATTCGTCCGTATCGACGCTGTTATTCACGTCCTGATCCATCGCAGTGAAGGTTGGAGCCGGATCGAGTTTCAGGCTGCCAACGTTGGCTTCCCACTCGGTGCGGCTGATCGATCCGTTCCCGTCCGTGTCGAGCTGCTTGAACTTGCTGGCCCAATCGTCAGCATACGCTGCACCGGAAAACAGAAGAATTGCAGCAGTCGCGAATATGGCTCTCGTCATGCGTCTTCTCCCAATATTATTTTATTGCGTCCCGTTCGGTCGAGCTTGACGCTCTTCCCTCGGCAACACCGCTAGCGGCGCCTTATTTCAACATTTTCGCAATGGCACGTTTTGCAATTTCATGCGGGACAGTTGGCAATACGCCCAATAACTTCATTCAGTATCCGAAGAATGACGGATAAATAATTTGACGTCTCGAGCTAAACGAGTGCGAAGTATCGGAATAAAGGAACGATATTTTCCCGAGGAAAACACGTCATGACGTACCGGATTTCCGGCGTAATTTATATGTGCGCCTCAGCGTTGAGCGGCGTTTGTGGTCACGCTTGGGCCGCCGACGTTCCGTTAAGAACGCCGGGCCAATGGCAGCTTACGACAGTGTCGGATTCAATGGGAATGCGGACGGTAAAAACCTGCATTACCGCGACCGACGATGTCGTTCTCGGCGAAAATGCAAAAAACTGCGGCCCCGTCGACGTCAAAACAATTGCGAATGAAACATTCGTCAACGTCACGTGCCCCGCAGGAAACAGCCGTCAAAAAATCAGCACGTTGCTCACGGGCGATTTCAGCACGTGGTATCGAGCCGTTACGAAAATAACCTTCGATCCGCCTCAGGATGGCGTTTCCCACCTTGGCGTCATCGTTGACGGGAAATATCTCGGCAAGGATTGTGCGGCCGACGATGCGGCCGCAGCAAAATAGCGGGACCTATCAATCTCGCATTTGGCCCGCGTTTGGCGGGCCAAATGCGGCAGGCTCGCGAGCAAGTCAGTTCGGCAGAACCACTTTCGGCGGCTCGATACTCAACTCCTTGACGATCGTGAACTTGCCATCGAACACGCGGCTTTCTGGATCGGTCACGGGCGTCACGATGTTGCGCGCGGGAACGCCCGTTTCCTTATCGACGTAGACGTTTTGTAGATTGGGGGCACTCAGCGAGGTCACGCGCGGACCCTTGTCCTTTGCATCGGCAGCGAGAGGCATCGACAGAACACCTTGGTAGAGCGTGTAGGTCTTACCCTCGAATTCCTTGTCGCCGACGCACTTGTAGTCCGTTGATACCTTCGGAGCGTCAGAGACCGTGTCCTTGATCTGGTTCGCGACCGTCTGCGCGAACGCCTCCGGCAATTCAGCCCAGCCGCCGCCCTGGTTGGACCAAGCCTTCTTGCCGACGACGATCATCTCCATCGCAGCACCTTCGCCGCCGAGAGTCACAGTCTGGTGCATGCGGTCGGGCAGCACATAGTCTGCCTGCATTTTCAGCGTTCCGTCCTTGTTCTTGATTGTCGTTTCCAGTCGAAACTTACCGGCTTCGCGCAGTTTCGCGAACGCCGCATCGACTTGTCCTTTGCAGCTGACGTCGGCGAATGCCGGACCGGATATGAAAAGGAGGCTGGCAGCGAGAATGATACGCATAGGTTCAGCACCAAAGGTTCGAATTGCAAGAGGTCTATGAATCGCCCGAAAGCGATGTCCAAGTCACGGCACACTTTGTTGCCAAAAGTTCCCGAACAGCTCGGCGCCTGTCACTTCGGTCTTTGTCCCGCCATCTCCGGGAGGTGATCGATCGCGATGCGCATCAGCTCCGGCAGGGATTTCACTCCAAGCTTGGCTTTAATTTGCGAGCATGTGTTGGCGATCGTCTTGTAGCTGACGTGCAGTTCCTCGGCGATCGCCGCATATTGCTTACCTTGCGCGATCAGCTCCAAGGTCTGCAGCTCTCGAAGCGTCATGCCACTCAAAGGATTGCTACGGCCCTTGGTCTCCATGACGGCAATTGCGGATGCCACGGTATGGCTGAGGAACGGCCTGCCCTGACGCACCGCCTGCAGCGCCTTAATGATATCGACGGAGGATGTGTCCTTCAAAATGTAACCGTTGGCGCCAAGGCGCAGCGACTGGCTAGCGATCATCGGATCTTCATGCATCGTCAGCACGAGGATGGGCGTATGCTTGTCATGCACACGCAAACGCCGAATGAATGTGAGGCCTACAAGAACGCCCTTCTTGATCGCAAGATCGATAATAATCACATCCGGCTTATCGTTCCGATAGGCGCGGAAGCCGTCGATCAAATTCGACGCCAGCATGATGTTTTCGATGCCCGCATCCTCCAGTACGCGGCGGCATCCCTGCAGCACGACAGGATGGTCGTCGATCACAAGAATTTTTGTCATGATGTTATCCGTGGAGCTTCTCGTACGTGCAGATGGTCAGCTTCGCTCGGCCGCGCGGGAATTTTGATCGAGATGGCCGTGCCGCGAGGGTTGCGCGCCTCGACAGCGAGCGTGCCGCCGGCAGAAAGAACGCGCTCCCGCATCGCGGAGAGCCCGAACCCAGCGCGCGCCCCGGGTTTGAGGCCGATGCCGTCGTCGCTCACGCGCAAGCTGATCAGGATACCGGGAACCAGATCACCCGAACCCGCGCGGGCGGCTTCCTCGCGCAGTTCAATCGTGATGTTATCGGCCTGCGCGTGGCGAACAGCATTCGTCAGAGCTTCCTGCGTCGCCCGGTAGACGGTCAGATCGACTTTCTCTCCATAGGCCCGAACAAAAGCGCCCATGTCCGCAATGATGTGGATTTCCGGGTGACGACGATCGAAATCGTTGATGAGATCCTTGATCAATGCAGGCAGCGGCACCTTGCCGATCGAGACCGGATGCAATCTCTTGAGTAGCGCGCGGTTCATCGCCTTCAGGCGATCGGCGATCGACAGGATCTCATCCGTCCGCGTTGTTATGCGTCGCGCCGACTCGTCATCGAGCTTTCCTGAAATCCTGTTGATCGACTCCGCGCTCGCCGTGATGCCGAAGAGACAAGGACCGGCTTCGTCATGAAGCTCGCGCGCGATTTCGCGCCGTTCGTCTTCCTGGACGGACTGAATCTGCTTGTAAAGCTCGCCATTTTCCGCTCGCGTCTGATCGAGAGACGCGGCGAGCGAATTGAATTTCAGTGAAATGTCGGCGATTTCGACGACTCGCGGAATTTCAAGGCGGCGCGCACTTTCGCCGGCTTCGAGCGCCACGAGGCCGCGCGCCAGCGCCTGAAGCGGCGTCAGTATCCAGCCGAGCACAAAATAAAATGCTCCAACGAGAAGAAGCATCGAGATCGAAGCAACGATCGCGAGGGACGAGAGCTGCTGCCATTTCTCCGCGATCTCATCATCGGGATCGCCCTTGAGAATGATCTGCCGCTCGCTGTTCGGTACAGGGATCACGCGCGTGTGGTCCTCACCGCCCTTGGGCATCATCAGGCGCTCGAACCAGTCTGGCGTTTCACCTAACGGAGATGGCCCATCGTCGGACGACGCCGCCGAGCGCAGCAGCTTCGGCGGCGTGCCCGCGTCCTGCACATAGATGCGCGCGTGGCGCATGTGCTCGACTTCCCGCGACACGAGATAATCGAGGTTTCCAAGCTGGTTCTCGGCCGTGATGCGCCGGACGAGTTCGCGCAAGAGCCCCTCCGCGAAATCCATCGAGGCCTCGATCTCGACGTTCGCGGCATTGCGCCCGTTGACGACCGCAATCGTGCCGGCGGCAACGGTCGCAATCAAAAGCATGAGCGAGATTGCGAGCAAGACCTGGTGCCGGATGGAACGACCGAACCAAGCAACACCTGAAACATTGCGAACGAAGCGATCCAACATCAGGCTAGCCGCGCGATCCATAGCGCCGCGAGAGATCGTTGAGCGCATCGCGCTCGCTCAGTCCCGTCTTGCGCAGATTGTAATATTGTTGGCCGATGGCGCCAAAGCCTTCGACCTTTCCCGGCTCGCGGACAACATCCGTCAGCACGGCGATCAGCCCCACCGCAGTTTCGCGGCCATCGGTCGGATCGAGCATCGCTTCGAGCTGGACGGCCCTGTTCGCAATCATACGAGGGTCTTCTTGGAATACCTTCGCCGCCGTTGCGATCGATTGCCTGATCTTGGCTGCATCCTCCGCCTTCAGAGCCCTGCCGGCGTTTGCCTCACGCGCAATGAGCCACGAGGCAGGCTCGATTTCCGACATCGCATCGAGCCAACTCGGCTGTGCTTGCGCTCGCGTCAATCCCGAGCGTTGATCAGTGTGCTGATTTTTTTGGTTGTCATCGGTGCATCCCACGAAAAGCAGGGCGCACCCACACAGAAGCCAGAAATTTCCAGATTTCATTGCTCTCGCAAGTTGCAAAGCCGCAGAACACCCGATGTGATCGCCGTCTTGCAAGCGACCTATGACAGAGACAACGCCCAACTTCCAGGACAACCTCTGCAGCGTTCTTTGCCGAATCTTCCCGGCGCTATTTGCCGATCACACTGAAGACCACCGCTAGTTACGTTGTTACGGTCCGGCCCGTGCTGAACGCGAAGTCATCGGAGCACCAGTAATCCGAGCGCGCGGTACGCCTACGAAGAGCGGCAAGATGGGCGGTCGAGTTGCCCATATTTCCCTCGGACTAAAGGACGGATGTTGTGGCGGCGGGTTCCCGTCTCTCGCCACGCGCCCGTCGTACCAGAACAATAGCTGGGATTGGAAACGCGAGGTTAAATTGGCATGAAAAGACTCGTTAGCACATCGATGCTGATGTCGGCGTCCTGCATGGCGTTAGCTGCTGCCATGCAGATGGGCGCGGCCACCA
>Ga0172380_10001315_pt1 | contig 42939 bp, 58 predicted proteins | sample Leawe162metaG_FD_119747 | JGI IMG/M metagenome (GOLD analysis project Ga0172380, IMG submission 119747) | Leachate microbial communities from a municipal landfill in Southern Ontario, Canada - Leachate well 162 metaG | ecosystem: Engineered > Solid waste > Landfill > Unclassified | place...
TCGGAAATGCGGCAATTTCGCCCCCCCGAGGTTCGCCCCCCTGCGGTCCGCCCCCCTGAGGTCCGCCCCCGCGAGGTACGCCCCCGTGAGGTCCGCCCCCGTGAGGTCCGCCCCCGCGAGGTCCGCCCCCCTGAGGTACGCCCCCCTGAGGTTCGCCCCCGCGAGGTCCGCCTTATTCGCCTCGCAAACCGCCCTCAGCGTTTCGCCCTCGCCGATCACGTCGCTGTTGATTCGTTTGAGTTCCATTTACGCGCCCTCCTGTGTGTTAGGCACCGGACGCCCGCCGCAGGGTGCGCACGCAGGAGGTTGCGTGGTTGTTTGCGACTGGGCGTCCGGCGTAACGCCAGGATCGCGAGGGGGAGACGCGATTTGTTCCCGGCGGTAGAGACTCAGTTTGCGTGCGAAGATGATCACCAGCGGATACCGCGCGACGTGGGCGCTTCCCACGCGAATGGCGGACACTCGTGCACGTCGCGGTGCGCCGAGTTCAATTCCACCGTTGCGGCCTGAACCTGTTCAATGGTTCCGGTTTCCTTGACAGCACACAATGCCTGTGTGGCCTTGTTGCGGCGAGCTACGGCCTTGCGATACCGGGCGTCTCTATCAGATTTCAGTTGCTTCCAGAATCGCGCGTAGGAGACTGCTCCGCTCCGATGAGATGCGCTTGCCCACGGGGTTCGTTTGCGGTCAAACATTTCAATCCTCCTTCGGTAGTAGTTTGGCAATTCCATTGCAGCACGCCCGCGACGATGTGCGGGCCTCTGCCTATTTTCCCTCTGACTCGATACATACCCTTGTCCCCTTTGAAAATGTAGATGGTGGCGACCGTACTAACCGCGCCGCTAACGGAGATGTCACCACTGGGATTGCGGCCTCCAGTGTCCGTCCATTAGGCAGTTCATGCGGGGTTCGGAAAGCGCCGCTACGCCGCCGCCACCAAGATTAACTGGTGCTCACGGGCCGGGTTTACACCGACACGGTAAGTAACGTCTTTTATGTGTTTCGACCTTTGTGAGAGCCACACGTCAGACTCTCTGAGCGTATTTCCGCCACGCCGCCGTGAGCAAACTCGATTAAACTATACCCGTCTCAATATCGCCATCGCGAGGCGCATGCATGGCAATTCCCGCTTGCGTTTGCGAAACGATAATCGAAGGAGCCCATCCCCTCTCTACAAATTGGCGGGCCGCTTCTGGCTCCCATCCGCCAGTACCTCGGCGCTGGTCCCAGTAATCGCCTTTTGCAGCAAGGTATTGCACAAGCTCTTCCTTGGTTTCATACGCAGGGGTTACTGGAGTGCCTTCTGAAACCGTCTCGAATACGGCGATCCATGTGGCGTCTTCGTCCGAATATGTGCGGTAATATTTACGGTTTGGCGGATCTCTGCTCCATTCCCAAAATTCATACACAGAACCATCTTCGGCTTTGTTGTTCAGATTCTCGCCTGCTTCCCATTCCGTAAACTCTCTTTTCCATTCTGCCGCTGCGTCTTCAAAGCGTCGGTCGAATTGCGGCTGATACCCCGGACGCCCGTCCGTCCTTTGCGGCGGTTCGTAATGAGGCGGAACCCGCCTAATCTCTCTGCCCATGTTTTTTCTCCTTTATGCCCGCGCCGCCGCCATGGGCGGATATTCGTTTACGGCGCGGGCCACCCAACCCCCGCTAGGGACGGGGAGAGTCAACTGTCTCGCGCTCTAGCACCGCTCGCAGCACGTCCTGCTCTGGCACGTCCAAGGCGTCAGCCAATCGCGGTATCTGACCTACGTCAGGCTTGAACCTGCCCGTGATCCAGTTCCGCACCGTGCCCTGGTGACATCCCACCTGAGCGGCTAGATACGCCTCACCAGCGTGCGCCGCGTCCATCCATGCTATCAGTTGTTCGCCGAATTTCATCTGCTTCCTTTCGCCTCCCGTAAACAACAATAGCATTAATCAACTGCCGTGTCAAGGGGTTTGTCAAGCACTGCAAAACAAAGTGGTTTGTTAAAAAGTAGCCCCCGGCGCTGCTGCGGAATGCGCCAGGGGCTCGTGGTACGCGGTGGGGAAGGCCGCGTCTAGGGACTGGGTTTGACGGTCACCGAATCGCCGTCGTGGCACACCTCGCATTCACCGTCTCGCGGGGTGAGGTTACGCACGTCGATATAGGCCGCTGCGATTGGCCCTGGTATATGGAGCTCGCGATGTGTCACGCATGCGGCTACGGCCTCGTACAGATGCTCTAGGGCGACCTCGCGCTGTGTCATGGCGTGGTACCTGCACTGGTCCCTCCCAACGAGTCAATGAGCGCGCCGAGTTTTTCCTCAATCTGCGTCATGCGGTCAGCGTCCGACTTCTGTGCAGTGCCTAACCGCTCGAAAAGCGTGTCGAGGCGGTCAACTAACGACGTGCGAATCGCCAAATCGTTTGCAGAGTCCGTCTGTGCCTGCGCTGCGTCGAGGGTGAGATTCTGCCCAATCAACGGCGCTGCAAGTTCCGCCACGACGCCTACTAGGCTCGTCAACCCCTGAATCATTTGCAGGTTTGCTTGCGTGCCAAGATCGAGGCTCTCCGCTTGCCTAAGCGTATCGCCCTTGCCGGATTGACCAATGTTGATCTTCCCGGTGTCGGCGGTCCATTCGTAGGACATGGCGTCCTGGCCTTCAAGTTGTACCCCCGCCGGCAATTCGACGTTGCGAATGTACTGGGTACCGTCCGCGTCAATGAACGTGGTTTCAGCACGGGTCTTTCCCCCAAACGCAGGCGTTGTTGCTACGCACCCGGTCAGCACGCAGAGCGCGAGAATCAGTACGATGTTCTTCATGTTATGCCTTCCTATTCTTGTACCAGTTGATCGCCGCCCTTACGCCAGCCGCCGCGAGTGCCGCAGCAGCAGCGACGATGGTTTCGTTCCATGACGAGTCCCATCCGGGAATAGCGTTCAGTGCCGCAATAGCGCCACCGCCGCCCGCCGCGCCACCAAGCGCCACCCAGAGCGCCTTCTGTATCGTTTTCGACAAGCTATACTGATTCATCACTCACGCTCCTTGGGGCGTTCCCCAGTTTTGTACTCGCGCATTTTGTCTTTCATTGAGTCCATTTTGCGCACATGTTTTCTCAGATTAACGCACCCCCAGTATCCACAATAGCGATACATGTACTTCTCGCGCAGTTTCTCAAACCTATTCATACCGGACGCCTCCCCCGTAATGCATCCTCACGTTCCAAATCCGCAGGCTGGACGTGGCACGGATCCCAACCAATCAGGTGCATATCGATCTTGAAATCGAATCGCTGCTCCTCGATTGCCTTGGCTATCAGTCGATTCACGTGCGCCGTGCATCCCCAATCGATGCCGGTAGAGCACTTCTCCTGCTTCGCACACCATGCAAGGGCCAACATGTATTGCAGTCCTGGATTGTTCGGTGCATTGTCATCCAGCACATCCACCGCGCATGAGTCGGGCTTGCCCTCTGGCGACGTGAGGTTATGGAATCCCTCTTTGACACGAGACGAGCCACGACGCACAGCCGCAAGTTGATCCGACTGCGAGCGATACGCTTCTTGGATGCGCGGGCGAAACCCGAGAGACTCCATGCGCCCGATGATCTTGGATGCGCGCACGGCGAACACTGGGTTACACTCGCGGAGCCGGGTTGCGTTGCGAGTGATGCGTGCTTCTTCCTTCATGGCCGCACCGCCTTGTCTATTGCCTCTTTGATGTACTTCACATCCACGCGGATCTCGGCAATGCTCACATTCTGCGCATTGTACGTGTTGCTCAGTTCGTCTACGTGCTTTTGAACAACAGCGATGTCAGCGTCGTGCTTCTCGCGCAACGCAGTCACCGCGCTCGATGGCCAACTCACGGCAATCATGATCGCTGCTGTCGCGATGGAACTGATTACTGCCGTCACGACTTTTCCCCATGCGCTCTCAATGAATGCCTTGGTCATTGCTATACCTTCCGCTCACTGCTTTGCGTTCTTCAACATGGTAGCAAGAACATCTTTCGGCTGATCTCTCAACCACATAATAGCCATGTCTCGCAAATCTGACACATAGGCGCGAGACACTTTAAGCTTTTCACGCTGAGACTCATTGAGATACTTGTACTCAAACTTAGCTTCATCCACATCGTTTAGCTTGGTTTCTATTGGGTCTAGTTTGCTAAGGTGATTGAGGAAGTCTTTGAGGGTATGAGTCTTTGCGTACTCTCTAACTGCATCATCAAACGCGCTGCGGTTCTCGTTCATAAGAGAGTCGCGAACCTTCTTGAACTTGGATATGCCGCCACGGAACTCCTGCGGTTTACCCAACTGAAGCAGGTACTTGTCTCTCAGGGAATACATCTCATACAAAGCGTTCTGTCTAGGGTCTGCCACGCCAAGGAACCGGGCCATGTAGTTTTTGCGTGCCGCTGAACCTTCCTGCAACACGGCACCTTTTGCTGCCCTGTACTCGTCGTCCATGCCGACAATGCCCGCCGCTATTTCATCCCTTGCCTTTGGACGCGGGTTGAACGGATCGGGGTAGTACGTCTGTCCAGCAACCACTTCAAACCCGCCACGGACATCAGGACGTATCCCTTGTAACCCCTTATTGAATATGCTAAACCCTACCTCTTTGCCAAAGTACTTATTGTCTATCTGCCCACCCTTCCACTCGCGCATGAGACTGATTGCTTCGCCAAGCCCAAACCATTCCATGAAGTCCCCGAATGCGCTGACGTTTCGGAGCAAGACTGTTTCGCCAGTACCCGTTTTCCCAAGGATTACATGTGGATTGGCCCTGTCATCATTGCTCAACCCATCCTCTTCATCGGGCCACTTCAGGTTGTTCCATAGTTGGAGCAGCCCGTACATAGCCGCTATCCTGGACAGATACAACGCCTTCAGGGCGCTTTCCTTGAGTACGATCTGTCCGGTAGTTTTGGCCGCACCAGCCACCCCCTTCTGAGTAAGGGCGTTCTTGATAAGGTTCGGGTAGCGAGTCATGTTGACTTCATTCCATCGCCAGAACGGAATGAGTTTCTTGCTCAACCAACTGCCCATTACCGTAACGTTGCCGTAGTCCCCAAGAAGGTTGCGGGCAAGGTGCGCCGCTGCCGCATCCTTTCCAAGGGTTCGCTCTATCTCGCGGACTGCTTCCCGGTTTGACGCACCAAAGTTTGTGAGTGTTCCTTTCCCTAACTGCTCACGGAAGTACAGGAAGGCAGATAGTCTAAGGGCATTTTCCCTGAACGTATTGAAATTGCGGGCCTTCTCAAACCACCAACCTACAGGGTTTACCAAGTCCTGTCCTTGAGACGCATAGAAGCGTTTGAACACCGAGATAGTCTTGGTATCGGGTATGTCCATAGAGGTTAGCCCGCCACCAATAACGCCGTACCGCATGGCAACCTGAACGGCTTTCGGCAATGCCAACTTGTTGTTATGAAGGTCAACGAGCATGTTGAACGCTTCTGGTGCCTTAGTAAACACGCCAGGAACATTGATAGCTGCGTCCACGTCACCAAACATGTTGCGCAGTGAGTAGCCCGCTATTCTCTTTGGGCTTATCAGGGTCCACACCTTCCACGCATTCATGGCATCATCAGCCACATCGCCAAGTTGCCCTTGGGCCTTTGGAGTCTCCATAGACTCAAGTTGGTTGACGATCTGGCGTGGCAGGATAAGTGCGGGTTCCCGTGCGGTAACAGCAAGCACATCGTGGAAGTCTGACTTGGACAAGTCGCCGTTTATCACCATGTCTTCAAGAGACTGCTGCTCAAGCATTGCCCGGAACTTCTCCGGGAGCGACATGGCTTTGTAGAAGATGTTCTTTGCATTGGGTGCCCACGGGGCATAGTCTGGATTCTCGCGTAGAACAACGGACAGGTCTACCTTGCGTGCTTTCGCCTCTGCCGCAAATTCAGCCCGCTTTCCAAACAACTTGTCCAAATTCTCAATGAACTTAGCCTTCTCAATTTCCGAGATAGCCTGAGTCATCCACGAGGTTTCAGCCTCGATATAGTCCGTGTTGATGTCGTACTCTTCCGGCAGAGTATCAACGCCTTCTTCTTGGAACCGCTTATGCTGGAAGGTGCGCCCCTTCTTCTTTGCGCCACCCGTGCCTATGTGGTCTGACTGGAGCTTGCTCAATACCTGCTGGTGCCAATAGGCGTCACGGTCAGCGTTCTTGATAAGTCCGTGCCGTTCAAGTTCGTCAAGTATCTCTTGCTTGGCAGTCTCGCGGTTGTCCAGCGCCTTCTGTACCTCTGGAATCTTGGTGACTTCTGATTCAAGATAGGTTAAGTAGTCATGTACATCCCGTTTAGGGTCTGTAATTCCGTTGCGCATGGGTTCTCCGCGTTTCAAGTTCTCTGCGTAATTGCGCCATAACAGGGTGCGCTCATAAAGGTCTATAGTTTCTTCGTTCAACGGGTCAATGATAGCCGCTACGGTTCTGTGCACCCTGTCTCCAACGATATTTGGGGCTTCCTTGAGCAATCGGAATAGCTCATGGGCAGGTGAGTTCTTGGTGGAGCGATCAATATGAACTTCCGAACGGGTGGCATACTTGATCGCAGTAGAAAACCAGTTATGAATGCGCCGCCGCCACGAGTCTTTATGTACGCCGTGGTTCTTAGTCTGCCCGGTTTCGGCTTTGGGATTGGGGTGCGGCCACCGGGACTGTTTGGTTGTTTTACCCCCCCGCACCTTAACCCGCCCCGGTAGCGCCAACCCTAGCCCGCCCTGCATCGTGCCCATGTCGTTATCATCGGCTTCCTTCATGATGTCAACGGTAGTCTTGGACTTCTTCCCCTTCTTCTGCGTGGGCGCTTGCTCTGTCTGAGCCCGCGCATCGTACCCTACTGTTGGCCCTTGCCCCAGTTCCGAAATTACAGCGTCAACAGCCGCAGTGCTTCGCCCTTCTTGAACCAATACGTCACGCTGTTTCTTGAGTACATCTACAGCCTTGTCTCCATACAGGTTCTTGGCCGTAGAAGCATCTTCACTAGGCTCTTTCTTGAAGGTGAATAACTCGTCTTGCTGAGAAGTTGGTACAGCCACTTTGGGCTTCTTGGCTTCCTGCGCCCGATACTCTTCTAAGGCATATTCGTATCCCGGTTCTCCCGACTTGATAGGCTTACTGGATTGGATGCTATCGAAGTTCTCAACACGTACAGGCTCCCCGTCCTGCAAGACAGTTCCGGCATCGTCCTTCTCGTTTACCCGCAACCATTCTCCGTTGTGGTACACGAGATCGCCAACGTCCATTTCGGTTTCGTTGACTTCTACCGCCCTGCCCTTATTGCGCACAAAATCTGATACCGGGGTTTCTTTTGCTTCCCCAATAGTCATCTTGGAAGAGCCACGGAAAAGATCACGGAGCAAGGAAGGATCGATACTTCCCTTTGGTACAAGCCCAAGCCGTTCCGCTTCTTGTAATGCCTGATCCCACGAATAGGCTCCGGCACCTTTCTTTCGGATAATACCGGGCGGGAACTTGCCGCCTAAGTCCTCTATAGTCAACCCTTCCGGTTGCCTTATGCCGCCCTTCTTCATGGCTGTACGCCACTCTCTCAGGGCCAAGTTACTTTCTTGTATACCCCCCGCCGTTCCTTGTGGGGCGGGCGGGGGTTCCACGGCAGGCGATTCGGCGGGGAACACCGTGCCTGCATCGGGTGGTTGCAAGTCGGGGTACTCGGCTAGAACTTCTGGTGGAACGAACTCACCTTTTTGTAGTGCCTCAGAAACAATCTCTCTATGCGACCTAAGAATCACCCCGGGATTTAACAACTCTGGATCTTGATTAACAATAGCAGCTAACTTAGGAAATTCAGCCGCAAGAATCTTATCCCCTTGAGCAATACGAGTCGCTAACTCATGCTTAAATTCCTGTCGATACTCAAGTCCCTCATACCCAAAAGACCTATCTATACCAAGTAGTCTTGATGCTTTGTGTGCATCTTCCAACGACAAATCATAATTGCGAAATTCATTCCAGTTTTTTTCTGCTTTAATAGCAATAGCATGGCGTAATTCATGGGTAAACATACCTGGTTTGGCTTTTGTCTGTCTCCATATTTTTTGCTCTTTTGGATAAAACTTACCACCATGTAGTATGTTTTCGTCTCGGAACTCTGCGGTTAATCCAAGTGTCTTTGCCCTCGACGAATCAAACTCATCTCGCGTCATCTCCCACGGTTGTTTGCCTAGCACTTCGGCATTTTGCCGCCCTTCATCTTCTTGCCCTTCTTGGACGCTTTCGCCACTAGGAATCACCTCCTTTGCCTTGTTCGCCTTCTTGCCCTTCTTGACGGACAGAGGAGGCGGCGCTACTTCTGGTGCAGGAGTCTCAACAACGGCTTGCTCCTGCTGCGCCTTACGAATGACGTTCATCATGTCGCGCTTACTGCCTGAGTGCTTTAGCTTCATCTTCTTGGCAATCAACTCAAGCTGCGGTATTGTCATCTGTTCAAGGGTAAGCGGTTCCTGAACATATCCTTGATAGGCCGCATTCCCGCCAATAGGCGCAGGGATAGCGGGCGGCGTAACTTCTGTAGGGATATTTGGCCTGCCCCTGTCCCCCATTTCTGGAGGCGGTACGGGTGATACTGGAACCGTAAATGCCCCGCCAAGCCCCGCCCCGCCCTGTCCACCAGTAGGGGGCAACCCTTCTCCAACGGCATACGCCTTAGTGCCTACAAGCTCTATCCTGTCCGCTGCCGCTGGTTGCCCTTGCAACGGCGGGACATAGGTGCTGCCCGCGAGTCTCGCAACAGTAGATGGAGTGTTAGGAAGGCGCGGGTTTATGTTTGCTCCGGGGACATCACGGACAAACGGAGTGTCTATTAGCGGGGCTTGCGAGGGCGGCTGATAGTTTCCAAAGTTTGCCGCGCTTTGAGATGGCTGGTATGCGCCTTCTACCGGCTCTCTTGGTAGTGCGATTCCTGCACCCTGAATGTCCAATGGTTCTGTCTGTTGAGCAACTGGAACCGGCATACCTTCTGGACGTTCAGGGCGTGCGGTGGTGGGCGGGACAGAGAACGTTTGCTGTGAAGCCATTAGGGCTTGCTCTCTTTGTGCCTGAGAGCCAAGACTGGGGGGCAACTCGTTCGGCTTGAGTCCAAGCGCATCCGCCATGTCCTTTCGGCTGGCGGACCTAGACTGGGCCAGTTTGGCTTGTACGTTTTGAGCGATGACACTTGGGGTTGCTGCGGCACCGCCCATCATGGCGCTTTGAACGGCAGTATCGAGCACGGTCCTGTATAGGCTATCTGCGGTGAGCGCATTGGGGTCTACGCCAGAGACCTTATCCGCAACAGCCTGTCCAAGGGATGTAAGCTCTTCCTCGGGTATTTCCTGCCCGATTACGCGGGCAATCGTCTTTGCGCCTTCTTTTGCCCCGCCCTTCAATCCCTTGCCAAGCAACTTGCCACCAAGCGCCGATTCAACACCGCCTAGTCCCTTGGCTTGGAATATCCCGGCGATTACAGTCTCAAGGGCCGTCTGCGTTGCTACGTAACCGGCCAATTTAGCGCCCGATAGCCCGGATTCTCGCCCCGCAGTAACCGCTTGGCTTCCAGCAATGGCTCCACCGGCAGCGATAGCTCCTACTGGACCGCCGACTATCCCCCCCATTGCCGACGGGATAAGGCTCCGAATTGCCCCGCGAGCACCACGAGATAGCAATCCTTGGTCTGGCTGGATCGCCTCTATCGCGTTTGCTCTACCCTGCGTGACATCAGGATTACCCTCGATAATGCCTGCCCTTTGGCCAAGCGCCATTACGTCTCCGCCTGCACCAGCGATAGCAGCAGAAATATTGCGAACGCCCCAATTGGGCATCGCCTGAGTTATGCGATCCTGTGGGGTTAGTTCCCCTTGGATCGGAGACTGGACAAGTTGTAGTGCCTCGTCCAACACATTCTTAGGCTTGGGCGTGTTTACAAGGGCTAGAGCTTCATCCAGTACGTTCATTGAGGTAGACCCAACTGCGCCAGAAGGTTCTTCAGTTCTTCCCTGAGCGCCTGTGCGTTTCCCATATCCCCGCTCGCATCTGCTTCCTTAATCCGGACAACGTAATCGGCAATCTGCGCCTGAGACTCCGGCGGCAACTGTTGCAGGATAGAGTCCGTGTCTACTGGAGACTGTTCCTCAAGCGCAAACCCATATGCCGACCCTGTTGATGCTTGGCCTGGAGGCTGGGCGGGTTCATTCAAGCCTATCGTCTGCTCAAGCATCTGCTTTTGGGCGGCAAGGCGGGCTTGATATGCTTCTGGTTCTTCCAAGTCCGTTGGCTCAATCTTTATAAGCTGTTCTGCAAGCCATTTGCGCTTCTCAAACTCAACGTCCTTGCTCTTATCAGGCTTTGCCATCTCAAACCTGATAGAACCGTCTGCCGGGTTCTTATACCAAATGGCCCCCTCAAACCCTGTGCGAGTGTCCGGCCACGACGACTCTTGCACTTCCTGCTCAAACGTCTTTTGTTGAGGCACCAGCTTTTCAAGGCCCTGATACTTCTGCTCCAACTGCTGCACAAACTGGGAGTACTCTTCCGGCGCAAGGTTCTGGCGGTACTGCTGCAACTGGGCCATTTCAGCATCTTTCTGCTGTTTGGTGGCATCGTCCAGTTTCCATTCGCCACCAAACTTGATCGCCTGCTCTTGCCGCCACTGCTCCTGTTGGGCCTCTTCCGCTTTCCGCTTCTGCTCGATAGTCTCAAGGTAGTAGTCTCGGGTAGACTGTCTGAGTTTGGCTTCGTCCATTCGCCCTATCTGGTCGCTGTAGAGTCGCTGCGAATCGATGCGGTACGACTGCTCTTGAGCCTGACCTAACCGGCCCTGCTCCATCTCAAACTGTTGCTGTTGCTGTTCCCGAGCCGCCTCGTTTTCCCGTTCTCTTTGTGCAAGTTCTTCGGCCCGCTGTTGCCTCTGCATATCGGCTTGGTTGTACTGGTCGTACCGGGCAATGTCGGCAGAACGCAGCCTATCCATGCGCTCCTGGGCCGCCGCACGCAACATATCCCTGCGTTGCTGCTCCCGGATATCGCCCGCACCAACCCCGGTTTCATACGAAACCTGACCCAGTAGCTCTATGTCCGGGTTGTAATTGACTGTGATCGGCATGGTGTATTCCTATCCGCCGTACTGTCCGTACTGCTGCAAAGCCTGCATCATCTGGTTGATGTCCGGGGGTGCGTCAGTCCGGCGCTCCATGAATCCTAGTTTGGCAAGCAACATCTGGTCTTCGCGAGACAACTGCTGCATGAAGTTCTGGAAGTCCTGTTGCTTCTGAGCCATCTGAAACTCGCGGTCACTATTGAAGTCTTGCCGGTTCAGTTGGTGCGACTGCAACCCGTATTGCCGATCAGACTCCAACTGGTTCTGTCCAAACGAACGGTCTGCCTCGAAGTTACTGCGCCCAAAGTTGCGATCGTCCTCATACGCGCCCCGGCTGAATTGCCTGTCGCTCTGGAACTGGCCTTCCCCAAAGCCCCGGTCATCGGTGTAGTTACCGTAGCTGTCCCGGATGCCGGACTGGCCCAAACCAAGCCGATCAGACTCGTTTCCGCTCCTATATCCGAGAGTATCTGCGCTGGACCTCTCAGCCAATCCCGTTTTCATGGATTGCAGGTTCTCGTTGATTCGGGCACGCTCCGCATTCGACTCGCGGGCACCAGCCATCTGCATAGAACCCTGAACGGTGCTGTTGGATAGTCCAGAGTTGACCATGTTCTGCTGAATGCTGGACTGGAGATTGTTTGCGCTTTGAGATTGGTCGGCAAGCTGCTGCTTTCCGTAGCCTTCCAACTGCTTGTTGAGTGCCTTCTGTCGAGTCTCGTAGGCTTTCTGGAGCGCATCGCTACGGTCTCCATAGGTGTCAGAAAGTTCGTTTCTCTGCTTGTCGTAGTACTCACGCGACTTGTAGCCAAGCCCAGTATCTGATTTCGTAGCGCCAGACGTTGAAGGCGCGCCGCGTTGGTTTAAGCCAATACCTGTCGCTCTGCTTCGCGCCCCCCCCGTAGGAGATGATACAATACCTGTACCGCCTGGGCGCTGAAACACGTTGTTCCCGGTAGGGCGCTGAGGAATTGTGGACGTAGGAATGCTGGAGGATAACCCTCCCTCATGTCCAGTTAAAAACCCGCCCGTAGGCCCCATTGGCGCACCCGGCTGAACTCCTGGCGCTGGCTTTGGCCCCATGGGCGTCACGCGGGCCGCAGGGTTCTGCCCTACCGGAACCACAGCTTCCCCTTGGTGGACCTGTGCAACCCCTGTCTTAGGTACAAACGGGGTGCCTACCGCGTAGCTTGGCGTTTCCCTGACTGGCATCTGATACGGAGCCTGTGGCGTGTAAACTGGGGCAGCCGAGCGTTGCATGGGCGACACCGGGGAAGGAGGTACAGCCCCTTGTGAAGATTGGGAAGCAACGCCCGGTTGCCCAAGGAATTGACCCGAACCATACTGACGGGGATACAATCCGGTAGCGTCCATGCTGCCAAATTGCCCGCCGGTTTGCGTGGCACGAATTTCCATAGCCTGCATCAGTTGTTTCCACTTCATGTAAGGCAACGTGCTTCCGCTGCGCTGCCAATCATCGTAAGTGCCAACTGGAGTCATCAGCCTACCGCCACCACCACCAGAACGACCCCTACCGCCCCCGCCGCCAAGGGCCGCATTGTATTGGCCTAGAATGTCTTGGTATCTGGACTCATTGGCCTGATTAGCTGCACCTGCCGCGCTTGCGTAAGAGCCTGCCAGCTTGCGCACGGTGCTCTTGCCGCCAGTGCTGCTTTCGCCGCCTCGCCCACGGGAGCTACCGCCCCCTCCGCCGCCACGGGCCGCTTTGGACTTGGCATCTGTGCTGGCTTTCATGTCCCGAATCTTCTGCTGTGTACGCCCTACGTCTTCGTTGTACAGGTGGCTGCTGGTTGTGCTCATGTCGAACTTGCTTCGCTGCTTTGGATCATCCTGAGTGCGGTAACGATAGGTGCTCACGTCTTTCCCTCCCTTCGAGGATGTCATGCCATAAGAAGCGCCGTAGCTGCGTCCTTTGTTCGTGCTACCGGCCCCCCTCCGGCCTTGGTACTTTGCGCCCGTAGTGCCTCGTCCGCCTTGGTTGTAGGCTTGGCGCATCTGTTCTTGTCGAGGAATTTGGGTACGGATCGGACGCGGAGCATACGATGGTTGCCCAAGCGCCTGGGCGTATACGTCGTATCCATAGTTCTGCCAGTCATTCATAATCAACTCGCTTCCAGTTGTGTAATGCAGGCGTCGATTTCGCCTATATCAATATCATACGCGAAGTCGCCTGACATTTCAGATGAATTCCGTGTCCAATCGTATCTTACACCACCAGTTGCCCCGTATGCCGTCCTGTCTCCCATCGCCACGCGATACAGGTTGTCCGCACTGCCAGAGGTCCAGTTGTAAGCGTTGGCTGTAGCCGGGTTCGTGTAGAACGGGGCAAGCGCCTCGATAGCCGTCCGCATATCTGTGATATGGTTCAACACCAAGTCGGCTTCGTTTGCGTACAGGGCGTTGTAGCTTGGCACAGACACCCCGCCGTCTGGAGTTCCAAGGGATGTCTTAACGGACTCCGTGTAGCTGTAGAAAGTGGTTTGCGGAACACCGCCACCATACGTGAAAACAAGAACCTTCCTACGCTGTGTGTCAAGCACGTAAACCTTCCCGCCATAGGCGGAAACATAGATTGCCGTTCCAATGGTTCCAGAACTACCGCCCGACGTTCCAAATTCTCTAATAAATGTACCAGAAGTAGAGAATATCAATATCTTGTCTCTTATTGAGTCTGTGACAAAAACAGAATTGCCGTATACAGAGACTCCCCTCGGCGTCTGGAACTCTCCAGAGCCACTACCACTAGTTCCAAACGAATCAATCAACGTACCCGTCGTATTGAAAATGTTGACTGTATCACTTGATGTGTCTACGGAAAACAGATTTGTGCCAAATGAACCAGAACGGGAAGCGGTATTCCATGTTCTCAATAATGTGCCGGATGTTGATTGTACATCTATTCTCGAAACAAATGCTTTGTAGGAAGTATATATCTCTCCACCATAAACCACACAGTAAAGTGGTTCTCCAGCAGTTGCTCTTGATATAAAGGACAAAAGCGTTCCAGATAAGTCAAAAACATTAACGCCAACAGCACCAATGTTTTTGGGGATGTATAAATATCCTCCATTTATATCAAAGTCTACAATAGCCTCTGTTCCGGGTCCGGTATCGGTTGTGTCAAATTCGGAGAGATAATTGCCCGCCATGTCAAATGACATAAACTTTTGTCGGCCAGTGTCGTTTATATAGATGTTTCCATTGTAGACGCATAAACCTCTAGGACTGAGAAATTGGCCCGTAGAAGACCCGGTTGTACCAAACTCAAAATCAAACGTCTCTGTCCCGCCCGCAGACACACCAGCCTCCAAGGCATTGATGCGCCGCATCAGGCTCGTAACCTGATACGAGGTCGCTTCTGTATTTGAGTAGGCGTTAGGCACCGCCGTACTCCTTCCATCTAAAATGAATCTGAGTTGTCCCCTCTACAATGTTTGTAATGTCCGTATTGATGTTCGTGACGATCTGCTGGTTGCTCAGGTCAAGGCGGTACAGTGCCCGCCTCAGTTCCGTGCCCCCCTTCGCGTTGATACTCTTCCACGAATACGAGGCAATGTCGCGGTTAAGCCCGTCAATGCTTCCATCGTCCGGGTCGGTTGTAATCAGGCTGTGCGAGCCGGTACCGCTTGCCGTCGCAACTGGGGTGGTTAGCGCGCCTATGTTCTGGTTTGTTACAGCACCTTCACCCGCCACTTCCGGGAGAGGAATAACAACATCCGACTTGTCGTAAATACCCCACACCCTGGGCAACGGAGTAGTGAGTGCGCCCGTAGCCGTATAGGTGGTCGCCGCAAGTCCCGTGGCCGTTACGGCTGGGATTGATGGTGTGCCCGACCCGGTATAGATTACAGCGCCTACGCCGGATACAATTGCTTGCGGTGATGTTGGCGCACCTATCCCCGCGTTGGCTTCATAGCCGCTTACGGTTGTTACCGGAGTGGTCAGCGCACCCGTACCAACGTAACTGACAACCCCCGCACCGGACGCAGTAGCCGCGCCAACAGTGAGTGCCCCTGTGCCTACGTTTTCTCCACTACTTGCAGATGTGAGCGTGATGCGCGGATAGTATGTAGCGTCTGACCTTGGATAAAATGCGCGGTATGTATCCGTATGGGCTTCGTCACCAAGGGTGAATTCTGTTCTTACAGTATCCGAAGTTACACTTATACCATCCATCTTCAACATAACAGTAACTGGAGATGGACTTGGATCGGCAGTGTATGCTTGCGACAACCCCTTACCCGCGTTGCCAAATATGTCGAATGTGAATTCGGTACCCGATATTTCGCTGATAGATGTTGTTGCCAGCAAATCATCTACTGCATTAAACTCGGCCTCTACAGAAGCAAGTGTTGCAAGATTGCTTGATTCATCCCATGCTGTGCTGCACACTTTTGCGTAAGCAGAGCAATTTACTGTACTTCCTTGGCCAAATCCAGAGGCTAGTCTTACTTTAAGAACGGCTTCGGTAAGAGTGCTTCCGGTAAGGTCTGGAAGTGTGATTTTTGCAAATGCGGTTTCAAACGCAACCTTATTCGCGGCATTATAATCATCTTCCCCAATGCTTCTGTTTGCGGTGCACGCCGCTTGGTTGGTTGTCTGGCTACTTGGGGTTGTCGATGAGCCTGTTCCGGACGCTGTTGTTGCCGCCGTGCTTGGAGTGCCTGACCCTGTGTAGGTGACTGCGCCGGACCCGGAGGCCGTTACTGCTGGTGTTGACGGGGCACCGCTTCCAGGGTAGGTTACGCTACCGCTACCGGAACAAAGTGCCGCCACAATACTGAGCGCGCCCGCCGCAATGTAAGAGACTACGCCCGCGCCGCTGGCCGTGGTTACAAGGCTGGTCAGTGCACCGGTGCCTGTGTTAGTTTCGCCCCCTGGACTCTCTGGCGTCCCCGGCGTGATTGTGGCAATTCCGTTAATTGCCGCGTACTCGGCCGCCAACCATTCAGCCGCGCGCGCGCTGGCGGAGGCGCGGACCTCATCAATCTTGCCGTTGAAGGGGAGTAGCGACCCGCTCCGGAGCACTGCTCCAACGCAAAACCGATCCACCGTGGCCCAATTATGGGTAGCGGTATTCGCGGTGCCAGCGACACCATCCACATGCGCTGTCCTGCTGGTGGCGCTCGGGAAGGTACCAGCCGTGTGGCACCACGCGGCCGTGGTGAAACCCACCTTCGAAGCCACATCGTTGGACGTGGTATCACCCGATTCCGCCTGGACCGGGTCATTAGTGACGTCTCCGCGTGCTAGCACCCGCTGAAAATAATTCACGGCCTGTGCGCTGTTGGTTAATGAAACGATGCCCATTGCGGCATTGTTTACGTCAGCGTACATCCACGCGGACAGCGTTAGGGGGTAGTCCGATGCCGGGAGCGTCGTTGAATAGAGGTAGTCCGCACTGCCATCCAACTCCACGCACTTGCTGCCAGCAAACGCCCCCGCAGCCGCTGTCATCGCGGTGCTCACCCCGGTCATGTGGTTGGCATTGGCCGTCGCGTCTTTGTATCCACCCGCGTCCGTGTTTTCCGTCTCGCTGAGATGGTAGACGCCCTTGTAATTCGCATCCCAAACCCCCTCGCTGCCCTCGTCGGCATCATTAGCGGCAACAGCCGTGGCGTCCGGATCGTTCCACCAGCAATAGACCGTGGTGTCCACCGTGTGCGAGAAACTGGGTATCCGCACCCAAATCTCCGCGTAGCCATTCGCAGGATCGTTATCTATGCCAAACCGCTCAACCTCTACATTCAGCGGAGTGTCGCCTACATCGTCGCTTGAGAAGCGGATATCGCTACCGTCTGACTTGGCTGGATAGGTTCCGTCCGCGTCAAACATCTCGTTAGCAGCAACGGGCAAATTCGCAGCAGTAAAGCACACAGGGAAATTCGCGTGCGTAGCACCCGACGCAAGCGCGTATGGAATTACGATAGCGCAGGTCCGTCCATGTGTTGCTGCGTAGCCCACTAATTACACCGCGTCTATGGCCGTTAGAGTTGCCTGAGCTACGGTGGACAACGCCTGGAACTCGGTAACCAGCACATTGAACTCCGCTTTGAGTTGCATATACGGGTCCGTGTCCGGGAAGCTGCCGATCTCGGCAACGAGCGTTGCGTACTGAGTCGGAAATCCGTTCAGCACGGCAACTGCATCGGCGTAGTTCTTGCGCCCCTGTGCGCAGCGGCTTCGCTCTTGGGCAATTCTGGTGCTGATGTCTGCTACCTGGTTCTTTGCTTCTGAGTAGTCCATCACTTATTCTCCGGTTGAATCCTTACCGTATCCTTTTCCCACGGCTGGATCACATAGCCCTCGCCGTGTACCTGCGGATCGGGTAACGGCGGCAACTGTATCTGTATTTTAGGTTCCATGATTTAGCTCGCAGGAACAGTAACAGTCAGAGACGATACGGCTACCGTGGCGCCAGCACCAATTACAGTTCCACCAGCCAAAGTGATGTCTCCACCACCACCAGAAGCCGTGACGGAGCAGGTCAACACCGCAGCCGCATCGCTGTCTTTGAACACAGCTTTTGTGGTGGTTCCACCAGTTGCGCTCGTGTCGCTGGTAATTGCGGATGCGGTAGCTACGCCGGTAGCGGAGTTTCCAAACGCCGGGTCAGTAAACGTTAGCGTTGCAACCTCTGTTCCTCCGCTGGTCTGAAACTCCAACGTGCCAGCCGCCGCGCCAGCATCTACCAAATCAACAATCCCATTACACGCCGCGTTGCGTGCAGACGTTTCCAATGTAACAGCCATGATCCGTGTCTCCTATAGCCTTTGCTTGCCCCAACTCTCTAATGTGATGGTTAGTTGTTCAACCGCCCAAGGCAGGTTGTCTGTTCCTTGGTATATCTTGATAGCCGCTGCGCCACCACGGGCGCGAGGGCGGATTGTCTTGTTCAGTCCATGTCCGCTTGCTGTCCCACTGTCCAGCGTGCCTGTCCGTGCGCTGGTAGGACTCAGCGCCACTTGCTGTGCAGTTTCTCCTGTCTGGACAATGTACGCGGCATCGTTTAGGGTGCTGTCGAGCGCACACGCCATTTCCAAAACCATTCCGTCTGAATAGTTGCTACCGCCAGTGCGGAACGGACCAAACACACAATGCGAGGATATCGCCGTGCCGTCATCGCTGGTGTATATGTTGTCATGTCTGCGGATATATCCATCCCGACATCCGACAAGAACGCCTCGAACAAAAGGAGTAGCAACGAAATGGAGCGCCATTGGTTCTTGTGTATACGGATACTGGACAGGCCAGAAAGACTTGTTCTCCCAGTCCAACCAGTAGTGCATGGCTTGACCCGACTTCGTGCTGGTCAACATGATGTGGACACCGCGAAACTCAACGTCATACGCCATGGTGACGTGAACATTGGTGGTGTCTACGTTTAACAGTTCGTCCGGTATGAGTTCTCGGCTAATGCTTTGAGGATAACTTACTGCCCCGCCCGCGCTACTGGACAGCATATAAACGCCGTCCTTGCTCAGGAATACCATGTCTCCCGTGGGCGTGGTGCAATGAGCAAACCCACTTACAATCCCAACGTTACGGCTGAGACTGTCTAGCTGCCCACCATAGGCCGGATCGCCCCTGAGAACCCACAGGCTGTCCGTACATCCAAAGACGAGGTAGTCATCCGAGAATGGGACAAGGCAAGTAATCTCTTCGCCTATTGCGCCTGCATCCGCATTTGCGGAACTGATAGCACTTCCAGTGTCCCCTGCGCTCAATTGTCCGTAGTCCCAATCGAGTGGATTTCCCAATCGAGACATGTACCACAATTGAGGATTAGCGATGTCTCCAGCCAAGACCATCCTGTCCCTGTATCGGCATACCAGCTTACACCGGGTAGGCACCGTACCAGTGGTCGCCGTCCACGTGCTTACGGTGCCCGCCGCAGGATCGTATATCTTAGGAACCAATGCTGCATCAGTAACGCTGTAATTCGCAATGTAGAGTTTCTGTGTGCGCTCCGCAGCCATAAGGGGGTAGGTAGCGTCTAGTGCATTTGATGCACCAACCGCAGTCATTACCTGACTATCTTCTTTGTACAACTGGCCGTTGGAAGACGCCACAACAATGGTTCTTCGTGTGGTAGTAGTCTCTTCCGTGCGAATACGGAACATGTTAATACAAGACTCATAATCGTCCGTATCTCCAAGGCCAAATCCTACGCGAGTCTGTCCCGTATGAGAGTCAACGGCAGTTGCTCCCAGAAGGGCTATTTCGCCCCACGTAACCGTTACGTTGTCCCCGTCTATCTTGACGGTTAGCGTTCTGGCCTTATTGTTGACGGTTGCCGTGCTGAATGTTCCTACGGAAACCCCGTTTGAACTGAGACTTCCGGAGTACGTGAGCGTTGCCGAAGTAACATACGTGAGCGTCAGCCTAACCACTATCCCGCTTGTAGTCGCGTTTGGAGTAACGTCATTCATTCGGGCGTAAATGCGAATTTTGTTTGTCTGTCCTGATGCCATGTTCGGCCAAACGCTAGTCTCGACGTAATACGGGTTAGTCGCATCTACCGCATAGGCGTCTCTAACGGCGCCAGACGGAAAACCGTGAGCGAACACAAATTTGTTTTGAACATACGGAAGCGCCGTATCAAGAAATGTTGGCACTTCCCATACTTGACTGGAAAGAATGGATAGAGAATTGTCTGCGGTTTGGAAAGTTTCTGTCCACGTCCCCTCCCCCGCGCCGACGATAGACACCGAAGACAAAAGCCGAATAGGGTTCCCGCTCCCAAGCTGTTCTTGGTATGCCTTGCCTGTACCCGGTCTAGTACCAATACGGTTTCTGCGTGAGCCTACGTCGTTAGGCCGAACATTGAGAGCACTCGGGGTCGTATACGGCTCCTGATTCTGGAACGCTGCTCTCTTATTGACCCCTGCCAACGGAGGACTTAGCTCTACAACCCTGACCTTGCCCACGCATCATTTTCCTATCGCTGCCTGTAGTTGTTCGTCCCATAACGGACGGGTGCGCTCGTCCTTCTTCCACTCGCCCCAAATGCCAGAGTTTTGGAACCCGTAGTTACCAATGTGCGTTACCGCAGGTTTCCGAGTAGCCACGGCTCTCATGCCCAACTCTTGTACCTTGCGAGAAAAGAAGAAGTCTTCCGGTTCAAAGTGGTTCTCAAACTTCCCATTGTTCTCGTATATCATGTCCCGCATCTCGAAATGAGCAACCAGCTTTCCATCTGGCTCTTTCGTCTTCCATCTCGGATCGCGCAGGTCTGCCAGCCAACACCCAGTATTCAGGACAAGTTTACCGCCAGGATACCCGCAACCTTCTGCGTCAAAGGTACTGGGCATGGACATCAGTTCAGACATTGTGAACCGGCGCTTGGGCGTCCAATGGTGCTGATCGTAGACAATCCCCGTAGAGGTCACGCCCGCATTGTCCTTGATGGGCACGATGGTGGAAACCAGTTGTGCTTTCTCTTTCTCCATCTCGCGCATGAGCACGTCTAGCCACCACTCCATAGGGATAATGTCTGCGTGGAGCATGGCAAAATGCGTGATACCGGGCATGTTAAGGGCGGCACACCAGAGAAAGTTGAAGTTGGAGCAAAGGGCGCTTGCACCATGTTCCTTGATCGCAACAAACCCCTTCCCTGTGTACTGTCTGGTACATGCCATGATGATAGACGTGGCGAGTACGGTGCCATCATAATGCGGAATTGCCAGAAAGATATTGTGCTCTTCTAAAGAAGGCTTAGGCAGTCCGAAGCATTTCAGCCCGTGCGCCCATCCCCCATCGCCGTAAAGGGCAATCCCCTTATCTTCCGCAAACCGGGTAACGGCACGATTGACGTATGTTTCATCAAAGTCGTGTCCTGCCAACAGGCCTCCCGGCTTAATCTTAGGCCACCAAGATTGAAGGTCAGCATGCACCTTCTCTTCCCGATGGTCCCCGTCAATGAACGCGAAGTCTACAGACTCGTTCTCAAACCGCAACCCGACTTCCGTAGAGTCTCCTTCTACAACCGTAATCAGATCGCGGACACCACACTTGTGCATGTTGTCCAAGAAGACCTCTTTGGTGTTTGGCTTGGCGTAGGCTCCCGTATCGGGTGGTCCATTCTCGGGACAAAGGTCCGTGTTGTTCCACGAATCAACCACATAGAAGTTGATACGCTTCCCGCTGTCACGAATAGCCTGAGCCATGAACGCCGTAGACCGGCCTAGCCAAGCGCCTACTTCAACAAACGTGGCTCCATCCTTGGCCCTCCGTACCTCTTCCCGGTACAAATGCCCAAAGTCAAACCACCCGTCAATGTCTTCCCAAGTCATTCTTCCCCTCCATGACTGGTTACGATGGGAGCAACGGAAGCGTGTACCACAAGGTAGAGTTGTATCCGATGAAAATGGCCGCTGTAGTAGCAGCTAATTCAATCGCGTTGTTTGCGCCAAGGGCGTTGATAGCACTGCCTACCTGCGGATAAACCAGCGCACCGTTAGCAGAACTGTTCTTGACAATAGTGACTTTTCCCGCCGCCACAACCGGCAGGATAGACCCGACCACGTTGTTTCCAGCAGCCACGACTGTGAACGGTTTCGTGATAGCCGTCGCGTTGGCGATGTTGTTCCCGGCGCTGTTAACCAGCCCGGTATCAAGCGTGAGAGTGTCGAGCGTGGCCGCGCCGTCTATGTTGCCCGTGACATTTCCTGTGATATCGCCTGTGACAGTTGCAGTGACACCGCCAGAAGCGGTCACTGCCCCATCCTTTAGCAATACGCTATCAATGGTTACGCCGGTTGCGGACGTGCTCTCGGCAATAACGTCTGCCTTGATTCCCTGTGTGCCATAATCTTCTGCGGCCCCAATCGCAATGTTTTTGTCAATATCGGATTGCCGTCTATGCTGAGTCATGTCTTTCTCCTAAGCAGGTTCAACCAAGAGCCACGAGACGCTAGACGTGTCGGTAGCACTGGATGAAGTAATCGTGAAACTCGTTGCCGCAGTACGGGCCGAAACTCGCAACCAACCGGGGGCGCCACCGTCCGTATTGCTTGTCAGGAATATTCGGCTATTCGCGGTGACCTTCGTTGTCGATACTGTCACTGTCCCACCAACTAACGTTGCCGTTCCCATGCACTTGTTCGTGCCTTCGGAAACGTTCAGGTCGGCAATGGTAAGATCGGTCGCGACAACAAAACTCTCTACAGTATTTGAACCGGGATAAATCCCGTTGTAAGTGATATTGCCATCCACCCAAAATCTACGCAGGATGCTTGGCATATCAGTCCCTTCCGTAACCTAGAAGCGCCCACGAATCGTCCGTGTTGCGCCCAAGGGTTTCAGGGGCATTTGCCCGTTGGTCACGATCCATACTGGCTTTCAACAGCCGTTTGAACCGAGATGCGTGCGGGCCTTCCACATCGTTCTCCAGTAACTCAGCAGCAGCCAAACACGCTTCCTTGATAGTCTCGGAGTGGCTTGGCTGCCCTAACGGATACAGGGCCGTTCCGTCCGCTTTCAACGCCTGAGCGTCGTACTGGTAATACAGGGACTCTGCAATGCTCGGGGTAGGCCATAGAAGGGCTTCCCACGTCTGCACTGCGGTCCCCGTGGAACTCTTGGAACGAATCGCCGCGAACAACGGAATGCCTGTACCGGAGCTTTGTTGCTGGAGCGAAAGAATGTCGCCTTCCGAAATGATTTCGACCGGCACCCTGCCTTTTGTGGCAGCCCAGTTCAGAGGGCCGTTGATGGCCTCGAAGTCGGATGCAAGGTCATAGTCATAGTCGGACGCAACGGTTGTGATGGTTCCCAACTTACTCAGGAAACTCCATCCTGTGAATTGAAACTGGTTGACTTGTTCAGGGTAGTAGAAAGAACGCAGGCCCGCTTCAACCGCAGCGGTAGCCCGTGCGGTCTGTTCGGAGTCATAGACAGCGGTATCGCGTCCGAACCCGAGATAGTACCCGGTTTCAGATAGCAGGTTGGTGAACGTCAGTATTAAACTCGCCATCCGTAACTACCGCCTTTGGCTTGCGCCATCCAGGTTTCCTGCCACGTTTCCCCTTGACCTTTCGCGGTGCTCGGGGCGCTTTCGCTACTGCCGATACCTTGTCTCCGTTGCCTGTCAACTCTTCGATCTCTTTCCGGGTTTCGCTCTTCAGTTCAGACTTGGCTGGACGCGGATCGTACCCGGTCGAGAACAGAGCAAACATGACTTCGTAATCGTTGATAGGCGTGCCCATCATCATTCGGTCATGCAGAAACTCAAGACGTTCAATTTCGTCTTGAATCTCTTCGGTGAGTTCGGTTTCAACGTCGGTCATGCACCGGCGCAGCGTATCAAACGTGTTCTCTCTCATACATTCCCCTGTTACGATGGATACGTGATGGTTGCGTTAAACTCCACTGAAGTGATTACGTTGGTGTTGGCGCTTGCCTCAAACTTCACGGAATCCAACCCGTTCACCTGATAGATAAACAGGCTCGCTGCCCCGTCTGTAGTAGCGGCAACATCTCCAGAAGTAATGGGCATTGCGCCAGTAGCCGTGTTCCATGCTGCCGACTTGATTGACACATAAGTTCCACCAGGATAGGCTTTCCCATACATGATGAAAGCGTCAATAGCAGCGCCGGTAGGCGTTACTTCAACAGCAATCCAATCGGCTTCACCGCCAAGCGTAACCTCTCCAACAAGAACATTTGACGCAACCGGAATCGCCTGAGTCGTCTTTGTGTAGAACTCTGTTCGCATTGCGATGTCCTATTGGGGAGAGGCTTTCGCCCCTCCCCAAAGTATTTGGTTACGCTTCAGTTGGTCCGCTGCTTTGGGCGCGCCACGAAACACCATCAAAGGAAAACGTGGTTATGTCGTTGTCGCCATCAAACTCGCAGGTAGACAGTGCGCTGTTATCGGCAGACTTCAACCCGTGCGGCACCGACAACAGATAGTCTCCGGTTGTCAAGGCTCCATGAAGCTGGAACCCCTTGCGATCTCCGATGTACTTGCCATCGGCAAGCGTGTCGGTTGTATCGGCAGTCAGAGTCATTCCACCACAAAGGTGCGTGATACCGCCCAACATATGAGCCGTTGAGTTGGCTACACCTTGCAACAGCGAAATCCACTCCGTCAAACCGCTTTCGTCTCCGTCACACAGACGGGCGAGAACGACCGGAGGCGCGGAAGCACTCTGTGTGTAGTAACAGATAATGCTTGCCGCAGAACCAATCTCGTCAGTAAGCACCACCACGTTTGCACTGGTAACACTGGCAACCGTAGTGGCAGTGCGAGTAATGACCACCGCACCAGAGGCCGTTGTGCCGCCACCCAACACGTACACCGTATCGCCAGCCGTAGAAGCCGTGCCAACGCCAGTGTCCGTGAGAGTAACACCGTCAGCCGCAATCGAACCCGTACCGTCGCGTCCATCGAAGATGACGCCATCGGTAATAGTTTCCAGGGCAAGCGCAGTGCCACGCCCCATGAAACCAGCAGTCGTAAATACGCCCGCATCCGCAAGGCCAGCGGAGCAGGTGAGGTACGTGGCGTTCACGGTGGTGTCGATACCTGCCGCAATCATGCACACGCTACCGGGCAGGTAGATGTCGATGTACTGACCGCCCGTAACGGCGTTGTACGCCTTGACGGTCACACCGGCAAACGCCCGGTTGTTGCCTCTGTTGGGCAGTTCAACTCGGGACCAGCGGCCCTGATCGGAATCAGCAGCCGTACCATAGTCCGAGTTGTAGCAGACTCCCTGCCCTCTACGCAGGGCCGTTGACCCTTCAAAGAACACACCTTTGATAATCGAGGGAGCCTGACCCGCGAGATAATTGACTGGATTCGACATGTCTTATCTCCTTACTGAGCCAGAACCCAGTTTTTGCGCCTATCGACGCAGACGAAGTTGTAGATGTAATCCTTGTGGACACGGACCACACGGTGTTGATTCGGCACCTTCTCCGGGGCGTTTTCAACCGCCCACTGACCGGATAGCGTTGCGCATCCGAACGTGGACCAGTTGATCCCGTACACCGGGTTGGTGCTGGTGTTTGCATCCAACCACGGAACCGCGTTGACCTTGATCCGGCGCAGCGTAACCGCGCCGTCCTTGGAAGCAACGTCGTTGCCGAGGTTGTCGTTCTGGCCTTCCGCAATCTCTTCCATCGTGCGGACTACTTCGTAGGTCGTGTAAATCTTGACCTTTTCGCCGCTGCCCTTTTCGGCAGAAGGAAGGATGTTGACCGGGTTCTTGAAACTGGTTTTGTACATCGCCTTGCGAATCGCGCGGATCAGGTCCGCTTTCGTAATGGCCGTGTACGCACCGGCCCAAGGACGCCAACGGGTATAGGTGGCAGGAGCAATCCCGCCTACGCTTGTCGTGAACCCGGACGGGATACAGTTGTTGAACGTCGGAGTGCCGGTCGCCGTCGGCAGCCAATACCCTACGCCCCACGGGGTTTCGGTATCGGTGCTGGACGTGGGCTTGCCCCAGAAGTTGTCTTCCATGATCTCGTAGGTGGAGTAGTCGCAACCCGTGCGGCGAACCTTCACAAGGTCAAGGATACGGGCCGGGTCGCGGTTAATCGCTACCTCACCCACATCAAACTCGTAATGGTTCGTCGTGGCTCGCCACTCCACATCGCCCGTGGTGAGCATGTCGATGACGCCGCCCGTATCCGTACCAAACAGAAGGCCGGTATTCCTGGCGGTGCCAGCGTTCCGGTACATATAATTCAGCTTGATGCTTGTACCGGACTGTTCCTTGATCATTCCCTGTTTCTCAATCTCGGGGAGCGCAACGAAGTCTTGAAGGTCGGTCGCGTTGATAGTGACCTTGTTCTTGTTCAGGACTTCCAGAGTTGACGCTACGAGGTCGAGAACAGTGTCAGCCGTAATAGCAGGCATGTTTCCGTTTCCTCATTGCCTAGCGAATAAGGTCCATATTGCGCATGATCTGAGCAACCTCCGCTACCTCTTCCGCTTCCGAAATAGGCCCGGCAGACCCAGTGCTGCGTCCGGTAGGACGGGCAATGGTCTGGTTGTTTCGTCTCTGCACCTTCTGAACCAAATCGTTTGTCTTCTTCGTGGCGGCAATATCGCCAAACTCCGCCCGGAACGCCCGCGTATATATGTCCTTCGGTACAGGGACTCCACGGTTACGGTAGCTTTGCTCCAAGGCCGTTGCGCTGTGATACAGCGCCATTCTGGCTTGAAACTGATCTTCGCTTACCTCTCCGTATGACCCAGTACCAAATACGTTTGGAGCATCAAGGGCTTCGATATCCCGGTCAAACTGGGAGAAATGCGCTTGCATAATCTCTTGTTCGGCACGGGAATCGATGGTTTGCGTGGTTCCCTTGATTGACTCAATCTCTTCCCGAAGGGCTTTGTTGTCCTTCTGGATCTTATCGAAGAGCTTGATGATCTGCTCGTCGTACTCGTCGGGGTCAAGAGTGATGTCCGGTTCCTGGGCGGGTTGTTCGGGCGGGGGTGCAAATTGCCGTGCAGTCCGAATAACAGCGTCGATAGCCATGTCCAACGCCTTCGGACTACCAAATGCGAGGGCTTCATAACGGGAAATACCCACGCGCTCTGCGTCTGCAAGAAGCCTTTCATCGAAGACGGCTTGATCTTCGGTGGCTTTCGCAGGTGCCGTGTCGGAAACGGGAGCATCGACCGGCTTGTCTGGTACTGCATCCTCTTTCACGTCTGAAGAGGGTTCATTCAAAATCTGGTCTATCTTGTCGAGAGCAGACTGCTCTTCTTCCGGGGATAGGTTATCGGTTGGCGCTACAGGCTCAACAGGAGTGTCTACGGGTGCTGGCGTTGTTTCGTCTGTCATAGCGTTTTCCCCTTAACCGAGTCCTTGTAGTGGAATCCTAGATGCTTCATTAGCTTCTGTTTCTCTCTTGACCCCCGGAATGTCGCTGTGCCGTCCGGCGCGTAATCAACCCCCACTCCAAGCGCCTTGGCCTCAGCCCGTGCGTTTTCAACTTCTGTCGGATGCACTGACAACGCTTCTGATTCGATAGACTCGAAGCATTTCGCTGCCGGGATGTTCACGCGGGAGAACTGCTGCTTTGCCTTCTTCCCGCACACCGGACATTTAACTGAATCCTTCCGTTCTGATAATGAGAATACCTTATCAATAACGTGATTGTCAATACATCTGTACGTGAACGTAGCCATTTAACTCAACGCTCCCTTCATCTCTGACTCTTGAACTCCGCCGCCCATAAGGGTTTGCATCATAGCGTTGTCCCTTCCAGGACGGGTAGGCGCTGGTCTGTTTTCCCTTACATAATTACGGGTAGTAACGGGTGCTTTTGCGGGCGGTTCGCCCACTTGGCTTGTCTGCGGACCTACCGGCGCGGACATAGACACCACCAGATCAAACAACTCAGGCACATCGCTGTACTTACTCAAAAGCCTCGTGATACCCCGCATATCCAGCATAAGCCCTTGCTCGGACATCTGCTGCATCATCGGAACGTACACGGTTGCGATGAAGTTCATGATGGTGGCCAGTTTGGATTGTGGGGTACTATGCTGCATCGAGTAGGGTTCAATGTCGAAGTTGTACTTGATGAAGTCTTCCGACTTACCTTCCGGGTTGAACGTGGTAGGAATAGATAGGTCGGTTCCGGGCACCCGCTTGGTAAGAGGCATCTGAATCAGCGGGTCTGAAATTAGGTAGTAGGCAAGGTCTGATACGATGCTCTTGGTCCAGTCCATCACCGCATCTTGCATGTCCGCAATGGCCCTGCTGCTATTTTCGGCAAGCAACTTGTCCTGAGACGCCGTGCCCGACATAGCCGACAACCCGCCCATACTATCCAGATTCCCCGCTATCCATGAGTAGATGTCCTTCACGTTAATGGCGAAGGCGAGCGTCTGATTGTCGATACCTCCGAACCTGAACTCTTTCGCCCCTTCCGGGCTATCCATCATGATAGAATCGCCGTCGTTGTGCTGTGAGATACGGCTGGCGTCCTGTACCGCAGCGCTTCGATACCCCAAAAGCGTCTTTTGCCGCTTGGCTTGGTCTGACAGCTTGAGGTATATCTGATTGACCAGCTTGTGCAGGTCCAATAGCTTTGCCACGGGCGGGAGCGGCATGATGTTCTCTGGCACTTCCTGGAACTGGAGTAGTTTGTATGGGCCAAGTTCCGGGCCTTCCCATTCTACGGTGCGCATAGGCGGTTTTGTCTCGTTCATTGCGTCGAGGGTGACAATGATTCCAGCTTTTCCGTCTAATGGGAGCCACAAATCAAGTAGCTGTACCTGTGGCCGATAGGTTTTACTGTCGCTATCGGGCCATTGGGATAGTGATTCGCTGCGCTCCTGCCCTTCTTGGTCAATTACCCGGCGAACGTCGGTATCCATGTCGTCCGTGTTCTTGAACTGACCGGATTCCTGGACTTGTTTGTAGTCAGCAAGGTACAAATCACCGCAATACTGGAACTGTTCAACCCGTTTTGCGGTCATGTCGTGGACCCAATCGTCCAGACTTACCGCGTCCGCGAACGGTTGCCCTACATCGTGAGTAACCCCGCCAATTTCAACCGTCTTTGACTGGTTCAAACCTATTTTGTGGACCCCCATTCCGAACATAGCGTTCAACACGGAGGTTCTCAGACTCTTACCAAGACAGATATCAGAGATGAGTTTGTTACAGGCCAATTCATAGTTGGTTGCGAATGGTTTCAGGTCTGGGTATGCGGTAGTCACCAGCACTTTCGGCGCTCTGGCAACCAAGTTCCGCATGTAAATCTCGATGGTCAATGCCAACAGATTCACATACGTCTTTTGTACATCCATGAAATCGCCATAGTTGTTACCACAATAGAGCTTCAGTGCTGCCAACCTGTTCCTTCTGAAGGATTGAAGCTGTGTGCGAGAGTACCGGATGCTGTCCCACAACCTTTGCTGCATTTTGGGGCTTATCGTGTCCATGTCACCACCAATCGTTTCCTTGCCGCAAGGCTTTCGCCTGCCGTTGTTTGATACGCCACGCAAACGAACCTTCCGGAATTTCGGGTTCTTGAACCGCCGTCGGAAGTAGGTACTCTTTTGATCCCCTATACGCGAGGGCGTCCGCTATCACTCGGTCCCCGTGATTGTCACGCGCCCCGGTCGGGTCTTCAGTAGTCACGCTTCGAGAGTGAGCGATAGACCCGCTCGACAAGTGAACGTAATGCCTGCGCTCTTCAACCGCCTCGGCGCTACGGTTGATAAACTCTCCGGTACTTTCTGCCCGGCGCAGATCTCCAAGTAGTACGCGCTTGTTGTCTTTAGTCGTAAACCAACCAGGGAAGTCAGAGGCTTTCTTTCTTACGCTTCCATCGGACTGCTCTCGGTAGTAGATGTTCCTGTACCCGATCTCCAATACCTGCGCTCCAAATGCCCTGCCTGGACCATTGGCTTCCCAAATCAGATACGCTCCCATATCGTTCTTGCACTGGAACCACCTGCACAAGGCAACCGCAAAGCGTGCAAACTCATAGTCCTTGATGTTCGCGTTCGCGTATTCAGCCAGCTTTTCGCCCGTTTCCGCGTCAACAACAGAAAGCGTGCTATTACTGTTTCCAGAACCAACGCCGATGTCACATCCCGCAACATATGTCTTGTTTTTCGGAGGCTTACCATTCTCGTCCAGCCGAAACGTGTCCGAGGTCCACAGGCGCAACGCCCCATCTTCCCGTTCCAGAAACGCATTCGGTTTACAGGTAGTACTATCAAAGTCTATATCCCCTCTCATATCTGGAGGACGGACGTTCTTGCGCATCTGTACTTCGAGCAACGCCGGATCGAAGAACTGATACCCGGATGCTTCGTAATCAATATCAAGCTCTTTTGCTATCTCTCTCAGGTTTGCGGTGCGCAAACACTCATTATCGTACCAAGGGCTTCTCTTCTTCCCACTACTATCCCAATACAACCCCGCCGCTTTCTCCGGGTGCAGCGCCCAATGTAGCGTCAACAGCTTCATCGGTGTTGCCTTGTCCGCGGCCTTCTGTCTTATATCGAAGTAGGCGTTCCCTGTGCCCTCAGGCGTGCTATTGAATATCCGGCACTTAGTATTGTCGCGGGTAGCCTCAAGAACCTTGTATCCTTCATCCACCTTGGCAAACTCGTCCAACAAAATAGCCGTACGCCGTCCACCGACACCAACGTCACCAGTCGTGCTTTCCCCGTCTATCGTTGACTGGTTCTCATTGTTGTGTAGGTGCATGTTGTTTCGGGTAAGGTCGGGAATCATCCAGCCAGGAAGATGCTTTTGAAGGAAGTCCACTTTCCAAAACAGTGAGTCTGGGTCGCCGCTCTTGTCTACCAAGTCAGCCTTGCGCGACACCATCATGAAAGACTGGTACTTTCTGAATCTCCACCTCCAATAGAACACAGACAAACACATCCAGGACGCACCCATGTCGCGAGACTTCTCCATTACGATATCGTTACCGTTTTGAATGTAGTCGTTGATGTCTATAAGTACGCCGTCTTGGAATCCGTATGTAATGAACGGGACAACTGGGTTGTTGGTTCTACGCGGGTCATATGTCCAGCCGAACGCGTTCAGGAAGAAAAGCAGGTCACGGCTACATAGGGTGTATAGTTCCTTCTGCCTGTCCTGGGACGTTCTTGCTTGATGGATGTACTGTCTACGAAGCTCAAGGTTTTTCATGAGGTCTTTGCCTCCCTCCGCACAGAACCGCTCGTAGATTTCATTGGGCATCTGTTGCGCCCACAATCACCCGGTCAATCAACTCTTCGATGTCCCGCCCATCATCCTCAAGCCGCTGGCTCTTGTTCGTCTCGGACTGGGTAGGCAGGAAGTTCTTGAACAACTGGTAGAAGTAGTTCTTCTCCAACCGCGCCCACTGGAGCAGGCTAAGGGCACCCGATGACGGGGCAGTTTCCCAGTTGGGCTCCTTCAGCGCAAGGTTGAGATGTACCCACTGGACATCTTGTCTTGGTGTAAACTTTTGGTTACTTCTGTAGAACTCAAGGATTTCGTCGGGGATTCTAAGTGTGGCCTGTTCCGCGCTGCCTTTTTTGAGAGTAAGTAGAGTCTTGGCGTTCCGCGCTACCCCAACTTCTTCTTCTGGACAGGTCTGGATATCGTTGTCTGGAACTTGGTCAAAAACAATAGGAGGTGTGCCTTCGGGTGGAAACTCCCTGGCTGCGGCTATCCAACTCGATTCCCGGCCCAACCCCGCATTTTCAAGCTGCACCCGTCGAGCCAAAAACCGATGCCACCGGCCCTCTGTGCGCAGCCGGGCAGCTATTTGCTTTGCGGTCTCCCCGTTAACGTTGCTTTCTGAAAGCATGCTTACTCCTCGCGTTAATGATAATACGATATCATTTAGAAAGCAACTGCCCTCCGTTGACTATCCACCTAATCAGTGATACCCTGGCTTTGTGAGAGTAAGAGCCAACACACCAACTTTCCCCTGGGGCAGGTGCTTTCCCTCCACGAAAGCCTTGCTCTCACAAAGTCTGCCCCAGGGGATTTTCGCTTTTTAAGGAGATCAACCATATGACTCCACGCGAAGCCATCCGCGCCTACTGCCGCATGTGCGTCTGTGACCAGTACTCCGAAATCGACTCCTGCACCGCCGTAGACGGCACCGGCCCCAAAACCTGCTCCCTCTGGCCATACCGCCACGGCTCAGGCTACGATTCCTCAAAATCCTACACCAAACGTACTCCACTTAAAGCCATCAAACAAGAATGCCTCAACTGCCAAGGCGGCTCAAGAGAAGGAGTAATGGACTGTCCTTCCATTGATTGCCCAGCCTACAAATTCCGATTAGGTAAGAATCCTGCACGAAAAGGCATGGGACACCCCAACCTAGAATCACTTAAAGTGGCACGTGAGTGCAGAAAAAGAAACCTAGAAGGCACTAATATACCAAAGGTAGAGTCTTTGGACTATACCACGCAACACAGAAGCTCCTAGATCCTAAAAAGGATGAATTCCAATGAACTGGCTCGACTACAATATCCACTGCCAAAAATGCTCCTCATATGCCGTCGTTATGCCAGTAAACTCAAAAACAGAACCAACCTTCTGCCCATTCTGCGGTAAACGCATCAATACCACCATAAATGCTAATTCTGCGGGGGATCCAGATCGTGGGAAAAAGGGCTAAGTACCTACTCCAGCGGGGGCCGGGGTGGGGGGGACGGTAACAAATCCTGGCCGTGGGTCCCCCGCAACCCCTTGTATTCCATGGCCTTGGGCGTGGCTTGCGCAGCCTCAATCACTGCCTAATCAGGCCCTAATACACCCAAATTAGTACCAGGCCAAACACTCTAACTCAATACAACTCAACCCCTTAACACCCAACACCTAACACTGTGCTGGCCTATCCCCTCCCCTCAGGCATTGTCGCTACCGAACGTCTATCTGTAAACCATAGGCTTTTGGAAGACAAAGAGTTACATTCTCTTTGATGTTGGAACGGAAGAGAAGTCAGATAGAATACAAGTTACCTCATGTCCTGCATGTAAGTGTTTATCTTTATTGGTGTTACGTTCTGATACATTTTGTGAGTGTGGTGTGTGGCTTGAGTTGTGTGGGTATGGTTTAAGATTAAGAGTAGACTCTTTGAGTCTACAAGACTATCCTATCCCCCCTATAGTCCCCCCTTTCCTTCCGTGGGTTGTTTGGGGTGGGCCGGTATTGGCAGTTTTGGGTAGTTTTGAGTTTTGGGGTATTGGGCCTGGAGTTGATTGGTGTTTGGTGGCTGATTGTAAGGTATAGGTGACAGGTGACAGAAATTGGGCACTAAAATTTGACGAACTGACAGATATTTGACAGTATGGGGTTTAGTGAAGTTAGATAAGTGGTTATAGTATATAGAAGTGGTATTCGGCACGGTTCGTGCGTATAGGTTTATGAGTGGTTGCGTAGAGTTTGGTAGGATAGTTAAACAACGGAGGGTGTAGGCAATGACACTCAAGCAGATTGAACGAGCGTACAGAAATCTTTGGGAACGATGCACGCGGCATGACGGATACCAGATGTTCGGGTATGACATGCGCACCATCCGGCTGTCTAATCCCGGCTTTGCGGCCGGTATTGACAGACTCAAGGCGATGTATCGTGACGCAGAGGACGCGGACTACGCCTTGCAGATGCGCTAATCCCTTGCGCCTTGCGCTCCCTGGAGTGCTCGGCAGAACGGATTAGGCGAACAACGGAGGGGGTATGATGACAGGCGAAGAGGAATTCGAGCGAATTGACCATGCAATCAGGCAACCCGATATCTGGGCGACAATGCCTCAGGCGGTTGTGTGCGTGGTTGTGATGGTTTTGGCAATTGTGATGTTTTGGGACGAAAACTAGAAAGGGTAGAGACATGAAAGCGATCAAAACAAAATATCATGGACCAACCAATTTTCGGGGGAGCAGAATTTGTGCATCTGACGGGGACCGGAATCGTGTTTACATCGGGGTTAACAATGAACTCGATTCTGAGGACAACCACGTGAACGCAGCAAAGGCCTTGTGCAAGAAGATGAACTGGCACGGGAACCTTGTGCGTGGTAGTCTCCCCGACTGTGACGTATTCGTGTTTGTGGGGAACCACAAGGGCGATATAGGCCCCGATACCTTCATCGAGGTCTAACCTAGCCTCTGGCGCATTCTACGGGGTGCGCCACGGAGTAGGTTAACAAACGGAGGGTAGACACATGACGTATCAGCAACGAATGGGACAGCTTACGAGCCTGCAAGAGTGGCTTGAATTGCCACTGTATTGGGGATCTGGATACCCCATTGACAGGCCGCATATCCTCGCGGTTGCGCGGTATTTCTCGGTAGACGTTTGGATTTATCCCGAGGGCGACAATGGGCTACAGGGTATGCAATTGGCTCCCACTGACCCGTGTTTCCGCCCGTGCATCCACATGGTATTTTAACCATGCGCACCTTCCTGGAATCAATCCTGGCGTTTGCCCTCGGGGCCGTGCTCTGGGGGTTCTGGTATTGGACAGTGGTGAATTACTGAACACAAGCGGGGACAAGCATTATGATTATTGACAAGCGCGAGTATTACACAACAGCAAAGAGCGTGGCGATCAATGCCTATTGTTCTATCAAAGACTGCGCCAAACGCGGGGATGTCTGGTATTTTCTGTGTAACTTTGGATACCGGGATGTCTGGACGCCGGAACATGAATTGACTGGGTTCCAACGATGAACTACCGACACTTTATCCAAACGGATGTATGCAAGTGCGGCGCGAAACGCCAGACGAACCGCAACGGGAGCCACGTCGAGCGCGGCCAGTGGACATCGTAGCCTTGCCGGCAGGGCTCTACGGAGCCCCTCCGAGAATGCTACACAACAAATGGAGGGAAAACAAATGAGTAAAGTCTTTGATTACTGTGAAGAGCATGCCGCGGAAATGACTCCGGCGCAACGGTACATGGCCGCACACCAAGATAACCGCGGTAATCTCGTTGGCGTTGGGCGTGCCGTTGGCGTGCAAGAGGAATGGCCCGCTGTGTGGCGCAACGGGCAGCCATACGTCATTGACAAGTGCGGGTATGAACATTCTGCGGTTATCAGAAGCGTGCACGGGCCTGTATGAAAAACCGCATCGCCACATTCAAAACGCTTCATGCACAACTGTTAGAAAAAGGGGGGATTAACACGGGAGATTTCCGTTTTGATTGCGGTTTTATGGCGTGCGCAATTTGGGTAGAAATATTGGCAAACGCCAAAACCAAAGAGGAATACAATGAAATACTCAAATGGCATCTGTAAACAAGCGGGGACAGCCCGCGGGAAAATAGATAAAGTGAAACCCCATGCCTAACGCAATAGCTTACCTCCGGGTGTCCACCTCCGGCCAAGTGCAGACAGGGGCGTCTCTGGAGGCTCAGAAAGAGGCCATAGAGGGGTGGTGCCGTATCAATGGGTACACTCTAATCGACACATACGAGGATGCTGGAGTATCCGGCAAGAACGTTAAGGGCCGTCCAGGGTTTCGTATGGCCCTGGACGCTACCTGCGTGCAAGAGGGGACAGCCCTCGTCGTGTACAGCCTATCGCGGGCCGCACGGAGCATCAGAGACTTGGTTCAGACGGTAGACAGGTTACAGGCCGCCCAATGCCGGTTCGTGAGCCTCACGGAATCGTTTGACTTACACACTGCCACGGGCAAACTACTCCTGCACGTCCTTGGCGCTATCAGTGAGTTTGAACGGGACATTGCCCGTGAGCGCACTGCGGCAGTCCTGGATATGAAGAGGGCAAGAGGGGAAGTGCTTGGCCGCATCCCTTACGGCTACATGCGGGACGGGAAGCATATCGAGAAGTGTCCTCGTGAACAGAGAGTCATCTCAGAGATAAAGGAGATGCGTGAAGCCGGGTGGGAACTACAACGGATCGCGCAGGAGTTGGAGGATCGGCAGATACCGAACCGGGTAGGCCACTGCAAGTGGCGGCTCACGAGCATCAACAACCTGCTCAATAGGGAGGACATAGAAACATGAGTGATTTTAAGTATTGCAAGCATTGCGGAAGGCAGATGACAATGGACTGGGGAGAAGTTGCGTTTTTTGGGACTTTCGTGTTTGCCGGAGGGAGCATCTTGCTGATGTCCTGGTTGATACTCATGAAAGAGATGATTTGCTACTTCATGGGATGGGGCCACTGGATCTGAGGAGGGTAGGGGCGTGATGGAAGACATTTATCAGGTAACAATTACCTTTGCGTGTCCCCAAAAAGAGAGGTATAGGGAAGTTGTGTCTATTTTAGATGGACTTGCTGATGTGATCAGGCAAGACAAGACACTGTTTGTCGGGGTGGTAGACACTCACAAGGGCAGCAAGGCCGCTATTTGTAAAGGTAGAAGGCGAAAACAACCTATTGGGTAAGCCCAAATCCCTTACCCAAACCGAGATCGCGGCTCCTGGGGCATCCTGGGGGCCGCGATTTGGTGTTACTGGGGGCAAGTGGGGACAAAAGGGCTAGTCTGGGATGTGGGCGACAGCATCTCCATCTTTGTGCGTGACGTTTGCGGGTGCCTTGATGATGATTTCCTCGTCCGTGTTAGAAGTGATGGTGACTTTCTGCCCTGGTTTCAGGTAGGGCAAGTCAACAGTGATGGGATTGGTAAGCTTCTCCACCACGTATTCTAGCGGCTCTTTGACTACCACGCAGGCTTCATCTGTACCCTCAATCAATGTATTGTCAGCACATTCGGGGTCACGACCCACCGCAAACACAAACTCTGGATTCACGTATACTGGCGATCTATTTTCTGCGGTCAGCTTAACGAGTCGCATGGCTCCTCCTTTTAGTTTCTCCTTGGGTCCTGGCGAGGTACACAGGTAGGCCAATTCAATGCCTTCGCTTCTTCTGGTGACAATTTGCGGGCGTTCTCAAACTCCCGCATGATAGGGATGTTTGGAATTTCAGGTAGGCGGCCTATGCGTTCCAGCCACTCATTGAACTCCGAGTCCTTCATTCCGGCCACCTCCAGTCCTCCGGTATTGCATCGACGCCAGCGAACAACTTGCCGCCGGTCATGGCGTCGATGGTTTCGATGCACTTATATCCGTAGTCCCTGACAAGCATAGCCCTTTCGCCTCCTAGAGTGATTGGTGCCCCTAAGCGCCTGAACAACTCCGCGTAGAACGTCTCGCGTTTCATGCGTTCCCCCTCCGTTCCCCGTCCAGCCACTCGGCCCAAAACTCAAGGTCCGCGTCCGTGAATGCGTAGTTCATGGCGTCACCTCTGGCGCTGGCTCAATCGTCATTGACCATTTGTAGTGTGTGGCAAGCGCATAGACTACAGCCTTGGCCTCTTCTTCGCTGAGGCTGATGCACTGGAAAGCCGACCCGTTGTGTGTGACGCCAAGACTGCATTCGCCTTTCGGGGCGTACGGATCGCCGGCCATACTGCCGCGAGTCTGTTGGACCTCCACGGCGAAATGCTTTGCGCGATAATCAAGACAACTCTTTGCAAGTTCTTCATCTGTTACAATAGTAGGCATCATGGCGTCACCTCCGGCGCTAGCTCGTAAGTGACAACCGGCGCGCCTAACTCGAAGCGGATGGTCACCGGCAGCGTCTCTACGCGCGTTGAACCGTCACTGCCCCGCGACTCGAACCGCAGCACGCCGCCGCTAAACGATACGGGCTGAGGCGTGCCGTAGGTCGGCGGAGGCACAGGCTCAGGGTCTGTGTCGCCAGGGTCAACGGGGTCCGGCGTGGACGGCACTACTATCTCTTTGCCACGTACCGCGTACACGTCGTCTACGTAGATCTTGGGATAGCCGACCACCGCGTCGCTCACAGTGATGACTGATTCAAAACGCCACCACTTGACGGCCTTGAGCGCCACATTGGCCGCTGCAATGTCAGCTATCTTGAGGCGCACTAGAGTCCAGTCGTGGCCCACGAGCGCATTTGCAGTCTGTGTTTTGACGGCCTTTCCAAGAGGTATATCCCATCCACTTCCTGTAATCCGCACAGGCTGGAGCGGCGGAGCGGACTCATGCTCGACGCGTAGCCAGAACCAGACCTCATCGTAGTCCGAGATGTCTACAGGCACGTTGATTGTGGTCAACGTGCGGTTGAATTTGTCCGTCTGCCCCATGCCACACCATGCACCATCATGGGATGATGCAACCGCAGTCAGGTACTCACCGGCCAAAGATTCCTCTCCGTTCCACAAGAGCGTGGACGTGAGCACCTCGTACGAGTCTGTTGACTCCGGTTGGTACGCGGCTAGCTCGGTTTGGGCGAGCACGGTGTCAAAAATGAGCGGTGTCGCAATTAATAGCCAAAGGCAAGTTCCCGCAGTAATGAAGGACGTTGCAATGTATCTCATCAGTCAGTCTCCTTTTGCTCTGTTTCGGAATATCGCTGCAAAGACATGTGCTACCGCAAACCACCATGCGACAAGCACTAGGTTGTCTGAAATCTCAACTGCCGCTTCTGGCCATGTCATGCCTCAGTCTCCTTTAGCTTCTAAACCGTTCATAAAACTTATCAAGCTCAGCCTTCAACCTCGCGATGCGTTCGTTTAGCCTTTGGATTTCCTTGTCATTGCCCTTCTTGATTGCATCGTGTAGACTTGCCGATCCAATGACAATGTCGCCGGTGAACTTTCGTGTAGCATCTACAAACGGTTGTAGCTTGCCCTCCAGTTCCGCGATGCGCTTTCGCAGTTCTTCGTTCTCGACAACTACATCGTCGGTAGTTTTCAATCCCATGCGTGAGCGCCACTTCTGTCGGTCGTTATTGGCCTCCAGTTCGCTGGCCTTGGCTTCCTCTTTGCTTAGTCCAACATACCGTTTCATGCCTCAGTCTCCTTTGGTTTAACAGTCCCCGTCCGGTATGTCCATATTGGCTACTTCATCAAATAGATCCTCAATTGCAATAGGTTCGTTGGAGGCTACGTATACTGGCGGTGTCGGCAATATGCCTACGAGGTTCTCGTCCGATCCTGTGAGGTCGTGCAGGTTCTCGGTGATTGCCCGCTCAACATCGGGATTGGGATCGATACACTCCAATATTGCGGTGAGATTTGACATGCCACTCCATGATGGCGGGTCTTCCGTTGGAACAGTCACTGGCGGTTTGTAATGCGCAAGTTCTGCCTCCAATTCCGCGATCTTTCCCTTGAGTTGCTCGTTCAGTACAGAACCAATGTTTATGGTTCCTTCCAACTCCTTGATTGTAAAACGAAGCCTGTCAATCTCGCCGCAGTTGTACTTGCTGTGGAGCGCATCGCCAGCAGGTTTGTTATAGAGCGCCTTACTTGCTAACGTGCGTAGTTCATCGCTCCCAACGCAGTTTTCACATGAGTTGCTGATGGCTCCCAATGCGCTCTCAAACCGATTATGCTCTGCCTCCAGTTCCGCGATCTTATCCTCCGCGTTGCTGAGTTTTGTGTTCAGTTCAGTTCGCTCACGTAGGTAGATTGCAACCTGTGCATCGGCAGGACGTGCCTCCAACTCCGCGATGCGCTGATTCTGTTGCTCGATGGTGGCGTTTGCTTCAGAGAGTCCGTCGTAAAGCGTGGCGACCTCCAAGCCTTCAATCAAGGCAAGATTGACTTTGGCGAGAGCACGTCTTTGCTTATCAAACCGATCTTTCTCCGCCTTGACCTCTACAATCGCGGCTATGCACGGATGCCAATAAATTGATCCCTCTCGTGGCGGGTTGCCTTCGATAGCCGATGCGATGCCAGACAGTTGATCGGCGATCCGCTCGTTGGCTTGTTTGATTGAAGCGCACTCCGCGCGGGCCTCGTTCCATGCCTTCACCGCGCAGTCGTGGGCGACGGACGCCGCGTTGTATTGCTCGCGCAGCCGCTCAATTTCATCATTGAGGCTCACGGCGCGCGCATTCTTTCTGTCGTGCGCATCATGGAGGGTATTTACCTCCGCGCTCAGCCGTTCGATCTCCTTCACCGCGCACTCGTGGTGCGACTGCCAACAGCCGTCGTAGTGACTCGACTGCGAAGCGTTGCGCCGGTCGCGCTCGTCCAAGGCGTCGATAGCTTGAGCTATTGCATTAAGGGTGTAACCCTTTACCGTATACGATAAGTTGCGAAGAGTATCCTGCGGTGTTTGCTCGCTCATAGCTCCTCCTTCAATCGAGCAACTTTGATTGCCCGCTTTTCTTGTGTCGCTGTTTGTTTAACAAAAAGCATCAGAGAGTTCCTTGTCTGCTGCCATGCAATGAACCTGCCAGGGATTGTGATGACTGCACAGTGTCCATCGGGCGGCAAGTCACGGCGCTTCGTCATGCATGACCTCGTATGTGATGCGTAGAGCACGCACGAAGGCTGTGAACTCTTTTCCGCGCCAGTCAAACCAATAGCGTGGCGTTTTGTAGATTTGACCGTCCAGCGTCACCACTTTCCCTTTGTGCGATTGCGACACGCACCAGTAAGTGATCGGCTTGCTCTTCTGCTCACTCATGGTCGGTTGCCTCCTTCGGCTCCAGTGCGGCGATGGTTGAATCTGCTTCACCAAGTGCAAGCGTCTGATTGCGGTTCTTTTTCAATAGCCTCAGTGCGGTCAGCACGTTCGGGTCCGCGTGCTTGGCGCACAGGTTCTCTTCGCCGATACGTATGACCGCGTCTTGTTTACATGGCAGAAGCCCGGCTATTCTCTCGCGCGTTGTGTAATGTTGACACTTAGCCATTGCCCTGCTCCTCTGCTCTCCCAATAAGCACCCCAAGGGTCTGTATTTCCCATTCTTCGAGAATGACCGTGTCACCCATTTCCCTGCTCCTCTGGCGCGCGGTACTTCACGTCTACCGAAATGTCATCGCCGTGCGCTGGGTCTATGCCTACATACATATCCGCAGGCGGGCGGTACTGGCGGTCGGCCTCGTCAGCGATGAATAGAGCATTTGCTACAATGTCCACAAGAATTCCTTCGTGGAATGAAAGCCCAGTCAGCGCCGCGAGGAACGCCTGCCAGTGGCGCTGGTTCCGTTCCAGCCGTTTCGTGGCTTCTATCCAGGTGTCAGGGGCCGGTTCCGTGGGCGCTTTTGTTTCATCTTTGTTAAATGGTTTCTCTTGTACAAAGACACCAGGGCTTATCTCTTTGCTCATATCTTCCTCCAAGCAGCCCGGCCACGGGGTTCGAGGCTCGCAACCGGGCCACTCGTTTGTAGCGCCTTAGCTACCGATGCCTGAGGCACTAGTTGCCCTCACGTTGGGCAAAAGCTATTCCGTCGGTGAGAAATCAGCGTAATAGTATTTCCCGACCTCAAACTGTGCCAACGCTGGAGGATTGTCGATAGCCATCTCCAAATTGCCCCATGGTGTTGCTTTGGTGAACCGCCGATTTTCCTCGGTAGTTTCGTCGTAGATCGTTCCCATCCTGATTACATTCTCTTCGATGCTTTCAACTCGGAATTTTGCACGAACCATCTCAAATCTCCTTGTCTGTTAAAAGGACTCCAAGTGCAAAGCGATTTCGCTCAGTGCGGAATCTACCTCTACCTGTGAGTCGGCAGAGTCTATCGCTTCCAATAATTCATTGGCTTTGTCGCGTTCCAACTGAAGGCGATCAATGGCGATCAATGCCTCAAATCCCTTTTGGCGCGCCTCGTCCCATCGTGACTGCAACTCAGGGAAGGAATACTCCGCTGTGGGCCAATGTTGCGGGTCTCCAAGAATCTTTGCTGCATCTTCGTTTGTCATCTTCGCTCCATTTCGCAGGGGGCGCTATTGCCGCGACAGGCGGCAAACTTAATCTTCAAATTCGCAGGGGATTGGACCGTGCAACTCAAAATCGCAATCATCACACAACTCGTCGTGAAGCGCGGGCTCATCGCAAATGAACTTCCCGCAACGGCAGCAGTATGTCCATTCATCTTCTGGATCGTCTGGTTCAATTGGCATAATCACCTCGGCGCTATTGCCGCTACAGGTGGCAAAACTTGGCGCAGCGTCAGGAGTCGAACCTGATCGGTAGCTAGCCGTTTTAGTCGGGATGTTCCTGCCCGAGCCGTGGATTGCCTCGCCACGACGCGCTGCATAGATTCAAATGGCGCTATTTCTCCGCAACGGGCGGAGAAAGTTTATGTACCCATCCGCAGACGATGCACCACCATTTCCCGCGATCCCACGATGCTTGGTATCCACAAATTGGGCAGTTCATACCTGATCCTTCACTGCGGCGATTGCGCGGATGACATCGTCTAAAAAGTACGGGCCCTCATTTTCTTCGATGAAATACACAGCCTTCCATACCTCCTGCACTAGCATCCACACGGCCCGCTCTCGTGGCGTCAGGTGCGCCTCGCAGTGGCCCCACAACACCGTAGGTTCATTGCACTCGATTCCGGGTTCCACAATCTCTCCGCACTGTCCCATCATTCCTCCTTTGAGCCAGCCCCGCCGCCGCAGTCGTGTTACGTCCAACACTGGAAAGCGAAACATTAAGCCACGTCGTTGGCCTCTGCACGCGGCGGGGACTGGCGCTTGGTGGACCTTGCCCCGAGGCTCTGTCGCCAAAGCCAAGATTACTGCTGGGCAAGTGCCACACCGAAAAGATGGTGGCGGGGCTCAACTCTGATCGGCACGAGGGCCATGAGCTCATGGCTGAGAGTACATTTAACCTCTGCGTTGCCGCTGTACCGCCCCTCGCGGGCCGCCACCAAAACCGATTCAACTGTAGATGCTCACGGGCCGGGCGCTACTCCGGCTAATGTCTCAGTAACACCAAGGGGCCGAAACCCGTGCGAGGTTGGATTTGAACCAACAGGCATCCCAGACTCGTCGTTCTTATGGTTTGACGGTATCTGCCGATATGGATTTCGCCATACTGCCCATCCACCCCAATCGAGACTTATGGTGATTCAGCGTGTCTGCGCTGTCTTTCGACTTTCCACGCCGCCGTGAGCAAAATTCAACTGTTAAGCAATACTTGATAGTTCAACTCTCGCCACCTGTCAAGGATTCCTTGACAACTCAACTATTCGGAAACTCCGAATGGTTCAATCAATACCCCTCAGTGACTTGCCTTGTAATGTCAATCGCTCGAAGTTTCTCATTCTGTCAAACAACGGCAGTGCGATTTGCCTGTCGGTTCCTTCTGTCTTTAGCCACCGATCTTTCATTGTCTCAGCGGACACGTTACCGGTGATGATCGATTTCTTTTGTTCGCTTGATCGAATATCAATCATTCGCCACAACGCAACCATCGCATCGATGCGCCATTCGGGTTTGTCGATATCGTCAATCATAATTACGTCAGCCTGTTCAACATCCCTCCGCTGCTTCTCCCCTTCGCGGTATACCCACTCAACAAAATCGACCGACGACACCTCGTACACAGTCAGACCCTGGTCTAGTGCCCAATTGAGAAGGCA
>Ga0172380_10001316_pt1 | contig 42927 bp, 59 predicted proteins | sample Leawe162metaG_FD_119747 | JGI IMG/M metagenome (GOLD analysis project Ga0172380, IMG submission 119747) | Leachate microbial communities from a municipal landfill in Southern Ontario, Canada - Leachate well 162 metaG | ecosystem: Engineered > Solid waste > Landfill > Unclassified | place...
CTTCTGCGCACCCGTGCGGGGTAGTGGCCAGGAGGACCCAAAAACGCACCATCATGGTGCTGACTCCGGTTCTGTGGTGGATGCGCTGCCCTCACCAGCCCACACCACGATGTGCGAGCAGCCGAACTGCACCATGTACTTCGCGGTCTCTGGCATGACATCGCCCTGGTTGAACGGCGTGCCCACCACACGCCCACGCTCGAAGGCGTAGAAGCAATTGGGCTCACCACGCAGGCCACGACGCACCAGGGCATAGGCCGGCTTGCCGATGTCTGCCGCCTTGGCCTGGATGCTCTTGTAGACCTCGGGCATGTGGCCCTTGATATCCGCAATCTGCTGTTCGATGGTCATTGCCGATCCTTATGCTTTGTCTTGCCGTCCAGCCGTCCACTTAAATACATGGATGACATCTGTGTGTGTATATCGCTCGGGTGCGAGCGGGCGCGCGACACGCACACATCACGTGCCCGCATTGATGACTCGCGCGATTTGGACAATGCAGCGGCTCCAACCCGGTATTTAGGAAATACGACCGTGCTGTGCGCTCCATGCCAAATGCTGGACGGCTGGACGGATGCGACGTGAGGCACACCCATGCAGACGCCAGCACGGCGCGACTGGGGGGCCTACGTCATGGGCGCATGCTGTGACATCCCCGCTACCGCGCCACAACACGTACTGCCAATCTTGCGTCTGGTACGTGTTGCAGCGTGGCGCGATTCTTGAACCACGACCTTTTCGGCCACGCAAGGCCCTCGCTGGTCAAAATGGCTCATCGTCACTGCCCTCATCGTTCCCGCCTGCGTCGGGCGGGGTTCGGGGTGCGGCTGCACCCTCATCGTCTTCAATCTTTGGCGGCCACACGGCGGGCTGCTTGTAGCCCCGCCTGCGCTGGCCCGTACTCTCGCGCCCATAGGTCCACCCATGGGCGTCAAGCCATCCCCTGATCTGGCTCTCCAACAGGCTGCTGGACTTGGCTGCATCCGCGCCCAACGCGCTTACAAGCCGGTCCAGCGTGACAAAAGTCACAAGCTGGTTGAGATCGCTGCTGATCTTGCCTTCACCGGCTGGCGAGCCTTCGCGGGTCAGCAACTCATACATGCGGCTCTGCACCGCCGTCTCGACCAGGCGCTTCTTTTGCTCCGGCTCGAAATAAAGCTCTTCCTCTTCCCGCGTGGGCGCGTATCGCTCCCCGGCCTGGTACAGCTTGAGCGCCTCGGCGAACAATTGGCCGCGATACTTGCGCAGCCACTCCAGCATGATCTGCTGATCAATCCAGATCGGCCAGAACCGCCGGTTCCCGGTCAGGTCGTACAGATACTGTTTCTTGTTCGTGCTGCAAAAAATCACACACTGGCGTGGATGCGCCTGCACATACTTGCCATAGGCGCCCCTGAAGCGATCCACGGTGGAGCTGAAGAACTGCTTGACCTGCTCACTGTCCGCCTTGCGCAGGGCGGTCAACTCACTCAGCTCGTAGCCCCACAGGCCCTCGAGCTGCTCGAAGCCGTCCTTGCCATTGCCGATGTCAAAGTGCGTGTCGCTGAAGAACTCGGCACCCACCAGCGTCTTGACGAAAGTGCTCTTGCCCACGCCCGGCAGGCCCTCAAACACTGGCGAATAGTCAAACTTGCAGCCTGGGTCCATCACGCGCGCCACCAGCCCGATCAACAGATAGCGCCCCACCAGTTCAAGGTAGCGCTGGTGCTTGACCGCCAGCGTGTCGGGGTCCATGCCCAGCACGTAAATCAGCCACTTGTCGATGCGCTTCTTGCCGTCGTGCTCTTGCTCGGCCAGCCAGTCCCGAATCGGGTGAAAGCGGTTTTGATCGGCCACCGTCTCGATGGCCTCGCTCAGCGACGCGCGTGACGCCGCCTTGAGGTGATAGACGCGGCAAATGTAGTCGCCCAGGCCCAGATCATCGGTCTCCTGCAGCGGGCCGGCCACCGTGCGCCAGGGCCACGGCACGCGCGTACCCGGCGCGCCAGTCAGCTCGTTGAAGCCCAGGCAATCCTTCAGGCCCGGCGCCTTGCGCAACGCCACAATCAGCAGCTTGCGGTTCACCCCCAGGTCATGCCGTTCGCATTTGAGCTTTTCGCACATGAAATTAAGATGATCCTGGAACGCATCACCCTCGCCCCCCGCCCCATTAGCGTCAGCCGGCGGCAAATCTGAGCCACCCCCACCATTGCCGGAATGCCCCGCCGGCTTGCCAGGACGGCCGCTGCTGGCTTCGTCCGGATCGGCCGGGGGCAAAGGCTGCGCCTGGCCGAAAAACGCCTGTACGCGCGCGCCGTCCCAGCCGTCGGTGTTGATCGCGTCGGCACAGTCCCAGCCGTCCACCACCGCCAGCGGCTCGGGAATCGGCAGCAGTTGCACCGTGCAGGCGTGCGCCTCACGCAACAACGCGCCAATGCCCAACATGGCGGCCATGCCGGGCTGCTTGTCGGTGGGCAGCAGCGGCTTGGTCGTTTCGGCGATCTTGACCGCGACATCATCAAGACAAGACGTGCGCTCTTTCTTCGTCAAAGGCTCGCGCTTTCCATCACAATCCGGCCACAGCAGCACCGTGCAGCCATTGAGCCATGCCCAGTCCGCCTTCTTCCAGGCCTTGCAGCCACCGGCCCAGCTTGCTACCAGGTAGATGCCGGGCGCATAAGCATCAAGCAGCGCCTGCAGAATGCCGGCCTTCTTTTCGCCCTCGACCAGAATCACCGTGGGCATGATCCCATCGCCGCCAACCGCCGCCAGTGGCGACACGCCACCGGGGAAATACAGCGGCCGCGGTTCATCCCACTGCTTCCAGTGCCAGCGGCTCGCGCCATCTCGGGCCGATGTGCACCAGGTATAGGGCAGCGTCTCTTTGCCCCCGTCCGAGGTGCGAAAACGCACCACGTAACCAAACACCTGATCGTCAATCCGATAACTGGCCGTGTGCTCAATGTCTTCAGGCTTGCGGAACTGGTGTTTGAATGTAGGCGCGGGCGCCATGGCCGGCACCGGCGTTACCGTGCACCAGCCTTCGTCCGACTTGTGCGGCTTAGGCGCCGGCTCGGGCCGCACCGGGCGGGGTGTGGGTAGCTCACTAGATGAGCCCGATCGCGCCGGCTGCACCCCCGCCACATCCTCCAGCCCCTCCTCACGCGCCACCTGCAGCGCGGCCTGGCCCATGCTCAATTCGCGATTCTCGGCATACAGGCTGATCAAGTCCTTACCCGACGTGCCCGCCTGAAAATCAGCCCACAGCCCAGTGGTCATATTGACCGAGCAACTGCTGCCCGCGCCCCCGTGGACCGACCCGCACACATACTCATGCCCACGCACCACGCCGCCCGGCAACCAGTCCGGCAGCAACTGCTCGGCGCGGCTCAGCAGCGCATCGGCCAAGCCTGCGAAGTTGATCGGGGGCAGTGCCGGGCGGTCAGTGTCAAAGTGGTCCATCTCAAGCCTCCCCTACAGTTTCAGCGGCCATGGGGTCGGTGCTGGTGGGGGCGACCCCATGCAAGAATTGGTTTTCCACAACTTCAACTTGCACAGAGGCCCACGTGAAATTACCGGACATAGTTCACCCCAAAAGTTTTTTGATCAACGGCTGCACCATTCAGGTGGCCTCGTACATGACACTGACCGACGCGCAAGCCGCCAAAATTGCTATGCATGCGTATCGCTCCCGCAAGTGGACAAAGAAGGACCTGAAGAAGATTCACCGGCAGTACTGGACCGGAGATCACGACGCGCTAGCATTGCTTGGGTAAGCTCCGCCTCGGCGCGGCTCAGGCTGACGGGCTTGCGCCTGCCTGGAAAATACAGATCGACATTGCCATTGGGGTCGACAGAAATTGAACACAACAACCACTGGGGTGCAGGCGCGGCCTTTAGCCGCTTGAGTTTTCTGGCGCTTGGCATCTCAAGCCTCCCCGACGTCAGGGCTCTGCACCGGCGGGGCCGGGTGGCGGCGGTCGGTGTGGACACCGCCACGCAGCAGTCCGGTGTGGTCGTCGACGGGGTGTTGGGCCAGCTCGGGCCAGTATTTCTGCCAGTCATTCGGACGCATTTCTTGACAAGTAACAGCGCCGCCGGTGAATGCTTCGATGGCTTTGCAATGCACAGCGGGGATGGCCTTGTCTCCGCTTAACATTTTTGACACAAAGGACGGAGGCAAATTTATGGCCTTAGCTAACGCCATTGCACGCCCGTGTTGCGCTTCGGCCCAAGATTTAAGTTTCATGGGTCACATTGTATTGCCCAACGGGCATTCCTTGTCAATGCCCTTTGGAAAATTTACCTGTTGGGCATATTCAAAGCATTATCCAAAGGTGAAAACAATTGATGAAGTTCGACGAATACGCCTTGAAATGCTCATAAAAAAGCATGGCGGAAAACTGGCAAATCTGAATGAATTGCTGGGGTACGAGAGAACGAACTCACAACTGTCTCGAATCAGAAATAAAAACATGCGCACCGACCGCCCTGGGAAATTTTTTATCATGGGCGACGATCAAGCGCGAGAAATTGAACAAAAGTTGTCGTTGGATACCGGCTGGATGGACACCCCGCCCAGCTATCTTGAGTTGAACGGAGAAGAGGACCCGCGCACCAAGGTTATGCTGCTGATGGAGGCCATGCCGCCCGATCAGTGGGCAACTGCGGTGCGCCTGCTGGATGCTCTTGCGCAACCGGCCACCGGAACGCACGGCAAGCAATGATGCGAATTTTTTCAAAGGACGCCATGAACAATCTACCGGGAAATATCACGGAAACGAAGACACGCTACGCCACCCTTTCACGCCTGCATCAGGCGAAAGGTGGGCTAAATTATTGTCTGGACGTGTTTGGCGATCATCTGGCCGAGCGCGAGGGCTACAAGGCCAGTGGAGGCATGGACGCCGTGTATTACTACCTGATGACCAAGCACCACTGGCTACCGCGTGACGTGAAGTCTATGTCTCAAGACGACCTAACATTCGCGCTGCGCGAAGAGTTGCAAGATTGGCCTCTGCCACCAGAAGCGCGAGTTTAGCCTCTTCGATGGTGCGTGGCGTCGGCCAAGCCGGCGCTGACTGTGTCGCCTTATTTATGGTTTGCGCCGCCTCTTGAGGTGGCTTTTTTTCGTCTGTCATTTGCAATTCCTTACCCCGACACCATGCCGGGTGTTGGCATTATTGCAAATTAATTGCCCTTTGGGTATTGACATGTAATGCCCATAGGGTAATATCCGCTCCACACCCGCCAATTCAAGCGGGCAAGGAGTGAAAAGTGCAGTCAGTCAACCACAATCTTGTAGCCGGCCAGTCTGCCCAGGCGCTCGGCGTAGGCGGCCCAGTCACTGGACGAGTCGGTGGGGATGCATCCATCGTTGTACAGGTATATGCGCTCGGGCGCGGAGTCTCCCTTGTAGGACAGCGCGGCGACCTGCCCTTGCGAGAGGGCACGTTTGAACTTGAAGCGAACGGGAAAATCTTCGTATTTGACCCACTCGCTGCTGGTCATGCCCACGGGCTTGTAGCGCCGGTTCAGGGCGACATAGCTGCCGTCGGGCTGCCTGTCCAGGCAATAGATCAGAAAGACTTGGCGGAACTCGGACACGGTACTGCTGGCCATTTTGATACTCCCTTAAAAACCGCCATTCTGAGCCTGCCACAGGGAAGCGGCAAGAACCTGATTGCCGCGCAGCTTGCCCGGTCACTGGGCTGCCTCACCGTGGTGGACGAATGGGCTCCGTGTGACCAGATCACCGCCGGCGCGCTGCATCTCACCAACGCGGACGTATTGGGCGGTGCGGCATGAATAGCGCACCTACAACAACCAAGCGCCGCGCGCCGGCTGCAGCCAAGGCAAAGCTGCAGTATCCAGACCCAGATAAATTTCCGAAAAGCTTGTTCTGGCTCGCCATCTATTTCCGGACGCTGGCCCAATCGGACGCGCTCAAAAGCCTGACCATTGAAATGCACCGCCGCCGTCGCCAGGCGGACCCCATGTTCCACGCGCTTTATGAGGCGCAGGATCACATGCGCAAGGAAATCAAGCAGCCGCTGGACTATCTGATCAAAGAAGGCATGTTGTTGTTTGCCTTCGAGCAGACCACCGTGTTCGATGCACCGGAGGTGCCAGCATGACCCCCCACCGCGCCCTCAACTTGTTCCTGGCCACGCTCATCGCCGCCATCCTGTCGGCCGCCCACCTGCTCGACGGCGGCCCCAGCGACATCGAGGCCACCCAGGCCACCGCCGATAGCGTGCAAGACGCCATCCAGACCGCCCAACACGCCGCCCGGGAGGCCCGCCCATGAACTGCTGCAACGACTACGGCAAATGCACCGGCGGCCACGGCTGCCCGGCCCGGCCAGCGGGCGCCGGCACTCACGAGCAGCCCGCGTCGACCATCCCCGTTACCGACGCCGACATCGCCCCGGTGCCGCTCACCCTCACCGAGTGGACAGCACTGGCACTGGCCCTGCTGCTCATCGTCGCCTGCATCGGCGCCATGGCCGGCTACCTGTCCAAGGCGATGTTGTGATGCACGCATCTGCACACCCCGCACTGGCCGAGTACACCGGCACCCTGCTGCACGCTGCGCAGGTGCGCACGGCGGTGCTCGACCACGAGGGGCACAGCGTGCCGGTGCTGTGCCTTGACCTTGAGCTGGACAACGCGCTGCACACCCACATGCACGTGGAGCAGCCCTTCCCAACTGGCCACTACAGCCAGGCAGCGGCAGCGGCGCACCGCCTCAAAAAAGGCACACGCATCACCGTGCAAGCCCCGCTTGTCGGGCTGCGCCTGGTCGCCGCCAATGCGTCCCACATCCACCCCCTTGACCCCACCACGGAGACCCCCGAGCCATGCCAACAATCACGCTTACTTTAGCTGACACCCCCAACGGGGCGGTGTCGGTACACAGCAGCTTCAAGCCCGCAGTGGGCCGGCTCTGCAGCCCGGCCCAGGCGCACGCCCTGGACATCATCGCCCGCACCCATAAACAGTGGGGCATTTACATCGACGCCGAGCCCGGCGGCGTTGACATGGACGCCGTGCACCGCCCACGCCCGGTCTGCGGCTGTGCTCCGGGCACCACGATACAAGACCTGCTCTCGGGCAGCTGCATCGCCTGCGGAAAAGCCACCCCATGACCCGCGTCTACCTTGCCGGCCCCATGACTGGCCTACCCAACTACAACTACCCTGCCTTTCACGCGGCGGCAAAAGTGCTGCGCGACCTGGGCCACCAGGTGCTCAACCCGGCCGAAAACCCGGCGCCCGCGTGCGGCACGTGGCAGGGCTACATGCGCATGGCGCTGGCCCAGCTCGTGCAGTGCGACTGCATCGTGCTGCTGCCCGGCTGGGCCGAGAGCCGTGGCGCCCGCATCGAGCGCAAGCTGGCCCAAGTGCTGCACATCGAGCTGGCCGATTACAACGACATCATCCCGCGCGCCCTGGCGCCACTCATGGGCGCGCTCGACACACCCAACCCAACCCAAACAATTGACTGGAGCGCGGCATGACCATCAAGCCCTACACACCTCAAGCCGGCAGCTTGCCGTCCCAAGTCGTTGGATTTTTCGCCAACAACCGTGACGAATATTTAACGCTGGAAGACATCAGCGACAAATTCAGCGCCGCCCGCGGCAGCATCCACACCAATCTGCGCATGGCCGTTGATGCTGGCTTGCTCGTGCGCGACCGAGACCTCGATGGTGACTACATCTACAAGCGCGGCCCCAGGGCCACCGCGCTAGCGCCCAAGGGGCCAGGCGTGAACATTGACGCCGCGCACAGCACCATCACCAGCAAGGCCGCTGGCGTTACCAGATACGCGCCGAAGATGCTAGACATCGACACCCTGGTGGTAGATGACGACGTGCCCTTTATGCAGCGCCAGCCCGCACAGGCCAGCAAGTGGACGCCCCTGTTTGAGAAACTTAAAAAGCGCGGCCAAAGCGTAGCCATACCCGGCCACTGCAAAGCCGCTCTGGCGGCAGCCGCCCGCAAGCTCGGCAAGCAAATGGGTAAAGAGTTTCGAGTCGCCACCACCGGCCCCGGTGAAGCCCGCGTATGGAGGGTGTCATGAAAGAATACTCCAGCGAATCCGGCAAAGCCATCGCCGACACACCCGACCATATTGCCGACGCCAGCAACATGGTCCCCGCCGTCGATCAATTCGCCCACTTGCCCCTTTCCGTCATCGTCCCCAGCCTGACCAACCCACGCAAGACCTTTGACCCGGCCAAGCTGGCCGAGTTGGCCGAGAGCATCAAGGCCAGCGGCGTGCACCAGCCTATCCTGGTACGCCCGTTGCCGGGTAGCCGCCTCGAAGAGACCGCCTGGGAGCCGCGCAGCCTCAGGCAGCGCTCTGTGCGCCCCACGCACGAGATCGTCGCCGGAGAGCGCCGCTACCGGGCCGCCACCCTGGCCGCCCTAGCCACCATCCCGGCCATGATCCGCGCCATGACCGACGAGCAGGTGCTTGAGTGCCAGCTCGTCGAAAATTTACAGCGCGACGACCTCAGCCCGCTGGAAGAAGCCGAGGGCTATGAGCACCTGTGCGCCGCCACCGGCATCAGCAAAGATGACGTGGGAGCCAAGATCGGCAAGAGCCGCGCCTACGTCTACGCCCGCATCAAGCTGCTCGACCTGTCGCAAGACTGCAAACAAGCCCTGCAGGGCGGCGCCATCGACCCCAGCCGCGCCCTGCTCATCGCCCGCATTCCCGACACTGCCCTGCAGACCAAGGCACTAGCGGAGGCCACACGCAAGAGCGGCAACGGCGACGTGATCAGCCTGCGCGACCTGCAAACGTGGCTGCAAAAAAATGTGATGCTCCGGCTTGAAAACGCCACCTTCAAAATCACCGACTCGCGCCTGGTCAAAGACGCCGGTAGCTGCAAAGACTGCCCCAAGCGCACCGGCGCCGCGCCCGACCTATTCGCCGACGTGGACGGTGCAGACATTTGCACCGACCCCGCCTGCTACCACGGCAAAGAGGCCGCCCACCGCGCCGCCCTGGTTGCCCAGGCCGAGAAAAAAGGCCTGCGCCTGGTAGACGGAAAAGAAGCCGCCGAGATATGCAGCCGCTACAACAGCAGCGCCCTGCGCGGCTACCTCCCCTTGAGCCAGGTGCGCGAGGACGCCGCCCGCATGCTGGGCAGCATGACCGAGGGCGTGCGCTCCCCCACCCTGCGCGACCTGCTCGGCAAAGACGCCCCCGGCGCCGTGCTCATCGCACATCCCTACACCGGCGAGATGATCGAGGCCGTGCCCGACGCGCAGACCGAGGCCCTGCTGATCACCCGCGGGCTCATCAAAGCCAGCGCCCAGCAAGTCAAGCAGCAAGAAAGCGCCGAAGCCGAGATTGAGTACCTGCGCAGCACCATCGGGCACCGCACCGGCAACGCCGCCAGTGAGGCCAAATACGAAGCCGTGCTGGCCGGCATCCGCGCCACCCCCGACAGCGTTGCCAGCAGCCTCATCACCAGCGACCTGCTGCGCGCCTGGCTCGAATCGATCCTGGGCAACGGCGTCGACGAAGAAGAAATGGCCGACCTGCTGGGCTACACATTCGAGGACGGCCAGGACCAGATGGACGCGCTCAGCATGCACATCCGCGCCTGCAGCCATGGCACCCTGTATCGCGCCCTCGTCATCTACATGGCAAAAGAAGCCAGCCCCTACGGCTACAGCTCAAACGACCCCATCATCCTCGACGCCCTGTATCAGCCGCTGCGCATCGACACCGCCGCCATCGACGCCCAAGCCAAGGCCACGGTCAGGGCCGAGGTGGCAGAAAAAATCAAGCAGCTCAAGGCCGAAGCTAAACCCGCGAAATCGCCTCCACCCCTCGCCTCTGCTGCGCAAGCTGTGGGGGGCGGGGGGGCAAAAGCCCAAAGCCAAAAACCAAAAACCCCCGCTGCGCCGGCGCGAAAAAAGAAGATGAGCGCGCCCGAAGCCCAGGCCGCTATCGCGGCCGCGATGCAGGGCCAGGATACAGACACAGGCGCCGCTGACGCGTCGCAGGGCATCGACGCAAGCCCCGAGCCGGGCAGTGGCTTCGCCCTGCCCGTGGGCGCGCCTGATGAGCCTGCCACACCATGCACAGACCCCCTCTACCAACGCGCCCTGCAAATCGTCACGGTCGAGCAAAAGGTAAGCGTGCGCCTGCTCAAAGCCGGGCTTGGCATTGGCACCACCAAAGCGCTAGAGCTGGTGAACGCGCTGGCACAGGCCGGCATGGTAAGCGCCTGCGACGAGCGCGGCAGCAGAAGGGTGCTGGTGGTGGCATGAGCGCAGCGCCCCATTTGACGCCCGCGCGCCCCTTCGGCTACACTCCGCGCACGCCCCAGCCATCGCGCCGGGGCCAGCCGCTGCAAAAAACAGCGGCCGGGATTGCAGTCCTGAAGCAGCAGGCGGCACAAAGCCGCAACACCGCACAGTCTTGCGGCTTTTTTGATCGTGCCCCAGTTTTTGGCGGCTCGTTCGGAGGGCCGCAAGGCCGCCGGTTGAAGGCCTCCGCCTGGTGCCCGGTACTGCAACTCCGTTCGAGCTGCCACCCTCAATTGCAGTTGGGTGTGGCAGTTGTCTCAAGCACCAACTGGAGGACCACCATGGTCGAATCTCTCGCATCCCTGTGCGCTATCGCGCTGATCCTGACCGTCGTTGACGGCCACCCCACCACCACCAGCCTCGACATTGCGCGGCACTTCGGCAAGCGGCACGACGACGTGCTGCGCGCCATCCGCAACCTGCTGCCGCAACTGTCGGCAGACCATGCCCGCAATTTTGCGGAGATGGTCATCGAGACTCAAATCGGAAGCGGCGCCACCCGCCAGGACCCGGCCTACCGAGTCACCCGAGTCGGCTTCACGCTGTTGGCCATGGGCTTCACGGGCAAGAAGGCGTTTCAGTTCAAGCTGGCCTACATCGACGCCTTTGAGCGCATGGAGGCCGAGCTGGCCAGCGCGCCCAAGCTGCCACCCAAGCCGATGCTGCGCGCCCTTTCCGATCCCGGCGTGGACGTGCACGCGCTGCTGCTCACCGGCCAGAGAACGCCCGAGCCGCACTACCCGGCCAAGGTTGAGTCCGCCATCGACAAGCGAGCCTGGGAGCTGGCGCACGAAGCCTACACCCTGCTGCGTGAACATCTGCGCCGGCGCGTGGCGTATCGCCACATGTTGGACTACCCGGTCAAAAAGATCGACACCGCCAGCGCGCTGGCCGACATCAAAACTCTGACCCTGGGCCAAGCACTGGCGCACACCGCGCTGGCCGAGATGGGCCATGCACTGACCAGCACCCGCGTGGCCGCCGTCACCACACAACAAGCCGCCGATCGCATCAAGGCCCAAATAGACGAGCTGACCAAGAAACACGAAGGGGACCAACCATGAGCCGCAACAAACCACCCCGCCGTCCCTACCGACCGCGCCCCGTCACCGCCCACACCATGACCCTGGCCTTGCACCACGCCGCCAAGCCATCGGCCGCCGATCGGGCCGAGGTGCTGGGCGTGCTGACCAGCGCCGCCAAAGCCCTGCGCGAAGGCGTGGCCACGCAGCGCCAATGGTCCATCGTCGCCGGCGCCGTGGCCCTGGCCCTCGCCATCGAGCGCCAGGGCATCGTGCGCGGCATCCTGGAGCACCTGCAGACCGCCGACCAGGCCCTGCAAAGCATCTACGACCGCGCCCTGCTGGCGGGCGCCGGCACCTGGGCCCGCGTCACACTGTATTACCACGAGCTCGACGCCCTGCAGGCCTTCCACAGCCTGCACACATGGCAAGTCAATCAATTGGGCCGCGCCGAGCTCCTCGCCGCGATCAACGCCGCGCAAAAACAGACCCTGGCCAGCGGGTGCGTGCCGGTGCTGGTGCATGACATTGAAAGGATGGCTGCATGACGGAGTCAATTAAAGTGTGGGGCATAGCAGTGCTGGCCCCGAAACAGAAGGCTGCAGCCGAGTCGCATTGCTTCGGCGACTGCGGAAAGATCAGCATGGGCGGCTCCATCAACGACGAACTCACTGGCGGCCTGTTCGTGTGCTGCGAGCCTGTGTGCCCGCACATGGCGGATGAGATTCCGGACTACGGCACAACGATGAGTTTCGGGGAGCCGCACAGCGTGATCCTGCGCTTGCTCAAGCCCGAGCCGTCGAGCGACGGCCGCGCGGGGGATGGAGTGCCGACATGAGCCTTCTCACCCAAGCCTACATCATCGACCGATACGGCCTGCGCCTCACCATGGATCAGCTCGCGGAGTGCATCGGGCTGGCGCGCAACACGATCTACAACCAGCGGGCCAAGGGCGAGTTTCCGATCCCGACTTATCTGGAGGGCGGCACGCGGTTTTGCGACTACAGGGACGTAGCAAATCACATTGATGCCTGCCGCGAGCGGGCAAAGGTACAGGCATGAACGATTGCGTTGAACGGCGCCAGCCTTTAGGGCGTCCGTTTCGAACGAATGGTTAGGCCTGGTGACGGAGCAAAAGGAAGTGACGATGAACCGAAATGCAGCAGTGACAACATGGCGCGAGGTGTGCGGCAGCGATACCGTGATGGCGAGCTTCCCACCAACCGACAGCATGTTGGAAGAGTTCGCGCGGCGCATCGAGGCCGCAGAACACGCGCGCATCGTCAAACGGCTGCGCGAGGAAGCGACGTATTCATGTCCTTGCGCTGACGATGCGAACCTCACCAACGATCTGGCAGACATTCTTCTGGCCGAGGGTGCTGGTGGGTCGAACCTCCCAGCTAAGCGGCGCCCTTGGGCGTCCGCTTGAGCGCCCGGTTAGGCGTCTTTGTTGTTTTACAAATAAATTCCGCGAAATGCTTGCATCATGTGCTTTATTGTTTTACATTAATTCATCGGTTACGCATAACGCGAAGCCAGCAACCAAGGAAAACATCATGACCACGCAAAACTTTGACGGCGCCTTCCAACACGCAGAAGACTGGTACAACGCCACACCCAAGGCCGAACTGCTGGAGTGGGCCACAGCCAACAGCGTTGACATCGGACAACAGGCCGACCAGCTCCAAGACGACTGGGCCGCGAAGATCATCGACGCAAAGGCCCAGAACATCCGCGCCGCCATCACTCTGCACATCGAGCGCGAGACTCAGTACGACGCAGATACCGTGGTGTTTGAGGACGACGGCACCGTGAGCGCGATCAAGGACGCCAACAAGACATTCAACGGCCCCCACGAGGACCGCCTGCTGGTGGGCAGCATCAACGAGCTGCTGACTGCCTGACATGCCGAACAGCACCGAGCCCCTGAAAAGGGGCCGACCCGAAGCGCCAGACCACCTCAAGCGCGAGCAGTGCAACTTCAGGCTGCCTCGCTGGCTGATTGACTGGGTGGAGGCCCAGCCAGAAGGAAAGGGCCACGTGATCGAGGCCGCACTGATCAAGGCCCACAAGCTGAAGCCACCCAAGGCGGGAGACGTATAACTTGAATTCTGCGACACCCACAGTCAAATAATTCCTTCCAAATGTCGCATAACTATTTCACAAACCACGGGAGCCCGCATCATGCTTGAAGCCACGCAAGAAAAAGCGACACAGCAAACCCCGTTACGCGACACACCACCGGCCAAGCCGGCCCCGCGCCTGCTCGACCAGGTGCGCGCAAAACTGCGGCTCAAGCACTACGCCTACAGCACCGAAAAAACCTACTGCGACTGGATCAAGCGCTTTATTTTGTGGTCCGGCAAACGTCACCCGATCGACATGGGCGCGGGCGATGTTGAGGCCTACCTATCGCACTTGGCCACCGACCGCGAAGTCTCGGCCAGCACGCAAAATCAGGCACTACACGCCATCCTGTTTTTGTACAAAGAAGTGTTGGGCGTCGACCTGCCGTGGCTCACCGAGGTGACGCGCGCCAAGGCGTCCAAGCGCCTGCCCTGCGTGCTATCGCGCGCCGAGGTGGCCGCGCTGCTGGCCAACACAAGCGGCACGCCCGGCCTGGTGGTGCGGCTGCTCTACGGCACCGGCATGCGCCTGATGGAGGGCCTGCGCCTGCGCGTCAAGGACGTGGACTTTGCCGGCTGCAACATCTTCATCCGCGCCGGCAAGGGCGACAAAGACCGCACCGTCATGCTGCCCCAGGCGCTGGTCGCGCCACTGCAGGCTAGGCTGGCGGAGCGGCGCAAGATGCACGATCTGGACCTGGCGCGCGGCATGGCTGATGTGGAGCTGCCGTTTGCGTTGGAGCGCAAATACCCGAACGCGGGCAAGGAATTCGGCTGGCAATACATCTTTGCCGCCGAGGGCTACAGCACCGACCCGCGCAGTGGCGCTATCAGGCGCCACCACATCCACGAAAAGACGATCCAGCGGGCGGTAAAGGACGCGGCGCGCGCGGCCAAGATCGAAAAGCCCGCGCACCCGCACCTGCTGCGCCACAGCTTCGCCACCCATCTGCTCGAAGGCGGCGCCGACATCCGCACGGTGCAAGAGCTGCTGGGCCACTCGGACGTGAGCACCACCATGATTTACACGCACGTTGTCGCGCGCGGGGGCAATGGCACCATCTCGCCACTGGACAGGCTATAAGCGCACCGCTCACGCCGCGCCCGGCTTGCGCGGTGGCGTATTTGTAGATTTTCCCCCGTGCCCATGTAGCGACTCTGGCTTGATCTGCGTGTAGCGCTTCAGGTGCCGCCAATCCTTATGCCCACTCACCACCGCCACTTGTGGGATATCAAACCCGCGCTCAAACATCGCGCTAATCCCCTCATGCCGCAGGTCGTGCAGATGCAAGTCAGGGATGCCCAGCGCCGCGCAACACTCGGTGAAATACTTGCTGATCGTCTGCGGGTGTGCCGGGAAGATGCGGCCATCATCGGGCACCTTTGGCTGACGCAGCGCCAGCGCCCAGGCGTCGCCCAGCAGCGGCACCCACTGGTCATTGCCGATCTTGGCGCGCGGGTCTTTGCGATCGCGGATCAGCACCATCTTTTTGTCGTGATCCAGGTCAGCCCACTCGATGCGCGCGATCTCGCCGCGGCGCATGGCCGTCAGCACCGCGAAGCTCACGAGGTCGGCATACACCTGCCCCTTGGCCTCGGCCAACCAGGCCAGAACGCGGGCCAGCTCATCCTCGGTCGGCCGGCGCTCACGCAGACCGCCGCCACCGATCAGCCCCAGATACGAAAGCTTGGGCCGCGCCGCGCCGATCACGTCCGGCAGGCCATCGCTGGCGTAACGGATCACCGTGCCCAGCTTGCTCAAGTCGCAGTTGATCGTGTAGGGCCCGGCGCCGTCGTCGCGCCGGCTGGCGGCCCAGCCCAGCAGATCGTCCACCGTCATGCTCGCGGCCACCAGGTGCCCGAGATTGGCCCGGAGCTGCCTGAGCGTGTAATGTTCGGTCGACGTGTCCAGGATCGGCCGGGTGCTGGCGCGCAGCTTGATGTATTTGTCGATGAGCTGCGCCACGGTCTCTTTGCTGGCCAGCGTCTTGGGCACCATGCCGGCCACGATTTGGCCCTCGATGTCACGGGCCCAGGCGGCCGCCTTGGCCCGGGTGTCGAACCTCTTTGATATATTCGGGTAGCCCTTGCGCCTGATCAGCGCGCGCCACTTGCCCTCGACTTTTGAAATGGATGCCACGGCGACTCACTCCCGTATCACTCCCGACTCACTGCAAGCGGGGGATTAAAGTGTACGCTAGTGGATGGCGGGACAGTTGGGAAAGTGGGTCAAGGGCTAGAATGCGTATCCGCCGCCGTAGTTCAATGGGAGCATTCAGAGGGACTGCAACGCCATACGACTCACTTGCGACGCAATGCAGGCATCAATGGACGCACCAGATCAACGCACGCTGCACGATCACGCCCGTGCTGGTGTGGTAGTGGCTGCCCGGCCGGCCAACGGCTTGTGGGGCGGTTTACCCGGCGACCACGGCGCCAGCCCTTCGGCCACGGCTGCGCAAGCCAGGGCGGTGCGGCGGTCGATCTTGCACACCCCGCCGACCAGCTTGGCATAGCCGCCGCGCGACATGCCCAGGGCCTCGGCGGCGGACTCATAGGTGTAGCCCATGGCGGCCTGCCAGGCGCGCAGGTCGGCGGGGGTCATGGGCGCTCCAGCCAGGTCCAGGCGACGCAGCGCTCAAAATCACCAATCCAGGCAGCCGCGCCGGCCTGCTGCATAAAGCCCGCATGCAGCGCCACAGCGCACCAGGGCACGCTGGGCGCTACCAGCGCATCGGCTGATCCGTATTGCGCGGCCAGCCACGCCCACAGCTCTCCCGACTGGCGCGAGCGTGCAGCCACGCCAAAAGTCACCAGCGGGCCGGCCTCTACGTGCCCGACGTGGCAGATCAGCGCGCCATCCTGAGTGCTGGCCGACATGACAAAGCCGTCACGCACGCCCAGCGGGCCAGGCAGCGGGTACGGGTCCACGTAGTCAAGAGCCGCCTGCAGCCACGGCTTGAGCGCCTTGACCGTGTCGTCTGTCACGTCGGCCCGGCTGGTGCGGGCGAGGTGGCCGGTGGACAGGGTGATGTGGTTGAGGTACATCAGCCGGCAGCGTCAGGCAGCGCCGTCGAAATAGGCGGCGCGGGCATCGCCGAAATCCATCACGTACAGAGTGCCGCGGCGCGCGCCCTTGCGGGCCTGCACGTCCTCCCACTTGTACACGTCGCCGCAGATCGTGGTGTTGAGTTCGTGCGGGACGGCCGGGCGCTGGCCAGTGCGGCGATCCAGGCGGCGGCCTTGCGCGTCGAAAAAGTTGTCGAGCGTGTCGCGGGTCTCGACGATCTGGTCATCGGCCAGCATATCGTCAATGTCGAGCTCTGCAACGGCCTCGACCGTGTAATTGTTCAGGGCCGCCAGGGCGAGGCGAAAGATGTCGCGTTGTGATTGGGTGAGCATGATGTTCTTTCAGCCCGCCGGAGCGGGCGGGTTGATTTATTCTTTCCAGTCACCAATGAGGATGTCAGCTTCGGTGGCGCCCTCTTCACCAATGGCCTCTGCACCGGCGTTGTATTCGGCCAGCGCCGGGAGGGCTGCAGCAATGAGGTCGGCATCGCTCAAGTCGGCGTGCTCTGGCGTGGTGAGGCAATATCCTCCACTGGTGCTGTCCTGCGGGGCGACGATGTAGGCTGCACGGAATGTTTTCATGATCTTTACTCCTGCCTGCTACCGGAGGCGTCGGGTGCATCACGTTTTTGTGTGCATGGCTTTATTATAAGTCCCTTTTAGGCACTACGTCAAGCCTTTTTCACAATTATTTTTCTAGGGACAAACCCTGCCTTCCCTCCTCAATATCCAAAATCTGATTGAGCTGGCTGCTCACCTCGGCGTACCTGGTGCGGCAGGCGGCGATGGCGCTGGCGGTGTCTCGCTCGGTCGCAAACCGGAGGCCGACACCGGCGGCAGCGGCACCGGGCGCACTCGCAGGCTCGCCGGCAGTGGCTGGCACTGGGTCTGCGGCGATGTTGTTGAGCAGGCCGACAGTGCCAGCGTCGAGGCACTCACGGCCAGATAAAGCAGCAATTTTTTCACGCGCATCTCCGAGTTGGTTGTTGAGGGTGGCCAGCGTCTTGACGTGCTTGACGGCGGCGGCATCGATGATCTTGATTTGGCGTTTGGCATCAAGGGCACGCAGGTCGGCGGCGGCCAGGTCGGCACGCGCCTGCACGCCCAGTTGCCACTTGACGCCCCCGGCCGCACCCGTGGCAAAGATGATGGCCGCAATCACGGCTTGCACAGCCCAGCTCATGCCGCGCCCCGGTAATGCGCCCACGCGCGCGGCCAGCGCTCGCCTGGGCACTCGATGGGCAGGTGGCCGTACTGGCCGCACAGCAGGCAGGTGTCGCGGGCGCCGGTCATTGCTCTGCCATGCACTTGGCATGCCTCTCCTGCGCCCGCAGCCACACTCCGCGGCACCGCTTGGCAGGGTCTTTACAGTCCTTGCCGGCTGCGCGGCGTGAATCCAGATTCAAATACGCATCGCACGCAGCCAGGTAGTTGCCGGCGTTGATGTACCTCACCACATCGGAGCGGCAAGCGCCGCCCGAGCCGCGCCAGTAGGCAAAGTTCACCAGCACGTCATACTCACCCTGCGTCATCTCACCGGTCACGCAGCGCTTGAGGTTGAGCTCATCCTTACCGATGTGCGCCAGGCTCATGCGCAGCGCCTTCTGCGGCGTGGCGGTGTCGCCCAGTTTGACCGGTGAGCCGTCCGGGTTAAAGGTGGAGCCAAAGCCGACTGTGGGCCGGTCGCCAGGGATTGGGATGATGGCCTTGCCGGTGAAACCCTCATCCATCACCAGGGAGATCAGACCGGCAGCACTGAGTGTAAGCGCCGCAATTACCGAGCGCGGCGCTCTCATAGGTCACCCCGCAGCCAATCCTGCCAGACCAGCGCCCACCAGTTCATGTACAACGCAAATCCGATCATGGCCGACCTCCGCCCTTGAAAATCACCCAGGCGCCCCAGCCGGCAGTGCACATGCCGATGATGGCGCCGATTGGCATCGCTAATTTCCCGATCCAGTTCAAGACCTTGAAAGCACCTTGCATGGCGCTGAAAAACGCCACCAGTTCAGCAATTGCTTCTGCGTCTACCCGGTTGATGGCGGCCGTGTTGATTGAGATACCATCCGTAAGCTGGCGCATCAAGTCGTCGCCCTCTGTCAGGCGGCGCTCGATGGCTTCAAAACGTTCCATGGTGGTCTTGTCGTTTGCGCGGCGCTCAGTCATGGTTTTGTTTCCGGTTGTTGATTCTTTTGGTACACGCGGTTCAAAAAAAACGCCTGCGTCACATCCCGCCCCAGGCTCAGGCAGAGCGCCGCCAGGTGATGCGGCCCGAATGTTTCGCTGGCTTGCAAATAAGGTGCGGCCACCCACTCATTGCAAAACCACGCCGCATCCTCACCACTGCCTGGCAGCCGCGTAGCCCAGGCGCCGCGCCAGTCGTAAGGGGCACCGTCGGTCTGTGCCAAAAAATCAATTGAGTCCTGCACATCCCAGCGCGGCACGTCGGCGATCAGCCAGTGCGCGGGGTTAAGCCGCAGCGTCTTGGCGCGCACGCCCCCGTCACGCAGCGACGCGGATGCCATCGTCACCGTCCCGTCCGGGTGCTCGGCGTGGATAGCCTCAGCGTGCGTCACATCGCCGTACGGGCCTTTTTGCGTGTAGCGCGTAATGGCCCAGCCAAAGCGGGCCAGCCAGTCGTCTTTGGCATGGTCACCGACGTAAAAAGCGACCTTCATATAACCGCCAGCCCCAAAACCCGCTTCACGCCGGCCACGTCAACACCGGCAGCAGCGGCTCAACGTCGGCGTAGCTGGTAGGCATCGGCGCGGCCCCCGCCTGCACCTGGGCCATGAAATCGTACAGCCCAGCCCACGTCGCGTCGCGAGCTGCAACCGCATATTGCCCCTCGGCTGCGAACTTCGGCACACTTGAGGTGGCGTAGGTGGCCGCCGACAGGATACCGTCGTAGCCGCGCGTCTGAAAGAAGACATCGAGTCGCTGCTGTGTTGCCATGACGATGGTCGCCTGCAGGCTGTCCAACTTCGTCGCTTGCGCCTGTGCGTAGGCGGGTGCATCAAGCACCGTCCATACGCCGGCGTTATAGCTCAGGGCGCCACCAAGCCATAGCTCGGGCGGCTGACCACTTACCGCCTCATGCGTATCGGGGTGAACATCTAGCGCCCGCAGGCTGGGCGTAATCAGGCCGCGAGCGCTAATGCTGACAGGCTCGAAGTCAGGCAGCAGGTACAGGGCGCGGTGAGTGGCGATCTCGCGAATGATTTGCATGGCGCTATATTCCCCAGTTGGTAATCAACAACGCCGAAGCGCTCAGTGCGCGCCCAAGCAATACATTTCCATTGGCGCTGGCTGTAGTTAAGCTTCCGTCCGCAGCAACGTAATAATTCAGGCCAGCGGTCAGGCCAACCTGGTTGGTGTCAATCTGGTATGGCAGCTTGACCGCAACCGGCGTCGCGTCGAGCGCCGCAGCCTGGGCGATACCGACAGATGCGGCATTGTTGGTGGTTGTCGCTGCGCCACCGAAGGTGATCGCAGTGCCAAAACTGCCATTGCCGCCATCCGGGTAGGCAAAGACGACCCTGCCAGCCTGTGGACTGTATGTGGCCGACACAGTGCCGATGCTTGCGCTTTCAAACACAACCGGCGCAGAAAAGACAATTACGGTTCCCGACACTGTGCCGACTACGGCAGTGCCAAAGCCCCCATTTCCGCCATCGGAATATGCCACGACAACCTTGTCGGCAACACTGTCGTAAGCCACCGCAGGGACTGTTGCCGCGCTGTTGAAAACCACTGGCGTGCCGAAGCCAATTGATGTGCCGGAAATTGAACCAACAATCGCCGTCCCGAAGCTACCGTTGCCGGCGTCCTTATAGACAATCACGACCTTCCCCGCCACGCTATCGTAGGCGACAGACGTAGAAAAGGTGTTCGCATTGTTGAAAATTACCGGCGTGCCAAAACTAATTGACGTGCCAGAGACCGTGCCAATTACAGCTACGCCCTTGATCGCCACGTCGTTTTTGTAGGCGACCACGGTCTTACCCAGCGTGGCATCGCAGGCGGCTGACAAATTACTCACAAACGCCGACTGAAATACCGTCGGTGCGCCGAAGCTGACCGAGGTGTCTAAAATTGTGCCGACAATTGCCGTTCCGAAACTGCCATTGCCGCCATCGGAATAGGCCAACACCACCTTGCCGGCAGCGCTGTCGTACACGACGGCAATGGCGGCGGTGCTCGCGGCATTGAACGCCACCGGCGCGCCAAAGCTAATCGAAGTGCCAGAGATGGTGCCAACGATTGCAGTGCCAAAGCTGCTATTGCCGACATTTCGATACGCCAGCAGCACCCTTGCAGCCACCGGGTCATAAGCGCCAGCAATTGCGAGCGAATTGCTGGCGCTGAACGTCACGGGAGCACCGAAGCTAATTGAGGTGCCGGAAATCACACCCACCACCGCCACACCTGTCGCAGCGCCTACGCGATAAGCCACCACTACCACATTGGCAACAGAGTCATAGATCGAGACGATATTGTCGACACTCGCGCCTTGGAATACCACTGCAGTTACTGGCGTCTCGTCGACAATTTCCGCGACCACACTCACTGTTCCGTTTGCGTTCAGCGCAACCACCAGGCCGGCGCCGGCAATCGCACCCGTGGCGACAAACTCGGTGGCAGCGCCGCCACCTGCGCCACCTTCAATTGCCAGGTTTCCCGCCCCAAGCAGCGAGAGGCCGTTGACTGTCTTGATGTTAGTAGCGCTGATAAGGGCTGCCTGTTTCTCCGCGTCCAGCTCGGCCAGAGCAGCCTGCACGTCTGTGGCGGCGAGGTTGCCAGTGGGGGCGAAGGTGACGCCGGAGGCGACAGAGGCGCCGTCGGCCCCTGCCGGGCCGGTGGGGCCGGTGGGGCCGGCCACGGTAGAGTCGGCGCCGGCGGCGCCGGTGGCGCCCTGCGGTCCTTGGATGCCGCCGTAGGCGAGCACGGACCAGGTGGTCACGCCATCGCCGACCTTGAATTGATCGGTGTCGCGCTCGATGCCGATCTCGCCGTCTGCCAGCACCGGGTTGGCGGCGGTCCAGTTGGCGGCGGTGTCGCGCCGGAGTTGAATTCTGTCAGCCAATTGCATTACCTCCGTCAATCACTTGGGCCGGCAGGTAGACGCTGGCCGCGGCGCCGCCGTCGATGGCATCCGAGCCCAGCCAGGCCTGCATTTGCGCGTAAGTGGCGCGCACCCAGGCGGCGCCTTGCTTGACGACGAATTCGTCGGGCACTGCGGCGCTGGCCAGCGCCAGGCCGGAGGGGTCGAAGCCGGCGGCGGCCGCGCCACCACCACCGCCGCCCGATGCGCCCTTGTCGCCGCGTGAGCCTTTTTGCCCGCGCAGGTCCACGGTCTCGCCCCAGGTGCCGTCAGGCCTTTCAAAGCGCAGGCCGGTGCCTATCCATTCATGGGCCGGCGTGTCGCCTTTGTCGCCCTTCTCGCCCTGTTTGCCGGGCGCGCCTTTGGCGCCGGTATGCCCGTCTTTGCCGTCAACACCAGGCGCACCATCGCGGCCATCCTGACCGTCTTTGCCATCCGCACCGTCTTTGCCATCAACACCGTTGCGCCCGTCTTTTCCGTCAACACCGGGCGCGCCGTCCTGGCCGTCTTTGCCGTCAACACCATCGCGGCCATCGCGCCCGTCTTGCCCGTCTTTGCCGTCAACGCCATCGCGCCCGTCCATCCCATTGGGGCCGCGCGTCATGGCGCGCTGGTCTGCCGTTTTGGCGCGGTGGATAGCTTTGGCGGCCAGCGTGGCCACCAGGGCGAGGTCGGTCATGCTCGCGCCCATGCTCAATCCGCCATGGTGTCCGCCAGGCGCGCCAGTGCGGCGCTGGCGTCGGCCTGCAGCGCCGCACTGTCGGTGGCGGCTTGCAGCGCGGCGTTGCCCGGTATGCCCTGCGCGTCTTTCTCGCGCACCCAGCGGCTCTGCTGCTCCAGCGTATCAATGGGGTTGCCCCCGCGCCGGCGGATGATCTCGGGGCCGCTCACGTAGCAGCGGTCCTCGGCCAAACCCCAGGCCTCGATTTCTTTCTTGGGGTCAATCCACGGCATCGCCGGCGGCATGTACTGCGCGTCATCCACCGTCTCAGGGCGCACGCCGGCCGGGATTTTGAGCACACCCGATGCAATGGCCACGGCAATGAATTGCTCATAAGTCGGGCGCACGATGCGGCCAATGAATTCATTGGCCAGTGTGGTGTAAACGGTGTAGCCCTCCACCAGTTCCTGGCGCTGGGCCGAGTAGGTGCCGTCGTAAGTGCGCGAGATGCTGGAAAACGTGGGCCCCGCGCCGGCGGCCACCGCCTTGAGCTGGCCCGATCGGTAGGTCTCCAGATTCGGATTGGGCCGATTAGTGTCGATCATCCCGATTTCCTCTCCGGGCTTGAGGTCGTCAAACACCATGCCGGGGCGGAACTTCATTTGCCGCTGGCCTTCGTTGTCCTGGCTGGGCTCGTAGAGGTCGGGCCCCCCCTTCTTGATGAACGCGGCCATACTGGCCGCAATCTTGGCCGCAATGCGTTCGCTCTCTTCGTAGTCTTTCAGGTCGTCAAAGCGGTTGAGCACGCTGGCAAAAATCGACACGCCGCGCATCTGGCGGATGCGGTGCACGTTCTTGATGTGCTGCATCCTGGCTGCGGGGATGCGCTTGGTCTGGCCGCCGCCGTCCAGCGGGCTGATCTTGTACACGTGGTAGCCGGTGGGCGCGCCCCAGGCGTTAATCTCCACGCCCTGCACAATCTGGGCCGGGCTGGTGGTGTTGAGGTCCATCGGCACAAAATCGGCCTCCAGCATCTCAATGCTGAACGGCACCCGCGTGCCGTGGTCAAGGCCGGGGATGGTGCCGCTCAAGGTCTGGTTGAACATCTCACCGTCGCGCAGCCAACTGCGCGCCATCATGCGCTGCGCGCTGGCCCAGTCATGCTGTTTGGTCACCTCAGGCGCTATCGACCAGTCTTTGTACAGATCCAAAATCTGGCGCGCCAGCACGTCATTGATGGAGCCGTCCGCATTGCGCGGCTGCGGCTCCACGCCGATGCCGTTGGGCCCCACCACGTTGGCCACCAGGGTGTTGATCACGCCCAACGCCAGGTCGTAGTTTTGCTCCAGGTGGCGGGCCGTCTGGCGCAGCGTGGCGCCGGCGCGCAGCACCGCGGCATTGCCGCTGCCGGTCTCGCGCCGGCCCTTGCGCAGCGTGCTGGGCTTGGCCGCCTCGTAGTAGCTCAGCACCGTGCGCGCGTGTGCACGCCTGATCGCCGCCACGGGGTTGACCCAGGCCACCACACGGTCGGCCAGAGTCTGCTTGGGGGGTTGCTGAGCCATGGTGTGGGTCTCTCTCTCAGTCCGAGAAATCGGCCAGCTGGTGGCGCGGGTACAGGCGCGGGGTAGATGACGCGGCGCGGGCAATCTCCATCTGGATCATGGCGCGCGCCTGCAGCAGCTCGGCCATGGTGCGCAGGGTGACCGTCTTGCCGTCGGCAGTGCGCACGCTCATCTCCCCGCTGGCAATGGCCGAATCAATCGCCGCGAGATCGTTTGTAGTAAATGCCATGCCGGCAAGCATGGCGAAAACCGCGTGCAATGTATCAAATTACTGCACTTTTTTAGGCTGGCGCCGGCTCAGGCTGGCGTGCGCCGGTAGGCAAACACCGGCGCGGTAATGGTGGGGCCGGCGCCCGCTATGTAGGCCGGCACAGCCTGCACCTCAACCGCCGAGCCGGGCGGTGAGCTGGCCAAGGGCCGCACGGCTACCAGCTCCAGGCCGCCAAAATCAAACCGCAGGCCCACACCCAGGTAAGCCGTGCCGCGCGCCGGGTGCACCCCTGCGTGCTTGTGCAGCGGGTCGGTGCCGCCAAACTTGGCCATGTCGCCAAACTTGTCCGGCTGGCTGATAGAAGAAGACGACGACATGGCCTGGCCCGAGTCGGCCAGGATCATCGCCGTTGGAAAAGGTGAGCTTATGCTGATGTTTGCCACAAACGGCGCATTGGCCGCCATGGCATAGCTGCCGTTGGTGCCGGCCACGGCCAGCGCACCGTCCAGGAATACGTCGTAGTTCACCACCTCCCTGGTAAATGTGGCCGGCACGTCGGTGGCAAAAATAAGGCTCGAATCAGAGCTAGCCGCGCCGCTGTAGCTTATGCCCTGCACCGCAGGCACTGGCAAGCCAATGGCAAAGGCATCGCGACTGATGTCGCCCACCAAGTGGGTGTTGGTCCAGCTCAAGGCCAGGTCCGGGCCGCTCTGGCTGATGCTCTTGCTGCCGTCATCCGCCGCGCCCACTACCCCGCTGAAGTCCGCGGTAAAGCTCCGGCTGGCCAGCAGCCCGTGCGCCGAGTGCGACACCTGCAGCACCGTCTGGCGCGGCTCAGACCAGCTCTCTGTGCCGGCCGTGAGGGTGCCGCTGGAGTCTGCCGTGCGCGTTTGGGTAAAGGTGTAGGCCAGCGTCACATAGGCCAGCGCGTCGTCTAAAAAATCAACCGCGAGCAAAACGTTTCTTTGCAGCACGGTGGTGCGGATGTAGCTGACGGTGGCCGTCTCCACCAGCGGCGGGTCAGAGGTCGGCACATAGGTAAACACCGTGCTGGCCGTGAGCGCATTGGTCAGCAAGCCGTCTACCCCGTAGCTCTGCAGCACCGCCCAGGTCACCGGGTCCAGCGCAGCCGCCACAATGCGCGGCGCATCGTCGGCAATGGGCACGTCTCGCCACGCAATGCAGGCGGCTAGTCTGTCACCCAGGTTGTTAAAGTGCGGCCGCTGGCGCGTGATCCAGGTGCCGGTCACCGGCAGGTTGGCCGTGGTGGAAAAGGTAGTGGCCGGGTAGGTGGCCAAAATCACAAAGGCCGTGGCCGCCACAATGTCAGCCAGCGGCACCGCTCCGGTGGCCCCCTGCGGCACCAGGTCAAAAGTAACCATGCGCCGGATGCCCAAAAACTGCGGGTAACTGTCAGAGCACACGCGCAGCACCACCTGGTCGACCAGCAGCGGGTTGGGCCGGTGCAGTGCGCAAGCTATCACCTTGTCAATGCCGGTGCTCACCATGCGCCCGTTAATCCAGACCTTTGGGCTGTCGGTGTAGGTAACGGGCGCGCCGGTCTTGTTGGGCGGCGGCGTAATGGTGCCGCCCGTGGTGGTAGACCAGCCGGTAGCGGTCGAGTAGCGGTCATCCGGCCCGCGCCACGACAACTCAACCGGTGAGCCGGCCAGCACAAAATGCGGGCTCACCCAGGTAATATGGCCCGGGTGCTGGTCAACGGTTGCTACCGGCTTGGGCGCCACCGGCATAGGCGCGCCATAGCGCACCAGCCACGACGACGACGGCAGCGGCACCGCCGCCCCGGTCAGGCTGGTGCTTGAGGCCTGCACGCCGCGCAGCGCCGGGCCGCAGCTCTTGGGGTTGTCCACAAAGCCCACCACTTTCGGCTGCGACCAGTCTTGCGCGGTAAATTTGACCACGCAGGCGTCGCCCACCTCAAACGCGCCGGCGTGGCACTCCATGTACTGCACCGGCACGCCGGCCAGCGTGGCGCTCTGGTTGATCTCCAGCCCCTGCGCGGATGACAGGTCGGCGGTCAGCGTCACGTCGGCCGTGTCGGCGTCCTGGTCGATGGCGGTGATCACCCCGCGCCGGTAGGTCGGCTTGTGCTTTTGCCAGCCCGGCAAAATGGCGGCGTTAAAGTAGGCTTGCGGGGCGCTTTGCACCTCGCGGGCGCTCAAAAGCCCGTCGGTGGCGGGCACCGGCGCCGGGGCGGCGGGGGCAATCAGCACCAGCGCGTTTTCGCCCGGTATCTCAATGGTGGCCACGGCGCCGGTGGCGTCCTCGGTCAGGTCGGCGCACCAGGCGGCTATCTCCTCTGTCAGCGTCAATCCCTCCCAGTAAGACAGGGCGCGCTCGGCATCGGTCTGCATGATCTGCAGCGTCTGCAAATTAAGCCGCAGCGGGGCCGTGTTGCCCTTCTCGGCCACGAGCGCCAGGGCGGCGGCGGTGTAGGCGTCCAGCCGGGTCTTGATCTCTTTTTGCGCGGCCGACAATGCGGCGCGGGCGGCCACCAGCGCGGCCTGAGCGGCGCTCAGTTGCTCCGGGGTGGCGGTTGGGTCTACTGACAAGTCCGCCAGCGCCTGCGCCGCGTCAGCCTCGGCCTGCGCGGCCGGCGGCACCGCTTGCGTGGCGGCCACATAGTCGTCTATGGCGGCCTCTGCCGCGGCCAGGGCTGCGTCCTCCACCAACTGCTGCGCATCAAGCAGCGCCTGTACCGCCAACAGCGCGGCGGCTATCTCGCCCATCTGCGCGATGATGCGCACTATGGTGTTGTCGCGCAGCGCCGTGCCGTAATCCAGGGTCACGGTGTACAGCCCGTCGGTGCCGCCGCCGGTGATGGTGCCCTGCCCCATCTCAGCGCTGCTCCCCGACGTCCATGTAGGCGTCGCCCGACGGCGCGTAGTAGTTGATGTAGCCCACCACAAAGCCCACGCCCTGCGCAAAGGCGCGCTGGCCTGGGCGCAAGAGCCAGTCAATCTCGGCCCGCACGCGCAGCGCCGTGCCGCTGGAGACCGAGCGCACGCCGGTCAAGGTGCGGTCAAAGGCGGCGGGCGGGTCAAGGCTGGCGGCAAAGGCGGTGCTGTAGCCGGCCAGGGTGCAGGTGTAGCGCTGCGGGCCCTGGGCAAAGCTGCGCTGCTCTGTGGGCGCGCGCGCCATTTCGTACTCAAGCGCCTGCCCGCTGGTCAGCACCGCGCGCCGGCTCACCACAAACTCAGTGGCCGCGTTGATGGTCTCCACCCACGGCGCGCACGCGGGCACCACGCATTGCACATAGTTGCTGGCCCCGGTCTGCAGCGTGGCCTGCCAACTGCTGATGGGCACGCGCACCGTGCCGGTGGGGGTGATGAGGTCCATCACGTACAGGCTGACGGCATCGCCAAGCTGGCCGGTGAAGTCGTGATAAGCCAGCGCGGCCGGGGCGCCCAGGGGCGAGGGTGCGGCGGCGTAGCCAAACACCGGCTGGCGAGCCAGCAGTGCCGGCGCGCCCAGCATCGAGGGTGCGGCGGCGTAGCCAAACACCGGCTGGCGAGCCAGCAGCGCCGGCGCGCCCAGCATCGAGGGTGCGGCGGCGTAGCCAAACACCGGCTGGCGAGCCAGCAGTGCCGGCGCGCCCAGCATCGAGGGCGCGGCCAGGCGGGCCTGCACGCCGTCATGGCGCGCCAGCAGCGCCGGCTCGCCCAGGGGCGACGGCGCTGCGGCGTAGCCAAACACCGGCTGGCGCGCCAGCAGCGCCGGCGCGCCCAGCATCGAGGGCGCGGCCAGGCGCGCCTGCGGGTGGGTGGCGCCACTGTCCGCGCCCGCCCCAATCGGGGCTTCGCCGAGGGCGCTGCTGCCGAGGCTCATGGCTTAGACGTACTGGCCGCCGGTGGCGGTGGTGCCGGCGGTGTCGCCTGGCAGGTAGGTGGTGGCGGCCCCTGCTACATACAGGACTGAGTTGGTGGCGACGCTATAACGTTTACCCGTCGCGGACCCCGAGAATGTATTGCCGTTGGCTTCAATAATGCCGCAAAAATTAAGGTCACAGAAGCCGATAGAGAATGCAGGCGTCCCGCTTATCGTTACTGTCTTACTCTGCACAAATATCGCACCCGCTTCGAGCGCGACCAGATGCGCCCATGCGCCGCCGGAAATTGTGTAGTTGCCGGTACAAATAATGCTGGCACCCGTGTTGACTCTGATCTGGTGCGCTACGCAGGACCCTATATCGAGATTGCTGAAGCTTATCTGTGCTCGGGAGTTGGCCAGCAAGTTGAAGTTGCCGGTACTTGTGACCTTGAATCCTGTCAGCGTGATGGCGGAGCCGTTGCTGGCGGTGATAGTGGCCCCCGATGATGTCAGCAACACATTGGCGGGGGTAGCGGCGTTGCCCTGGATCGTGACCGTACCAGAGCCGAGCCATGGGCCGTTGACCACAGTGGCCCCGGAGTAGGTGCCGTCTGCCAGTTGGATCGTCACGCTATAAGTTGCGATGTCGAGCACGGTAACGGCGTTTATCGCCTTCTGAATCGTCAAAAACGCTCCACCCGCCGAGTCAACCAGCCCGGTGTTGCTGTCGCTGCCATCGGTGCGCACGTAGTAAGTCCTGGCCGCCGTCAGCCGCTCGCGGGGCCACTTGGCCTGCACCGCCGGCACGCTGATATACACCTGCTTGGTGCCTGCTGCCAGCGTGACCACCGCGCCGGCGTTGCTGCTGCTGGTGACGGTGGTGCGCGTGAGCGTGTTGGCCGCAGAGTAGGTACCCAGGCCGCACTCCCAGTCGCCGGTGGGCACGCCGCTGGCGTCTACCGCCTGCAGGGCGTAATACAGCGTGTCGCCCACGGCGCAGGCTGCTGAAAACGCCTGGAATCCGGTGATAGCGCCGGCCAGGGTGAGCGCGCCGGTGCCGGTGGTGGTGCTGGTCTCTTTGACGCGGTCGGCGATGACGAAGGCCATGGCGCGCCCCTTAGCCGATGGTGGCCGAGAGCACCTCGACCGGGCCGCCGGCCACGATGGTCAGGGTGTTGAGCACGATCTTGCCGGCCACGGCCGCCTCCCCCGCCTGCGCTGGCAGGGCCAGGTGCACGGCGCCGGCTACGTCGCAGACCTCGCCATAGGCGGCGATGCCGCCGGCGTCGGCGGACTCGTCGCGCGCGGCTATGGCCAGGGTGAGCTGGCCGGTGGTCCCGTTGACCGTGCCGCAGGGGTCCACCAGTGGGATGGTGGCCAGCAGCACGTCGGCCGCGTCGCGGACCTTGATGGAGCCGGCGCCCACGCCGGTGTCGATCAGGTCGAGAAAAGAGGTGTGCGCGGCAACCAGGGCGGCGGCGGAATAGGTGGCAACGGTAGGTGCGGGCATGGTAGGTGTCTCCTTAAAAAATCAGGCCAGTTTGTTGACCACCAGCAGACTCAGGCTTGACTCTGCGGGGCCGGGGTTGTATTGCTCCAGCGCGGCCAGCCACAGGCCGCGTGGGGTAGCCACGTGCACCCGTGCATACAACTGCACCAGGCGCTCGATGGCGGCCTCTCGGGCCGCGCTGCGCACAGGCCAGGCCAGGGTAATGCTGCGGTCGGCCTCGGCAAAGCCAAAGTCGTTGAACACCGCGCCGCCGTCCAGCGTGGCAATGCGGTTCATGCGCCGGCGGGCGTCGCCAAAGGTCTGGCCGGGCAGCACGTCAAGCGCTACCGAGCCTGCCGGGTCGAAGGTGAGGGATGACAGCACTACTCGCATATCAAGCCCCCAGCAGCATCTTGAGGCCGTCTTTGTTGACGCGCACCTGGATCGCTTGCAGTACCTCCCACATGAAGGCCTCCAGATGCGGGGCCAGGCCGGCGCCGTCGACGGTGATCAAGCCGTCACCCTTGAGCAGCGCGTCGGTCTGCGCCTTGATCTGGGCAATTTGCGCCTCGGTCAATCTCTTTTGCAGATCCAGCGCATCCTGCCGGCGCTCATTCTCCAAATCAATCTGCTTGGTGATGATGTTTTGCTCGGAGAAATTCAAATCTTTGAAGCCGCCGAGCAGGCCGAACAGGTCGCCCAGCAGGTCGCCGGTGCTGGTGATGGAGGTGCCGATTGACTCAAACGCGGCCACGGTGATTTTGGCGCTGGCCTCAATGGAGGCGGACATCAACTCGGTCTGCTGCTTGATGAGAGCCAGCTTCTCTTCGAAGGCCATCTTGGCCACTTCCTCGTTCCACTTTTTCTGCGCCTCTTCGGCCTTTTTGGTCTCGTCCGCAATCTTGGCCAGATCGGTGCCGGCCTTCCCGGTGGCGGTGCCGAGCTTGACGGTGCCGGTCTCTGACTTGACGAGCTGCTGCTCGTAGCCGGTGATGGCGCCGGTGAGTTTGTCAAAAATGGGCACGGTCTGCAGCGCGTAGGTGTTGACCTCTTTTTGAGTGCCGGCCAGTTTGTCAGCTCCGCCGGCGGCTTTCTCGGCCGCCACAAACGCCTCCAGCATGGCACGGTTGGAGTCGTCAAACGCGCCCTCGGTGGACTGCGCCGCCTCGCCCACGCCGGCCAGCGCATCGCCGGCCTTGACCCAGCCGTTGGCCGCATCGCTCCACACCACCACGCCGGCGCTGACCAGGTCGCTGGCCTCGTCCACCGACTTGGCCGCAATGCCGCTGGTTTGCGCAAAGCGCTCCAGGCTCAAGCCGGCGCGCTCGGTAATGGCCACGCCCTGCTGCTGCGACTCTTGCAAATGCTCGTTGGCCTCGCGCCACTGAACGAGGGCACTTACCAGGGCAATCACCTTGTCGCTGGCAAAGTAAGCGGCCATCACCACGCCGGCAGCGCTCAGGCTCGCGGTAAAGGCCGGCAGCGCGGTCACCAGGGCAGACACACCGCCCAGCAGGCTCAGGCCCTGCTTGGCCACCATCAGCCCCACCAGCACCTCCAGCCACGGCAGCAGGCTGGTGATGCCGCCCAGCAGCAAGTTAAGCTGAGTTACCACGCCGGCAATGTTGCCGGCCATCTTGAAAAAGTCGGGCCCCAGGCCGCCCACCTGCGCGCCGATCTCCACCAGCTTGTCGAACAGCGGCTTGAACGACTCGATCACGCCAGCGGTAAATTTGGACAGGCCCAGGAAGGCCGCGCCGGCCAGCTCGATGGCGCGCGTGAGGCCATCCACGGTGCTGATGTCGATGTTGCCGAAAAGGCGTTTGAAGGCGTCCACCACGGCCTCGATGCCGCCCTTGAAGCCGCTCAGGTCGGCCCCGGCCAGGGCCGCCGGCAGGTTTTTAGCGACGGTCTCCAGCGCGGCCTGGATGCCGCCAAACTGGCTCTCGATGAAGGCCACCAGGTCAGCCAGGGCGCCGCCTTTGACGCTGGCCCCCAGCGCCTCGAAAATCTTGGCGATCGCCCCCGCGATGCCGCCGAATTCATCGAGCAGCGGCGTGCCGATGTTGATCAGCATCACATTAAAAGCGGCAGATATTTTGCCCGTGGCCACGTCCAGGCTGCCCGCCATCTTGGCAAAGGCCGCGTCGGTGGCGCCGGCCACGTCGGCCATGGATGCCAGCGTCTTGGCAAAGTTGTCGGCCTGCGGCCCGGCCAGGGTGGCGGCAGCGGTGAAGCCGTTGATGCTGCCAAACAGCGTCTTAATCTGCTCGGCATTGCCGCCGGTCTTGTCGGCAACAACCTGCAGCAGGCCGGAAAACCCCTCGGCCTTCAGACCGGCCGCGGTAAAGTTGATGCCCAGCTCGCCGGCCAGGTCAGATGCCTCTTTTGACGGCGAAATAATATTGGCAAGCGCCGCCCGCACGGCCTCTATCGACTCCGCCGGCTTGATACCGGCGGCGGTAAGCGTGGCAATGGCCGCGCCCAGCTCCTCGATCGGCACGCCGGCCAGCTTGGCCACCGGCGCCACTTTGGCAAAAGACGCCGCCAGGTCGTCCATGCTGATGTCGCCGTCGTCAATGATCTTGAAGAAAATGTCAGACAGCTTGCCGGCATCTGCTATCTCAAGCCCGTAGCTATTCAGGGTGCTGACCAGCACCTTGGTGGTGGCTTGCAAATCGGCCCGGGTGGCTACCGACAACTTCTCCGCCACTGAGATCAGGCTCAGCGAGTCGGCATAGTCCACCCCCGAGCCGATGGCCGCGCCCAGCGCTGCGGTGATACCAGCCAGCGGCTGCGTGCTGCTGGCGGCATACGACAAGATCGATTCCTTGAACGCGTTCAGGTCATCGTCCGAGGCGTCGATGATGGTGCTTACCTGCCTGAAGCTGGTGTCAAAATCGCCCGCCACCTTGACCGCAAAAACCGTCATGGCCGCGCCGGCCGCCAGCAGCCCGGCCTCTACCTTGAGCGCGCCCACCGTAAAGTCGGCAATCGGCTGGGTGACGTTTTGCAACGAGCTGGTGAACGACTTGGCATTGTTCAGCGCGCTCAGCGTGGCCGCGCCGGTTTTGTCCACGCCGTTGAAGATAAGGTCAATTGTTTTTTGCGCGTCAGCCACGGGGCACCTTTAATTTTGTTGCTTCTGCCGGGCGGCCCGGTCGGCGTACCACAGGCCCCACAACTCTGTCTCAATCTCGCTCAGGTAGCCCTGGGGGAATACGTCCGGGCGCACCTCAAACAAAAACCGCCCGCGCTCTGAGCAAAGGGCCAGCGCGGCCCTTATTCCGGGGTCTTGCCAGAGCGCCTGGGCTTTCCCGGCTCACAACCTTGCCCGGTCAAATTGGTGATGGCGTTGGTGAGCTGGTAAAAAGTGGTGGGGAAGGTCTCGGCCAGCTTCACGGCCACGTCCCGGTTGTCGGGCCCCAGCAGGGGCGCCACGCTGCCGGCTGTGAGCATCTCAATGCGCCGGCTCACGTCGCCCGGCACGTCTTCGCTTGAGAGGCCCATGGCCTTGCGTATGGCGCCGGCCTTGTCGCCGTCTCCCGCCAGGGCGGCCACCATGGCGCGGGCGTTGTCCAGCCCGTGCGCTGCCGCCTCATTGGCGCGGCTCAGCTCGGCGGCGGAGAGGCCGCGCACCGTCCACTGCGCCGGCGCGTCCTTGCCGAACCACTGGGCCAGCTCGGGCACATCAAGCGTGCTCTGGCGCGGCACCAGGGCCGCGCTCAAGAACTTTTGCAAATCAAGCATGGGCGCATCAAGCCTTCACGTCCACCGACTCGGTGCGCGGCGTGACGGTGCAGGCGGCGGAGAAACTGCCACCACCGGCCGGGAAGGTGCGGCTGACGCCGAACACGCCCTGGGTGAGCTGCTTGGGCACGGTCTTGTCGCGGTCGGGCCGGAACTCAAACCAGATTTCGTTTCCCTTGGCGGCCAGTACGCTGTCGGTGATGCCGTCCTTCAAAATCGCCGTGAAGCTGGCCTGCCCCAGCGAGCTGGAGGCCGAGCCGACCGGGCCGTCATAGGTGCTGGTGGAACTGATCGAATAGGTAGACTCAGCCGGCACCCAGTCGGCGGTGTTGGCAATAGGCGCAAACAGCGGCGTGGCGCCGCGAATGTACACCTTTTTGGGCACCGCGCCGGTGTGAATCAAAGGCAGGTCGGCGGCAAAGGTGATCTCGCCGGTGGCAAAGTCAAGCGAGTAGACCGGGTAGTCAGAGCGCTCCACGTGCAAGCCCGGCACCGCAAAAATCTGCGCGCTGGTAATGACGGCGGCCGCAGTGGTGACCACGCGCACCTGGGCAATCTCGATCGAGCCCACGGGGATCAAGGGCGGCCCGCCGGCGGCGCCCCGGGTCTCCACAAACGCGGTGGTGGTGCCGCTGGTGCCGGCCACCACGGCAATGGCGCCGGTGGCGTCGATGGTGATGGAGTTGACCTTGCTCACGTCGGTAAGCGGGCGCGTGATCACGCCGGTGCCGGCAGACACAGCCAGCACGCCGTCGACGTCGGCACCGGTGGCCGCCGCCATGGATGCCGTCAGGGCCGCCACGGTAACGGTGTCGTTACTGGCGTGCGTGGTGACCGCGCCGCCGGTCAGCAGGCCATAGGGCACCACCACCGGCTCGGCGCCGGCAGCGTTGCTGATGGGTGCAAATGATGCGGCAAAAACGGTGGCGTCGCCGCTGTCAGCGGCGGCCTCGAAGGGTTGCGCGGTCTGGCCGGCCTCGTAGCGGATGATGGGTGCGCCCATGGGTTGCTCCTTTGAAAAAAATTAACTGACAGTGGCCGGGGCGCCGCGCAGGTGCTGGTAACGCACCGTAAAGCTGGCCTCGGCAAAAACAATTTTTCCGGCCTCAAGTTGGATGCCGCCGCCGGTGTAGTCCACCCCCAGCGCCAGGCCGCCAAAGGTCTCGTCAACGTGCATGGCTGTTACCAGCGCGGCCAGGGCCGCATGGGCCTGGATTCGCATGGCGTTGCGGTCGGCACTGGCGGCCAGCTCGGCGCGGCCAATACTGAGCGGCATGCTCAAGCGGGTGGTGTCGTAGCTGGTGGCGGCGTCGTCGGTGCCGTCTTGCACAATGGTCACCGGCAGGTCGCGCTCGTCCTCGGGCGCGCTCAAGCCGTATTCAGCCCCGGTGGCGGTCAGGATGGCAGCCAGCAGGCGCTCACGCACGGAGTCGGTCACAGCGTGGCCTCCGGCGGGTGTTTCTTGACCAGCAGGTAGCGCATGGCGTCAAGCAGTTGGGCCTGGTACTCGGCACCAGCGCCGGGCAGCACGTCGTCGCGCACGGTGTCAAACACCTGGCTGACCGACGGGCCGCTGAACACTTTTATTTTTTTGCTGCCACTCAGCCGCGCCGCAATGCCCACGTTTTTACCGCCGTTCAAGATGATGTAAAACGGCTTGTTGCCAGCGGTGTCGTTGTCGCCCCGGACCAGCTTGGCGCCGCCGTTGGGCTTGACCTTGACCATGATGCCGCGCTTGGGCACCAGCGGCGGCTTGATCCAGCCGACCTTGTCGCTGGCAATGGTGGCATCAGTCGAAAAGCGAGACAACAACAGCCCGCGCGACGGGCTGGAGATGGCGCCATTGAGCCGCGAGCGCGTAGCCTTGCGCACCTTGAGGCGCTCCCCAACATAGCTGGCCTGCAGCCGCACCTGCCCGCGTATGGCGCTGCTGGCAGCGGTGCGGACCTTGGGCGCGGTTTTGTTGATGGCGATGCGAATCGCATCCGACGTGTTGCCGCCCAGAAATTCGAACATGCTGACCACGTCTTGCACCTCGGCCTCGTCCACCTTGATCTCGTACGCGGTGGTCATGCCACAAACACCTTGTGCTCCAGCTCGTCGCTGGATTGCAGGCTGTCCACCGTGTAGACGGTGCCGGCAACAGACAGGGTAAAGCGCTCGGTGCGGCGCGGCGCGCCGGCTACCTCAGACAAGCGCACCGACAGTACCGCCGTTTTGACATTGACCTGGGCCGCCTCGCCGTAGCGAGACAAGTCTTGATCCACCATCACCGTGCAAGGCGTGTTGACGCCGTTGCGGTCGGTGTAGACGGCGGCCAGGCCAAAGGCCGAGTAAACCCGGTCTGTGGCACGGCTCAAGGCGTCGGTCATGGTGCCCATGGTCAGCTCAGTCTGTGCGCGGTTGGCTGCGTTGCTTAAGCGGCTGCCAGCACGCCGGCTGCGATCAGGGCGGTGCGAATTTCCAGAATCTTCTGCGCGAGGTCAGAGTCATTTTGGTTTTGCACAGTCAGATCGGTGACGCAGGCCGCGACCACGGTCGTCAGTGCCGCCACTTCGGCGCGCAGGGCGGCCAGGGCAGCAGACATCGTCTCTCCTTCGGTCTTTGTCACCGGGTTGGTCATGTCGGTCACTGCGGCATAGGCGGCCGGAGCGGAAGGCGTAGTAGCCGTCAGGCCGTCGGCCAGCGTGTCATCATGCGTGCCACTGCCGCCGGTGCTGTCGGTCAGCACCACAATGGCCGCTTGCGGGCCTTCGCTGGAGGCAGGGGCGGCGCCGTTCAGCCGTACCAGGCCAGTGCTGGTGGGGTTGGCCGCAATCGCGGTTGCGGTGCCAATGAGCATGCCCAGCGTGCCGTCAGTGGTGCAGACTTTTAAGCTATTGTCCCAGTAGACTTTTTGGCCCACGCTCCAGGCCTGCGCGCTGGTCTTGGCCAAGTCCCAAACGCCCTCGGTAGCGCCGCGCACGGCGGCACCGCTCAGTGCGTCGCCCAGGGCAACACCGAAGATGCTGCCCACCTGCATGCCGGCGCCCGAGACGACGTCATAGGGTGCGAGCAAGTCGAGGTGGTCGCCCTCTTGCACGTAGTTGGTGGCCAGCGCGGCCCCGGCCAAAGACAGGCCCATGGCCGCCTCCGGGGACACAAAGGCCATAAGGTCAATGCCGGCGGCTTGAGAGGCCAGGCAGACGGCCGCCAGCGCAAGGCCGGCAATAATTTTCAAGGTGGTGTTTTTCATGATGGGTCTCGTAAAAAATGGGTTGCTGTGGGTGAGCGCAAGGGCCGGCGCGGGGCCGGCCCTTGCGGCTTATCAGGCGCCTGCGTTGGTGGTGGCGCCGCGGTAGTCCACCGCTGCGGTGCCGTAGTCGAGACGCACCTTGTAGCGCGCACCGTCCACGTCAAAGCCGTCCTGGATTTCCAGGTACGGGGTCGAGTTACCGTCCAAAAAGGCCACCTCAAGCACCGGCGCCTCGGTGGCGTCGGCAAAACTGTAGCGGCGCGTGCCGGACAGGCGCGGGGTGTCCACGATGTCGCGGTACAATCCGTTGACCACGTTGGGCTTTTGCAGCTTGTTGGCGGTATCGGGGTCGTACTGCGCGTCGTTGATAGATCGCGCGGTGCCGCCCAGGCCAATGGGCAACAGCAGCACGGCGGGGCGAATGTCCAGGTAGTCGTTACCGCTCACGTCCATCTGGCTGGCCATCAACACGCGGTCGGCGTCAATGGATGCCATGCTGATGGCGGCGCCGGTGCCGATGTTGGCATGGGCGGCGTCGAACAGCGGCAAATTGTCGCCCATCGTCGGCCCCAGGCCGCCGTTGAGGGCCAGCAGCGCGTACACGTCGGCCTCAACCGTGCGGGCAGCGGCGCGGCCCAGCATGCTGGACAAGCCCACAAACGCGCCCATGTCGTCGTTGATGATGGCCTGCCGACTCAAGTTGATGAGGTTGCCCTTGGTGCCGGCGGTGATGCTGGCCTTCTCGCCGTCCGGGATGGACTTGTTGACAAACTCGCCCAGTTCGTTGATAGCGTCCAGGCTGCCAAAAGAGCCGGTGCGGTAGCGGTTATGGGCACGGAAGTCAGACACCGAGCCGGTGGCACAAAAGCGGCTCCAGGTGAGCGCGGCCACGGCATAAGACGCTTGCAGCGCCTTGTGCATGACGTTTTCCAGCAGCACCGGGAAATCGCTGGTGCCCTGGGTAAAGGCAGCGGCCACGATCTCCATGGGCAGCATGCCGTCCACCTTGATGTTGGCGCGCTGCAAGGACGCGCGGGCCATGTCCAGCAGCTTGTGACCGCGGTACGGGTTGCTGGTCATGGAGGCGCGCACGGCTGCGTCCTTCTCAATGCCTGCGCGCACCAACAGGGCGCTGGCCATGGCGGCGCGGCGCTTGTCGGTCTCGTCCTCCAGCGTCTGCACGTCGGGGTGTGCACCGGCCGGGTTGGCAGGCGTGACGCCTTTGCCGACCTCAGACAGCAGGCGCGACTGGATTTGCTCCAGCGTCATCTCGGGGTCAGACAAGACCTCGGTCTGCAGCGCCGCCACAGCGGCCTGGCCCACGAAGGGCTTGAACATGGCAAGCACCTGGGCGTTGTCGGCCTTGGTGCGGGTGGGGGTAGCGGATTGAGCCGCTGCGTTTACTGATCCAGGCATAGGAGCCTCCAAAGTGTTGACAGCGGCTGCTGCCGGTTGCGAAACGGGGGGACGCAGGGCGGCGGCGGGCGCGGCCTGCTTGAAGCGGGACAGGTCAAAGGTCTTGGCCAGCGAGGCGGCAACTTCCACCTCTTCGCCCACGGCATCGGCAAAGCCGGCCGCCAGCGCCTCGTCGGCGCTGTACCAGTGGTCTTTGCCGTCGGTGATGAGGGCCAGGGCGTCGTTGTAGGTCAGGCCGCTCTTGTCGGCGTAGGCGCTGACCATGGCCTTGCTGTGGCGGTCGAGCACATCAGCCTGCTCGCGCAACTCAGCGGCATTGCCAATGGCGAAGCCCCACGGGGCATGGATCATCATCATGGCGTTCTTCGCCATGGTGATGGTGTCGCCGGCCATGGCGATGTAACTGGCGCAAGAAATCGCCACACCATCGACCTGCACATTGATGGTGGCAGGGTGGCGCTTGAGCGCGTTATAGATCGCCAGCCCGTCGGTCACCGAGCCGCCGTAAGAATTGATGCGCAGCGTGATCTCGTCAGCGTCAAGCATGGCAATCTCGCGCACCATCTCGCTGGCGACCACGCCGTCTTCATTCCAGCGGTCGCCGATGTTTCCATAAATGTAGATCTCGGCGACCTTGGTGTCGCTGTGCGACGCTTTGGCCGCGGCTTTGATTTCGTACCACTTGATCATGCAAGCTCCTTTGAGCCTGCACTTTGCCTAGAGGTCTGTGCAATGTATCAAATTACTGCACTATTTTATTTTGGTGACGTACCATCTGTGCATCTGAAAACGGAGGACGCAATGGACGACAAGCAAAAAGAAGGCGTCGTTGCTTACCGGGGCGCGAGCTATTTGGGGATATTGGCAAAGGCTCAAGTGCTGGTGCACTACAAATGCTTTATCGGTTCCTACACCTTCAGGGTCACGCGCAAATCATCATGGGGCGATTTGATAAATAAAATCAACCTCAACGGCGAGGTGATGTACGCGGACCACGACGCCATCGAGGAAATCTAGGCTGCAGCCGCGCGCAAATCGCCCGTGTCGTCGAGCCAACCGACAAACACTTCCTGCCCTGCCAATTCAATGTGAATGCCGTCTTCGTTGTTGGTGAAGTCCATGCTGGCCTGATGCGCGTCCATCAAATCAGCGAGCTTTATCAGGAATTCTTTTTGCTGGGGTGTGATTGGCATGGTCATCTGTCCTGCGGATTTAAGGACAGCTCCGCCACCACCGCGGCCCGCAAGTCCTTGGCGGCGTTGATAGCTTTACCCCTTTCGCACTGGCACCCGCCCTCGTACTGGAGGGTAAAGCCGGTGCATGTACATCTGATTTTGTGCGCTGCCTCCAAGTTATCCCGCGTCGCGCGCAGCACTCCAACACGATCCCGGTACTCGCCGGCCGCTTGGCCAAGTTGGGACGCCATCCGGCACTGGTCATCAAGTGCCGCCGTGTATTGCCGCATCCCAGCCAACACCTCGCGTCCCTCGGGGAACGTATCGAGTTCTGCCTCGGTCAGCGAAATACCGTAGTCTTCTGCGGTCTTCGGCTTCGTCAGTCGCTTCCATTTTTCTTCAGGTGTCATATTTATCTCCATGCTTTTTCCCTTGAATCTCTTCGTCAATCAGCCGCTTTATCCACCTCGCGCCGCCAAGCTCCAGGTATCTCAGGCGCTGCGGCTCTGTCAGGCGGATCATGGCGGGCTTTGTGGGCTGGGCCGGTGGGCGGCCGGCTTTTCTTTTCTCGAGGTGCCCGGCTGGTTTACTCATAATCTCGCACCGTCAAAAATGTAGGGAAGCGCGGCGCCGTCCCAAATGGCGCGCACCCCGTCGAGCTTCTCGCTAATCAGCCACCCGGTTGGGTTTTGGTCGGTGTAGGGCTTGGCAAGCATCGGGCTCATACTGTGCTTTCGGCTGTTTGTTTCGATGATTTTATTGTATATCAACAATATTGTTTTTCAAGATAAATAAACAATTTAATACTACGCCACGGCAATCACCCCCGCCTCTTGCGCGCCAAGATCGAATACAGCAGCCGCCGCGAGATGCGGAACTCTCGCATAACCTCTTTGTGGTTGCGCCCGGTGAAGGCAAGCCACACGGCTGCATCCCGCGCGGCGCGCTCGGTGTCGCGTTTGGGGATGTAGCGACCGCCAATGAGTGGCGCCAGGCGCCGGGCGATGTGCGCGGCAAAATTCGCCAGCGCGCTGTGGTCAGCGTCCGCTCGAAAGATGCCGTCGCCCAGGCGGTCGCGGTGGCATTCGAGCAGGATGCACGTCATGTCCTGGCGCAGCGTGGCGCCCTCGCCGGTGGTGTCAGGTGCGTCGTTCAAAGTTCCATCCTTCGTTGTTGGTTGGCGTTTTTGTTGCGCGGGGCGGCTGTGCGCCGCTCTTGGGGTCTTCGTTTTTCTGTACCTTGATCGGTGCAGGCGTCTGCACAAACAGGTCGGGCTCGCGCGGCGCGTACAGTGCCTCGCGCCGCGCCCAGCCGGGCTCGCGGTAAGTCTGAATCCCCAGGTAGCAGGCGCCGGCATAGGCGTAGACCATGCAGTCGCCGGCCTCCTCGCGCTTGCCGGACGGGGTAATCCAGCGCAGCAGGGCCCGGCCTTGCACGGTGACAGGCATCAGGCGCGCGGCGGTCATTTGCTCAAACTCGTCGGTGGTTTGCAGCGACTTGGGGACGTGCACATAGCCCGGCCCCACTTGGGTGACACGCATGCGGCCGTACAGCAGGTGTTTGGCGGTGTCGGTGCCGATCTGCCACAGCTTGAGGCTGCGCGGCATGGTCTTGCCGCGATGGGTCACATCGATCATTGCGGGTTTGCCGAGCACTGTTTTGCCGTAGCTGCTGGCGCCCTTGATGGCCAGCACGCTGGCCTGGGCATGGCTGCGGCAATAGGCGTAAACGGCATGGGTGTTGTGGCCGCCGGTGTCGATGCAGGTGGCCTCGATCAGCAACTGGCTGCCGACGCTATGCATGATGGGCGTGCGGCGAATCTCGGTCAACCTGGTCCAGGGGCTGGCCTGGGTGTTTTCGTCCAGGTTGGGGTCACCGTAAATGATGTGGCGCGCGACAAGCCAGCTTTCTTCACCCCGGCCGAAGGCCCAGACGCGGGCCTCCAGACGGTCGGGCTGTGTGTCCACGCCCATGGTGAGCATCAAGCCACCGCGGGGCACAATGCCCAGCTCGTAATTTTCGGCGCGCGCGGCCAGCGCTTTGCTGTCGGCGCCGCTGCCGATCTCTTCCCAGGTTTCGGCCAGGGAGCTGTTCAAAAATTTCTTGAGCGGCGAGCTGTTGCCGATCAGCCGCGCCTCTTGCGCAGCCTCCCACTCTTCCACCAGGCTGGGCCAGCCCTTCCAGCCCAGCGGGGAATACAACTTGTTGAGCCAAAAGCCGGCGCGCTTGCCCAGGCCGGCGCCGGGCGCATCGGGCAGCCAGATGCCTTGCGCCAGCATGCCTTCTTTTTTATGCTCTTCGATCGCGGCGCCGCAATGCCGGCAGATGTAAACGGCTGTCTCGGGCCGGGCCCGGCCACCGTCGGTCTTCAGCCACTTCAAGCCCCAGTCTGTTTTACTGCCCCACAGCAGCACCTGAGTCTCGCCGCAATGGGGGCACGGCACGTGGTATTTGCGCTGGTCGCTGGCCAGGTACTCGCGCTCGATGGTGCTTGCCCCCTTGATGTTGCAGGTTGAGGCAATGATCAGCTTGCGATTGCCGCCCCAGTTGCTCATGCGCTCTTCGAGCAGGCCCAGCGGCGGGCCTTCGTTGTCGACGTCGGCCGGCCACTTGTCGACTTCGTCGGCGACAGCGAAACCGATCGGTTTTGACGCCAGCGAGGCCGCACTGTTGGCGCCGCCAAAAAACACCGTGAAGCCGCCCTGAATCGACCGACTGCGCCAACTGGTCGACTCGTCTCGGCTCTTGCGCACCGCCACCTTGCCGAGCATGGCTGGGGTCTGCATGATGGTCGGCAAAAAGCGCTGGGCGCTGTGGTCCTGCGCATCCTGCAGCGTCGGCTGCACCATCATCATGTCCTGAGGGTCGGTGTGGATCCGCTGCATGACCGCGTTGTAAAGCACCTCGGATTTGCCGAGTTGGGTGGCAAACCACAACACGACCCGCTCATAGGGCGTGTGGCTGGACGCACACTGCATCGGCTCCACCAGGTAAGGCGTGCGCTCATTGCGCCACGGTCCACGCTCGGGCCCCTTGGCGATGTGCCGATACTTAGCCGCCCACTCCGCCGTGTCGATGCGTGGCGGCGGAGCCAGGAACTTCGCCTTGATCGAGTCCACCAGCGCGATCGCGCGGGTGATGTCGTCAGGGAGATCGCGGGCACTCATTGGCTGCGATCCGTGTTGCCGCGTCCGACGCAGACCACCAGGGCCCCGACCGTGAGCGTGCGCCCGATGATCAACGCCAGCACATCACGCCAGGTGAGCGTCAGGCAGTCATCGCCAAAGGCAGAGGTGGTCAGCTTCATGCGTCGGCGCTCTCAGTTTGTCCGAGGCGGGCCGGCGCACCGGCCAGGTGCTGCAGCGCCTGGTGCAACTCGGTGTACAGCATGGTCTGCACCGTCGCCGGGTCAGACTCGGCAGCCAGCAGCGGCGACAAGCGCGCCGGGATCTGCAGCAGCGCATCGCGCGTGGTTGAGAACACACTGCCCAGCGCCGACTTGACCGCCTCGATGCGGATCAGACTCCCCTGCGCTTCGGCCAGCTTAAGCTCGGCCATCTCGGCGTCGGCGGCTTCGCGGCGCGTCCGGTTCGCGGTGTAGCCGTCACCGTTGCCACTGCTCGCATCGCCACCAGGGTCTGCCGACCCTGATGCCGCCGTGTCAGGCGAGGCCCCAGACAATGCCGCCCCATCCAGGCTCAACTGCCCAGGAGCCGCGCGGCGAGACACCCGTGCGCGGGTATTGGCCTCCCACTGGATGTCGGCGACTGTCGCGTCGATCTGGCCGTTAACCAGACTGATGCGGTTAGCCTTGACGGCCTTGCCCACCGCCACCTTGGAGCAGCCGCGGTGCCGCGCATATTGCGCCTGCGTCATCAAGTTAACTTTGGCCATGCCGTAACCCCCCAAGTAAACAAATTCCCCGCCCACTCACTAGCGCTTTTCCGCGCTTCTGCGCACC
>Ga0172380_10001317_pt1 | contig 42885 bp, 58 predicted proteins | sample Leawe162metaG_FD_119747 | JGI IMG/M metagenome (GOLD analysis project Ga0172380, IMG submission 119747) | Leachate microbial communities from a municipal landfill in Southern Ontario, Canada - Leachate well 162 metaG | ecosystem: Engineered > Solid waste > Landfill > Unclassified | place...
GCACACGCAAGCACAGCTGGTGAAAGTGCACACGCAAGCACAGCTGGTTCCCGTGCACACGCAAGCACAGCTGGTGAAAGTGCACACGCAAGCACAGCTGGTTACCGTGCACACGCAAGCACAGCTGGTTACAGTGCACACGCAAGCACAGCTGGTGAAAAATCCGTTTCGAGCGCCCTAGGCTACGAGGGTCAAGCAAAGGCTGCCATTGGCGGTGCGATTGTTTTGGTTCATCGCGACGAAGACGACAACATTGTCGCGATTCGCGCTAGCAAAGTTGGCGAGAACGGCATCAAGCCTGATGTCTTTTACTCGCTGTCAGCCGATGGCGAGTTCGTCGAAGTTCAATAATCAACAAATTTTTAGAGGTAAGGACCGATGTTAGAACTAAAAAAAGCAACCAAAGAGAAATGCAAGCTGCGCATGATTCTTGTTGGCGTACCAGGTGCGGGCAAGACTTATAGCGCTCTTAGTGTAGCTACTGCACTTGTGCCTGGTGGCAAGATACTAGTGCTAGATAGCGAATATGGTTCTGCAAACAAGTATGCAGACATATTTGATTTTTACGCTGAACAAGTAACAGACCATGACCCACGCAACTATATAAAGCTCATTAAAGAAGCTGGTCAATTGGGCGTTGATGTTTTGGTGATCGACTCATTGTCTCACGCATGGCAGGCTCTTCTTGACTTGGTAACCAAGGAAGGAGCTAAGTCAAAGAGCCCATTCGGTGGTTGGGACAAAGGTACTCCGATTCAGAGAGAGCTTGTTGAGGCAATCTTAGCCTCCAAGTGCCACGTTATCGCTACTGCCCGTCAAAAATCTGAGCACGTCATTGCTCCTAATCACAATGGCAAAATGACGCCAACAAAAGTAGGGATGAAGTCAGAGCAGAAGGCTGACATTGAATTTGAGTTTGACGTAGCCGGTGAGCTTGATACAGATAACTCCCTCAAAATCACAAAGACTCGCTGCTCGGCTATCAATGGAAAGTCCTTCCATAAGCCAGGCAAAGAGCTTGCTGACACTCTTAGAGGTTGGCTTGATGCCGGTGTTGCCCCAAAGTCCGCCACTGGCGAGAGTGGCTCGACGAAATCGAGCGCAGCCCCTGCCCAGGACCCTGCTGCAAAAAAGCAGGAAGACGCAAAGCCAAGCGAACAGCCTGCAAGCTCTGCGGCAAACACGACTGCGAATGCCCTCCCTGGTAATGGTGACCCGAAGCCTGCACCTGCTGGCTCATCTGGCGGGCAATCGACCGCTTCCCAAAAAGATGCCGGTGCTACGCCGGGTGCAACCGCTGTTGGCAAAGAACAGATGCAGCAACTGCTGGCAGTGGCAACTGATAACGGATGGGACCGTGGTGCAATCTCTTCCTTCGTCTGTCACGTATTCAAGCTAGACCCTAAAACATTCGCTCAAACTATCACCTGGAAGCAGTGGGAAACCGCCGTAAAGATTGTTGGTCGTCCTGAGAACAAAGGTGGCAAGGTCACTGTAGATGCAACTGGCAAGCCATTGCCAGAGGCACACCGCTGGCCGAAAGCTGCCGCTTAGGAGGCTCGATGAGCAAGATTAGTTTTAAAAATTTTCCACCACCACAGGACACGATACAAGCAATGACACAACAAGCAGAAAAAAATCCGCACTGGTTCGCTACTCCCATGAGTCGCTGGGTCAAAGACAAATTCACCAAAGCCTTTGGCGTGGTGCAAACAAATGATGGTAATCAGATTGTCGTCAAATGGTCTACAGGCCTTGAGTCTGTTGAGACTGGCGAAAACATCGAGCCTGCCGTTGCCACTGAATACATGGCCGTTATCAAAAGCTTTGCAGTTAGTGAGCTGAACATGGACGAAGCAGCTTTTACTGAAGCTCACCGTGCCGTTGTGAAAGAGCTAGACGCTGGCAACATCTATTCAATGGAAGTGCTGACAAAGCTCGAAGAAGACTTGATGGCTAAAACAGTCGCTGAAGTAGACGCTGACTACGAAAACGCATGGGCAACTGTCGAAGAGACTGCCGCCGGCTTGACTGAAGATGACGTTTTCGCAGCCTTCGGAGTTGATAGCTCAGAGCCCCCAAAGCCTACTGCACCTGTCCAAGATGTGACTACTACAGACTCGGCTGTTGAGAGCCCTCATCGTGTGACAGCCGGACCAGATGACGATCATCCCGGAACATTCGCTGTCTTTTATGGCCCCGATAAGCTAGAACAGTTCTTCGACACTCTTGATGAAGCTCTCGCTGAAGTGCCCGTCTGGAGAAAAAGCATTGCTGAGGATATGTTGGCTGAAGCTGGGCTGCCCGTGAAGAAGGCGCCACCAGCTGAGAAGCCAGGCAAGCCAATGTGCGCTCTCTGCGGAAAAGTGGGGGTCAACAAAAACAGCCCTGACCTGAACGATGGCCGCAAGATTTGCAAGAAGTGTCAGATGTCCGGCACCATCACATCAGAAGTCGTTGGCGCAGAAATCGTTGATTACTTCCCTGGCGCTGAGCCTGAACAGAAAACTGCAGAAGTTCGACGCTTCTATGTAGCAGCTCTCGGAGTGGGTGATGTCATCTGGGGCATTGGCAGTTCGATTTACGAAGCTCAGACCGAAGCCGAGAAGCTTTACACCGATGAAACTGGCTTCCCGTCAGAAGAAGACTTTGAAGTCTACCAAGCTACTGAGGCTCTTTTCGAGAACGTTAAGACCTACGGAGGCGAGTGCTCATGGACGATAAACGAGGAGACAGGCATAGCGAGCACGATGAGAAGAGTGCCAAGGTCTGCCCCCGTTGCGGAGGAAAAGCCGAGCACCACTATCGATACCGTGGATACTGCCACGACTGCTACTTCGACACCAGAGAGAAGTACGGAAGAAGCAAGCGCAAAATCTGAAGACCCAAAGCAGAGTGGCACTGTTGCCGCTTCCTCGGAGAACAACAATGTTTCAAACGAAATTGCACAGGATGCCCAGACTGCCGAGGCATCGGCCACTACTCCGATCCAGACTGAGCAAGGATTGGTTGATCCAGAGACAGGAGAAGTACTTGAGCCCTCATTTATTCTCAGTAAGCTTGGCTGGGCTGAGTGGCCTACTCTTAGCGCTAATCCTACTCATGCTGAGCTGGAAGCCTTCGAAGCTAAGCTAGACCAGGTCACTGACAAAATGCTCACGCATGTTGACCGCACCTCTCGCTACCGCGCAGCCTGCGAAGAGAGATGTTTGCCATACGACAAGGCTGCTGAGTTCTGGTTTGCGAATTTTGTCACACCGCTCGGTAAGCAGCTAGGGCCGCACCGTTTGCCTAAAAACAAAAAGGGTGAGTTCAAGAGCAAGACGCTGAAACTCGCTAGCGGTCTTATCAAATTTGTGAAGCAAGGTGGTGCCTATGTCCATGAGGCTGCTCTTGTGAAGGAACACATAATCAAGGAAGGCATCGAAGCTTTCAAGTCAATAGACGCCGACTACGAGCTGAAATACAGCTATCGCAAGCTGATTGCAGCAATCAATAAAGGTGAATTGAAAGACGTTCCTGGCACTGGCACCAGAGAAGCCAATCACTTCGCTAAGGTCAAAGTTGTGTCACCAAGCGGCCTGACCCTTGGTGGAGGAGATGAAGAAGACGATGCCGAATAGACCAGCGAAGAAGACCGATCGACAACTTGAAGAAGAGGCGAAGGTCGCTATCAATCAAGTTATCACCGTACACAAAGGCCTAGCCGCACTCAGAATCAGACCGGAAATTAGACGAGCTTTCCCGTTCGGGCCCAAAGCAACCGACCGCGAAAAGCGTATCTGGGAGAAGACCATGATGGCTGCAATGAAAGAACTTGAATCATGGCCTAAGCCAATCGTGATGGCGGCACTAGCCCTGGTGCTCTCATGCCAGTCCGTTTTTGCTGCGGACCCTATGCTCGTCTCTGATGGCAAGCACTGGTATCGAGTCACTGACCCTAACGCCCTGGTCATGGTGGTGGCAATGCCAAAGATTCCATTTTCTATCAAGCATCCGAAGTGGCACAAGTTTGGCCGAGGCTGTCGGAAGGCCTGTCAGGTGTCAGCACCGGCGCTGAATGTGGCGTCGAAAACAGCCCAAGTAGTTGAAGTTCTTAAGTAAGGAGAAAGGAACGTGAAAATTGTGAACGAAAACAGCATCAGTAACGCAGCTTCAAATCTAAACGAGGCGCAAGGTGCTGACACCCTTGTAAAAAGCCTGCTACAGCCTGATTTCAGGCTCAGCAGTATAAGAATCTATTTCGGTCAAACCAATGAATACTTGCGGACTTTTGAAGATAGCAAACACGACGCAGAAATTATTGAGCTTCTCAAAGTAGCACTACAGCGCTATTCGGCGCTCAAAAGACAAGAGGCAAAAGAGGATTTAGAGTTCGCGCTCGAAGTCGGCAAGTTTGCTCCCGAAATCGCATTCCCAGGTTTAGAAGAAGGAGAACAGAAAATTGATTAATAACGTAGTCCTAGTAGGCCGAGCAGGCTCTAACCCTGAGTTACGCCATTTCAATAGTGGTGCCAAAGTTTGTGAGCTTCGCATGGCAATCAACCGTGTGACCAAGAAAGGTGAAGATCAGATTACTGACTGGTTCACTATCAAAATTTGGGGCGATGCCGCTGGCGTAGCTGGCGAGTACATAAAGAAAGGGCACCTCTTCGGCATTGTAGGCGAGCTGCAAGAAGAGAAGTGGGAGAAGGACGGCGAGAAGCGCTCGAAGATTATCGTTGTCGCTCAACGTTTGAAGCTGATGGAACCGAAGGCCAAAGGCGAGCAAGAGCAAGAGTCTAGCTCCGAAAGTGACGATTACGATCCATTCGCTTAGGTGACACATGATCCAGATTGAAGTGAACGGAATGCCACGGCCAGGCGGGAGCAAGGTTGCAGGCATAAGCAAGAAAGGCAAAGCCTTCGTTAGACCGGCTAATCCGAACACTAAAGTCTGGCGGTCGGAGGTTGAAGTAGCGGCCAAGAACCAGTATCAAGGGCCGCTACTCTCCGGACCAATTTTCATGACTTATGTCTTTCGCTTTCCACGCCCTAAGTGTCACTACAGGACCGGAAAGTACAGCCACATTCTAAGACCAGACGCACCACATTGGCACACTGGCACACCTGACCTAACCAAGATTATTCGTTCAACTGAAGACGCGCTGACCGGCATTGCATGGACTGACGATGCCCTGGTCTGCAAGAGAAAAGAGAAGAAACGCTACTGCAATTCAGACGAGCGTCCTGGTGTCACCATCAAAGTTTACGAGATGACAAATGGTTTCAATCCTCAGTAACACCCCATTCATTCCTGAGCCTATGCGGGCTCTTGACCAATGGGTAGTATGGAAATACGAAGAGCGTAACGGCAAGCGCACTAAGCCACCGCTACAGCTTGACGGAACCTATGCAAAAGTAAATGACCCTTCTACCTGGTGCTCATTCGCAGAGGCTTCAAATGCCTGCGACACCATGGACGGTATTGGCTTTGTTTACGCTGAAGGCGATGGCCTGGTAGGAATTGACCTGGACCACTGCATTAACCCCTACACGGGCGAGCTAGACCAGTGGGCTGCTGACATAGTCGCTTGGTTTACTGATAGCTATGTCGAGTACTCGCCATCCGGCGAAGGCCTGCACATAATTTGCGAAGGCCGCGCAATTGCGACCGGCTCGAAGAAGTGGAAAGTGAAAGGCCAGGAGATGGGCCTTGAAGTTTATGACTTCAACAGCCCACGCTACTTTACAGTCACCGGCAATGTTTTCAACGACAAGGCGCTAGCCAATTGTCAAGATGGGCTCGAGCGTTTATATGGTGCTTATTTTGCGGAACGTGACCAAGGGCCTGCCACCACTGGCGCACCACCAAGAAAGTTTGACGAAGCCGCTTTAATTGATGCGCTTCACTGCATTCAATCAGATGACTACCAGACTTGGATTAGAGTCGGCATGGCTCTCAAGTCTGGTGGCTACTCCTGCGACTTGTGGGACCAATGGTCGGGCAACTCTCCGAAGTATCAGCCAGGAGCTTGCGACCGCAAGTGGAAGACATTCAGAAGCGAAGGTGTAGGCGTTGGTTCAATTTTCCACATGGCCGGTAAGCGGTATGTCTACGAAGGCACTCCGAACAGATTCCAGCAGGGTCCGAACACTCAGACGTCAGCTCCGAACACTCAGGTCGATCTGAGAGAGCAAGAGCCTGACGACTTCCATGTTAGTGAATGGCCGGTATTAAAAGAAGAAGCATTGCACGGCCTGGTCGGTCGCATCGTTGCTGCGTCAGTTGCTAGCAGTGAAGCTGACCCTGCTGCTGTGCTCGCAACATTGCTTGTTAGAGCGGGCGCTACGTTCGGGCGCAAGTCGTGGACAAAGATAGGCGATGACCGTCACTACCCTTTGCTCTTTGGCATGGTTGTGGGCGCTTCTGCCAATGCTAGAAAGGGCACCAGTCTAGGACCGATTGAAAGAATCTTTGAGGATGCAGAGGCGCGATTAGCCACACCTTCTCTCACTATCTCTAATGGACTTTCATCTGGTGAAGGCTTGATTGCATCTGTCCGTGACGGGAAGGCAGCGACTAAGGATGAAGACGCTGACGAAGGAATCGTCGACAAGCGCTTGCTAGTGGTTGAGAGCGAGTTTGCTGGGGCGCTCAGAGCAATGCAGCGTCAAGGCAATACTTTGTCTGTTGCTATCCGTGATGCGTGGGACAGACGCAAGCTCTCCATCATGACTAAGAATAACCCTCTAGTCGCTACTGATGTTCATATCGGCTTGCTCGGTCACATAACAAAACACGAGCTCGCAAAGTTACTTGAGAAGGTCGAGCTATCGAACGGCCTGGTCAATCGCTTCTTGTGGTTCTGTTCGCGTCGCTCAAAAATTCTGGCTTTTCCGGAAGGATTGAATGAGGCGCTGATACCAAACTTGGCTCACGATTTGAAAGAGGCTATCACGCACAGTCAGAAAGAAAGAGTCATGCACTTCGATGCCGAGGCCGGTGATTACTACCGGGCGCTCTATTACCGAGTGACTATGCAAGAGAGCGGCGGCATCATTGGCGATATCACAGCTCGCGGTCCTGCTCAAATTCGTAGGCTTGCTTTAATTTATAGCCTCCTGGACTGCGACACCATGATTAGGCTGGTGCATTTGAAAGCAGCCAATGCAGTGTGGGATTACTGCTTAGCGTCAGCTAAATGGATATTTGGTGCCTCGACTACACATCATGCACCTACTGAAAGCTTGAATGACAGGCTCTTAGCGGCATTGCAATCGGGCGCAAAAACGCAAAATGAATTGACGACTGGTCTTAAAAACGTAGCGAAAGCCAGTGCTATTGCCTCAGCTCTCTCAGAGCTGCAATCGATTGGCCGTGTGTCTCAAGAGAAGGGCGAGAGCAAAGGTGGCCGCGCTCCTATTGTGTGGCGTCTAGTGGAGATGAAGGGATGAACATCAAAACTTACACGATGTCTGATGGCATCACAGTTTGCACAAATGGTGAACGCGCTAAGAAAGTGCCCACTGTTGAAGTTTGCCGCGAGCAGCTAATCAAGTTACTTGAGCAAGCCGGTGGAGACAAGCGGCATCAGTGTGTAAGAGATTTTTGGCGTAAGCGCTCTGCTGCATTGGGAGCTGATGACGCTCTTGACGTGGCATTTGCTCAAGCGTGCTGGAACGTACTCGAACCGCTATGGGAGGAGTTGGCAAGCGAGAAACCACCGGCGGTACCAGATGAAGAAGATGTGTTTGGAAGTTTTGGATTGTAAGGAGTGAGATATGAACGAAGAAGTTGAATACAAGAAAGCGTATGCCCAGGTGCAGGCCATCGGCAAAAGGCTGATGGGGAAGCCAGAAGACAAAAGCTGTCGCGCGGCGATTCCTCTCGACAGCCTTGCGCAAGCTAAGCAGTTTGAAAAGCTAATTACTCAGCTTTTTCCTCGAATAAAGGTAGACAGTATAGACGCCTTGTGGAGTGGTCAATTCCGAATTGAACTCTCTAGAAAAGGATTAGGTAACTAATGCCCAGGGCGGGAGGAGATAAACGCGGAGGCTCTCATGCCAGGCGCGTACGCAAGTGGTGGATGCTTGAAACATTTGGAACTGGCAAACAGTGCGCTTGCGTCCACTGCGGAAAGCGATTGAGATTTGGAACTGTTGAAGCCGACCGCATTATCCCTGGTGGCAGTTACGCAAGAGACAACATTCAACCAAGTTGCAGGCAGTGCAATGCGAAACGCTCAAACAATGTGAAGTGGATATTTCAAGGAGAAAGGAAACGAGCATGAAGAAACTACTACTAGCAGTGACATTGATTTGCTTGGCTCTACCAGCGCAAGCCAGTCAAAACAGCACCATGGTTGAACTGAAAGACCGCTACAAGGTGCTGCAAGTTGGAGAGCTTCACTTAGACGATGACTATCATGTCTTGCAAATTATGTGCTTCCTCAACAAAGGAAAGCGCCTGGTCTATCAAGACTTAACGACTGGTGAGTTCGAGGTGATGGCTAGCAAACGCTTCGCTAAAAACTACAGCTTCACCAGGTTGGAGCAGCATGGCGACACCACTGTCTGGACCGGAACGAAGGAGGAGCTATGAGGTCACAACTAGAAGAAGACGAAGCCTACGCCATGCACTTACTTGAGAGGAGTGAAGAGGTTCGGTGCACTTTCTTTATTTGGGTCTGCCTCTTCTACCTTTGCCTAATTATTTTTGCAATCACCAATCACTAAGGAGAAACCAATGAACGAGCTAATTCGGTACTTTGAGGCGGGTGCTATGCCAAAGCAATTGCACAGCCAGTTCTTGAACCTAGCAAGAAGCATGATGTCACTGCCTCGTAATGCAGAGAGCACCACAGCAATGCGCAAACTACTTGAGGCAATGGATTGTACAGAGAGAGAGCGTTGCTCGACAAGAAGCCGTTAGCGCCAACTCGCATGACTACACCAGATGTGGACGTAGTTGATGCAGACCATGAGGGCGAAGCTTATGTATAGTCTCTTGCAATTTCCGCTCCTCATCATTCTCGACTGCTTAGCCGCTTGGGCATTTGTCGGATTAGTTGTCTATCTCAGGCATGAGGTAGCCATTGCAATCGCAGACTTTTGCCGCAGCAAGCAAGCGTTTCATACCTGCTTCGATTGCAGACTTCACCACACTTACACATGCAAACACAAGAAGAAGGAGGACTGATGTTTAAATTCATTTCGGTGGTGATGATCTTTATCTTCGCTTGTTGTTGGGCTAATGCCGAGAGAGTTAAGTGTGAAGCCGATAACCTGGCAGAGCTAAAAGCATTCAAGCCTCGCATACCGGGTGAGCCGTTTTATCTCAGCTGGCAACATGAGCACGATGACTACCAGGCGTTGATTGCTGAGGCTGTTCGCTTCAATGAGCTTGCAAAAGAGAAGCACTTGCAAGCGCTCAGCTACAGCGACATTGGCCACATGACTGCGAGAGACTTGTCGCGGCTGTATGCAGCTGTGCGCTACAGAATCAATGCCACTGACTTAGATGGTCAGATGGTGCAGAAGGCTGTCCGCTCTGGCAAGGTCACACACTACGTAACCGTGGAGGAATGATGAGCGAAGACAGATACCCAATTCAATCCTCACTTGACGTGCAAGGAGTAAACAGCAAGCCATTCGAAGCCAGACCAGAACGTAGAACCTTCGCTGATATCTACGCCGAGAAAATGACCGAAGACTTGCGCGCTGAAATTAAAGAGGTCTGCAAGTTTGAAACTGACGAGACACTCAAGCGCTTCACCGTGCGCGATGTGCGCTTCGTCAACATGAAAGTAATTGGTACACCATACGAAAACGACAAGCCGCTGATGTGTCGCACTGAAGGCACCAGAGTACAGAAAATCACAATCACACCAGCAGAGGAGAACGAATGAGCCGCAAAACAGGGGGCCGCATTGCCCTATACAAAGGTATCAACGACAAAGGCGACGTGATAGGGATTCAGATTGAGAAGAACAGTGGCAGGCCTATTGCCGCGCTTAACCTAAACCACGCTGAAGCCCTTGAGTTTGAAAATAACCTAGGGGTTTGCATCACCGCTATTTGGCCAGATGCACCAGAGCAAGAAAGTGACAGACCAACAGAAATTGTAGGTGGCCAAGCTGCGCCATTTGATCCAACAGTTGAGGCGCTTCTAGACCAGGTTGCTGACCTCACTGGAAAGAACAACAGACTAATAGAGCGTGTTAAAGATGCGGAGAAACTAGCCTGGCACTTCGCTCGCAAAATTGATTCGACACATGCTGAATGTGTCATTGCTGATGCCAGGCTAGAACTGATGTCAAAAGAGGAGGCACCATGCCAGAAGCAACCTTAGGTAAAGCGCTAGTGCTTGCAAAGGCAGTCAACCATCTTGTCGAGCCACACGGCTATTTCGTAGCTCTAACTGGTGGCTTGCTCTACAAAGAAGGCCCCAGAAAAGACATTGATTTACTGCTCTACAAGAAACGCGATGCAGCAGTTACTGACATTCAACAAGTAATGGGTCTTGTGGAAGTAAGACTCGGTCTAACTTGCATCGACAAGTACGAGCTTGATCGCTTCTGTTTTAGATTCACCACCAAGACTGGTGTTCGCGTAGACATTCTATTCCCAGAGACGGAGAACACCGTCGCAAGTTACGGAGAGACAAATGAATTTCGATAAAGTAGAGAGCAGCCGCATCACTCAAGGCTTTGGCCGTTGGAACAGCTTACCTGGTGACAGGTACGGAGCCTTTCTAATTTATGGCCCATGCGGTCGGCCACTTAAAGTTATTGCCAGCGATAGCACCGCTGAAATTCCTTGGGAGCATGTCTCTGTTTCTCTAAACAAGAGAACGCCTAACTGGGTCGAGATGTGCTTCATCAAAGACTTGTTCTGGAATGACGATGAGCCAGTGATGCAACTGCACCCGCGAAAAGCAGACTACATAAACAACCATGAGCATTGCTTGCATTTGTGGAAGCCTGCCAATGCTGAGATACCTTTGCCACCAACAGAAGCCGTTGGATACAAAGAGTTAAATCAGAAGGAGGGAACTAGTGAACATTGAGAATGTAAGAAAGCTGCGCGACTACATCGCCACGCTTCCAGAAGAAAAGGTAGCTATAGGCTACCGAGGAAGCAATGAGGGCCGATACTGGAAGCATTGCCAAGACTTGTTTCCAGGGACCCAGTATGCAGCCGCTCTTGAACTTAGCTGGGAAAGTCCCGAATCCGATTTTATTGGTAATGGCTGCAAGCGTTTAGAAGACAAAACAACATCAGATAAAGAGCGGCTGTTGTGGCGGTTAGATTTCGTTCTCAGCAACTCCAAGTTGTCAATTATTGAAAAGTTCAATGCGTACTATTCGCACCCTGTGCAATTCGACGTCCAATATGACTACACGAGCATTGATGATTTTCACGGTAACACAGTCCCGACGCCCTTCTTTAATGAATACGTGAACGCATTGGCAGCTGAGTTGAAACGGAGGACAGAATGGTCATGAAATACCTATTGATTCTATTAGCCTGCTTCGCCCTAGCCCTGCCAGCCGAAGCCTCAATACTCAGACGGCAAGCACTGCGGGTGGTGCTTTGCTTCGTACCGTTCGACAAGCTTAGAACTGAAATCAAGATTCGAATCTGGCAGAACGAAACTGACGACTGGTACAAGCGCAACGAGAAGAAGGAGGCAGCTGGTGAGCAGAGAATATGAAATCGAGACACGCGAAGAGGAGATGGTTCGCTTACACGACGGGCACACCGCCACCATTCGCGAAGCCAATGAGAAGCGCGAGCAGCTATGGAAAGACCTCGACATGCTTTATAGGCGACAGATGCGAGCCGTTATGCGCGACCACATGACTAAAGCGAAAGAGTTTCAAAATCACATCGACCGCATTCGCATGTTGCTAGGTTTTGAAAAAGACTCGGGCATTTTACGTGCTGTTATTCAGCAATCGGAAAGTTTTCAAGCGTGGGACCCAGACAATGACGGAGGAATCTCATAGTGGAATTGTTGCTAGAAAAATATCGGAGAGCGATTGAAAGAGTGGAATCCTACGAGGCAATGATGGAACGAAGGTCGGAGATAAATAGCTTTCACCGAAGTGAAATGCGAGACAGAGAAGAAGCAGTGAGGCTGGTGCAAGTAGAAATCATGCAACTGTGGGAGTCAAAAAATTGTTAACACTAGAAAGACCAACAACCATGGGCACCAAATGCAAGATATGTCAGAAGTTCATCGGCAAAGGAGACTATGACTCAGTTCCAGCACACGTCAAATGCGTGACGGAACTACCAGCAAGAGTCAACGGCCTGACCACAATAAACACAAGCACGTATGACAGAGACTGTCTCTCTTGTGGTTTGCCGGACAAAGAGAGCCCCAGAAGCAAATTGCAGCGGGGAGGTTTGAGAGCCCGCTGCAATGCTTGTTTGAGAGTCGCTAAACACAAGGCTAACGATATTCAGGCAGACCCTGATACCAATTAGCCGCAGTAATCGCTTGGAGATTAGCGCCGTTGAGGAGTTCTCGTTCAACTCTTCGACGGCGTTTTAATCCGTTCAACGGGCCAGCTTCACCGTTAATCCACTTTGCGTGCCAAGCAATGAAGCCCTTGATGTTCCCTTTGACCAGCTCTTTCCTGGTGTTGCTTCGTGGGTCAAGCCAAGTCGAGTCTTTCACGTTATAGCGGAAGCTCAATATGCCAGCCAACTGACCGACCGAGAGCTTGTCAAGAACCGCTGCAGGTATCTCTTTCTGCAAAGCTCTCTGCTTCACTAGCAGGGTCTCTTCAAACAACCGATCAGCTTCTGCCTGAGTGATTGTCTTGGGATGTTGTGACAGCGGAATGGCTTTGCCCCATCCGATAGTCGCCCAAGTTTCTTTCTTGAAAATATAAGACTTGAGGTGGCAGCTCTCGAAGTGCTTGATGACTGGTGTTGCAATCAGTCTAGCAATGCGCCATCGGTCTTCCATCGCTGAAAGCGGCAGAGTGGCAGCCGTCATTACCAAGCCACCCAGTTGAGCTTGCCAGATGCAGTGGCACCAATAACATGAATGCCATCAAGCCATAGGCCTGATAGTCTCAAGCCGTTAGACATGCCAGCCTGCACCTTTACAGTGTTCGCGGCGCCGGCCACAGCTACACCATTGTCGAGCTGAACGCTCAAGTCTGCTGCGCTGGTATCAGTCCAGAGCAAGAGATTTTTCATGGTGCCATGAAAGTCAATTGCGGTATCAGTTGCAGCAATATTTGCTGAGCCGCTAGAACCATTAGCCATTGTCATCTCCTTTGTTTAGGCCAATCTTGACCGTTGCTTTCTTGGGGATTCGCAGACTTGTAATCACGCCTGCCGAGAAAGGAGCGGCAGCGATAGAAAGTATTATCCAAGGCACATCTGGAAACGGCAGGCCATGAACTAGGTGGTAGACCCACATAGCTAAGATGCCGACACCAAACAAGCTAGAAAGAAGCAGACCGCTTATCGCAGTAGCCACTCCGATTTGGACTTGTCCTCTTGTGATTTCGCTATAGGTATCGAGATACTTACGGACTTCACAGACTTCAAGGTTGCACTGGTGATGGGATTCGAGATCACAAGGAGCCAACCAAGAGCCGCTGTCAGAACTAAGTAAAATAATACGGTTTCTATCACTGCTCACTTCCTCTTCCCTTTACTTGGTTACCGCTTTGACCGTTTTAACAACTTCAGCAACTTGAGCAGCAACCTCAGCACCTTCACCCGCGAGAGCTACAGTATCCTTTGCCACTTCGAGGATTTGTTGGATAGCAGCTCGCGCTTCATCCTTCATGCCTGGCTTAATCATCGGAGAATCGAGAATCATTTTCTCTGTGCCTTCTCTGCTGATGTATGGTGCAACAGCTTTGAACAGCGACATGAGCTGATCGCCTTGAGGTGAGAACTTCTGATAGGCGCGATTGATTTGAGCGGCATCAGACAGGCCGTCATTGTTCACGTCAACTTTATTCACCAGGCCGTCGAGCATACCGACTCCGGTGTGCACTTCGTACTGCTTCAACTCTTCTTTCTCAGCCTTCAATTTCGCTGGGTCTTTAGGTGCCTTAGGTGCTCTTGCCATTGGTAAACTCTCCACTAGACTACATAGTTAAGGAGTGTAGACCCGAGTTGCACCCCTGACAAGTCTAGGCAATTGGAATGCGATAGGTGGCCGCATGACCGAGTAGCATGGCCTGAACTTCATCGCTGAGCCAGGTTTGACCGAAGGCAAGTAAAGCATTTTGCCAGTGCCCAGGCAAGAAATTAACTCCCAAAGAGGCTAAGAATGCTAGGTCGCTCTGAATGACAGGCATCAATGAAGCCAAAGCGAATAGCAGCTCTGGATTAGAGACAACCATCGGATCACTATTTACGGCCAAGATAAAGCCTGCCATGTTTGGCTGAGTGTCAGCGAATGGAATCCACTCTAGGCCGTTCCACTTGTCTCGGCCGTAATTTGGTGGAGCATCGATTTGGATATAATCTTTAGGCGGTTCAGCGCCATCGTAGCCGCCCTTATAATTGCCTTCAGCATCTACAAAGTATTTTGTCATCGTGCGTAGAACCTCACTTTCCAGCTTGCAACCGTGATTTCGTTCCCGCTAGCACCAGTGCTTTTATGTATCAATGCAAAGGGTTTCACGTAACTACCAAATCTAATATTTAGGTTAGTAGCATCGGGAACAATACTGCAACCGTATGCGTTGCCTGCTGAAACTGCCAGCACAACGACATCATTAACTGAATAGCCAAATTCTGCGCTTTGACAAACTAATGCGAGCCAGATATCTTTGGGCACAAAGCCTAATCCATGCGCCAGTGTCAGCGCACCAGCAGCGATAATGGTTTGGTCAGCGCTGGTGAAAACAGTACCGCTTGCAGGAGCCGCTGAAGTCCAGTTGGTGCCGTCTGAAGTTAGTACATTATTTGCGGCACCAGGAGCGATACCATCCTTGAGCAGCTTGCCGGTGGTTCCATTGTAGAGAGCGACCGCCTTGTCTGTGCTTGTGGCGGGGCCAGCCACTAAATCAGCGGTGAGTCTAGTGTCTTGCTTGAGTAACTTTCCGCTAGTGCCGTCGAAAGCTACGGCGCGACCATCAGTGACAGTTGCAGGGCCAACAACCACGGAAGCGGCTGCTACGCCAGAATCTTGTATAGTCTTGCCGCCGGTGCCGTTATAGCTTGCAATGTTTGCTGAGACAGCAGAGGCAGGGCCAGTAACTAAATTGGCGGCCACCTTACCGCTATCTTGCAAAGTTTTACCGCCAGTGCCATTGAATGATGGCACATTGCCAGAGGTGGAGGATGCAGGACCAGCAACCAAGTCAGCTGCCAATCTTGTGTCCTGTTTCAGTAATTTTCCGCCAGTGCCATCGAAAGCAGCAACTCGGCCATCCGTAACCGTAGACGGCCCGACAACAACATCTGCCGCGAGTTTGCCAGAGTCGGCAAGCAAGGAACCATCGGTTGCGTTCCAGGACGCTATACGACCAACAACAGTGGTGCCCGGTCCCGAAGTACTTCCAGGAGGGCCTTGCGAGCCTGTGGCACCAGTCGCACCAGTGTCACCTTTAGCACCTTGCGGTCCAACATCTCCCTGCGGCCCCTGTGCGCCGGTGTCTCCTTTGACACCTTGCGGCCCCTGAGCACCGGTATCACCTTTGGCACCAGTTGCGCCTGTAACGCCTTGAATCCCCTGGATACCTTGCGGCCCTTGCGAACCAGTGTCACCCTTTGCACCAGTCGCGCCGGTTGGCCCTTGTGCACCTGTAGCACCAGTAGCGCCGGTGGCACCACGAGCAGACAGAACATCCCAATTAACAGATGGTGGCTCACTGTTTAGATTCTCAACTAGCGCGATATAGCTAACGCCGTTATAACTAACAGCTTCACCTGGTTGATAAGTCTCAGTTGCAGACCAAGCACCACGCCAGAGAAACGTGCGAGCGAGAACATCGCGCCGCACTTCTTGAACCATCAAGACTGTCTTGTCTAGCGAGGCTTCAAGCTTCGTCGTGTTTAGCTTCGCTTCTAGCGGGAATGACGAGAGTTGAGTCTCGCTAGTGTCTCTCTCAATTTCCAATTCAGCGCCCAGCGCAGGAGCAACTGTGAAAAGAACCACGCCACCAGGAGACTCAGACTGTTTGCTATTTGGGAGGATAGCAAAGCCAGAAGTCTGAGTCGCATTATTCAACAACACGTTAAGTTGCGGGTTGTCGGCAATTACCGCAAAAGTAAAGTTAAACGACTTTGTCGAACCGTCGCCAATAAAGCTATTGCTAGCGTGTGTAGTGCTTACAGTCATTAGTCCACCTTCACTATCAACAAGAGTGCTGCTTCAATTGGCCGTTGGTCTTCAGTGTTTGCTTGAACGTTACCGGAGAGACTAGCGCTATGCGAGTGAGGCGCAGGAGTGAAGCTTATAGTGCCATTCTGTGCAGCTGCGAAACCGCCAGAGCCTGCGAGAACGGCACCAGATGAAATGCTGCCAGTCGCATAGTCATAGCTGTTAGTAACAGCACCGCCTTGGGCGTGCTGGTGAGTCTTGGTGCCAGATACGGTGCCCGGCCTAACAGTGGCGCCAGTGTAACCAGAGGAGCCACTGTCAGCTACAGCAGCGCACATGAGGTACTTGCCGCGAGTGTCTAGCGTGACTTTTGAAACGCCGTTGATCGTCACCGTCTGACCGTCCATTGCGGCCCAGCCTGTGGGAATAGCAGCAAGGTTAGTGTCCCACAAGATAATCGTTCCACTGGGGAATGTAGCAGCAGCTGCCGCAGCAGCCCATACACCGCCGACAACTTTCAGAACGTCGCCATTATTTACTGGCTCAGGGCCATTCTTAAGAACGTTTCCACCACCACCATTCCAGATTGCCAACGCATTATTGGTCGAGGACGCTGGGCCAGCAATGTTACCCGCCGGACCTGTGGGACCAGCCGGACCTTGGGGACCAATTTGGCCTTGAGTGCGGGAAGCTGCTTCTTGCAACATCATCACCATGCGATCAAAAGTAAATTCAAGCTTCGCAGTGTCAATCTTCCCTTCAAGAGTGAAGCCACTGTTTTGAACTTGCTCGGTCACGCGCTCGATGTTGACGATAATCTCGTCGTCCGGAGCCGCGTCAAAAGTGACATTGCCACCAGGAGCGAGCTTCTGATTTGCATTAAGCAAAATAGAAATTCCGTCGACGACCACGTCATCGTCAACCGCGACTTGAATGTCTTCAACTTTCTGCACCTGGAACGTGAAGTTAAAGACGGTTGCAACACCGTCGCCAAGGAAGCTGTTATTTACGTGTGTGGTACTTACTGTCATTCCTCACCCGTCGCTTTCTTGACCGCCTTACTACCTAGCTCAGTATATTTCCAGAGCCCCCAGAAGGGAAGACCTGTGGCAACACTTCCAACCGAAGCAGTCGACTTGAAAGCATTGACCCAGTCCTCGCCTTCGACGTCTTCGTTCTCGGCAAGTTTGCGAGCTATTGTCCAGGTTCGCTTTATCAACTTGCTAGAATCCGAAGCCAAGCCACCGAGGACAGTGCGAGGCTCTTGCCGACCTTCCCAGCCGGACAACGTACCACCAACAATATCGAAACCTACAAGAGGCATCTGCGCATAGCTTCCGGCAATTGCAGTGCTAAGCACTTTCAATGCAGCTTCTTGCTTTTCCTTATTGTCACCAAGTAGGAAAGCCGGAGCATTGTTCAGAGACTGGAACAAAGTCTGCGCGACGTGAATGCTAAGAATCACGCGAGCCATTCGACCAAGGTGCTTGCTGTCCTTGTGAATCATATAATCACGGATAGCGCCTGATTCTCTATTGAGAGCTTGAATGCCCTCTTTCTGGAAAGCCATAGCCAAACTAGCTACACCACCTTTCATTTCAGCGGGCACTTTCTGCGAGCCCCTGGAAGATGATTGAGTCTGGTCGACGAGCCTGTCTCCGGCGAGCACTGCTTCTTGCTCAGTGCCACCAGCTTTCTTGACGCGGTTATATTCAATGAAACCAGCAACAGCTGCGCCAACTCCATCGCCCCACTTGTGCATAGGAGTTAGGAAGAAAGTCTTGACGGCAAGAGCTTTGTCACCAGTGACAGAGTCTACGAAGGTGCGCTCTTTTGTGGCTTCTAGAATCTGCGGCAAGATGTGATTCTGCCTGTCTTTGTACAGCTCAGATTGAGACAGGTATTCTTGCAGCCTCTTCTTGTCCATGGCTCCACGGAGGCCATCGACATACTCTGCATATGTAGCGTTGGACAAAGCGCTAAGTATGCTTGTCCACTGCTTCGGAGCTTGGTCAATTCTAGCGCCAAGCATACCGGTAGCCATATTCGATTTGATTGTCTGGAACGTTCGATCTCCAATATCCATCACACCGGGCTTGAGGTGAAACTGCCAGGCTAGACGAGCATCAACTAAGCTCCGGAAGTCTGTTCCAAGCTTGTGCTCAATAACATCTCTCAAGCCGTCTTTGGTTGAGTCAGAGAAAATAAAGCTAAGCTCTCTAGCTTTTGCGCTGTTAGCTATCCAGAAAGCCATGTCAGCTCTGTGGCGCTGCACTTGGTTGAACGGGTCAACTAACTTGATTGGCATCTTGCTATTTGAGCGAGCATTGATTGAGCCAGGGTCAAGAGTTCTCTGAGCGGCCTGGTTAATATCTTGCATCAGATCGCCGGCACTTTTAATTCTCTCAAGGTGACGGTGGAAAATCTGGCCTGAATAGTTATCGTCCATCGGCAAGGTGACGCCCTTCTCTTTCAAGAAGTGATTAGCTACCTGCGGTGCGAACCAACGGTAGAAGTCTTTTACAGCTCCACCCAATTTCAAATACTTTCCGTCTTCGTGTGTCTCAAGAATCGCTCTGAGAGCCTCTTGAGTTGAAGTGTGGCCAGCTTCTACCATGCCTTCGAGAGTGTAGCCATTGCCATGCAACAGGCCAGGCACAGCGCCAGGGTCATCCATTGCCATAGACAAATAAGTGAGCTGGTTCAAGGTGTGCTTCTCAACTACAGTGGTGCCTTCAGCATCGGTAAACTTCAGCTCTACTCGCTTGTTTGTATCGGCGCCATTGCGCAACAATCTAGTAGCCTCTTTGAGAGAGCCAACAGCCTCTGAATAAAGGTCATTGAGTTTTGTAGCAGCCTCGATATTGATGCGTGATTCTTTATTCTCAACTTCGGTGAAGTCGAGGACCGAACCGATCAGCTTTTGCCGCTCATCAACCGGAGTGTCTTGCAGCAACTTGTCCCAGAGAGCGGACGAGTTTCTGCGCAAACTGTGAGCCAAGCGACCAACCGGGTTCAACTGCCGCGGCCCCTTCGCTTCAGTGCTAGGAACCACTGGCTTGATACCTTGAACAGCGTCAAGAATTTTCTTCCTAGAACTTAGCAGCCGCTGTCCTTCGGCTTTCTTGCTTTCTAAGAAGCTTTGTTTGCCGTGGTCAACCAAGTCTTGAATCTCAGCGGCTAGCTCAAGTATTCCGGCCTGGTCGAAACCATTGCTGAAGAATCTTTGAGCCTGCATTGCAATGCGACTCTTCTCTAGCAACTCTGCTGGATGATTGAAAATTTCCGATAGCTCGTCGCTTTCAAGCTTGTTCACTTGCTCGTCAAGCCGCTTCTGTTCTTCGGCCATGCCATGGTTGACATAGTCACGCGCCTTCTTCAAAGCGGCTGCGCGAGCTTCAGCTTGTGCTTCGCCTGCGGCCCGCTTCGGTGAGCCTTTTACCTTCTCTACCGTGGGCTCTGCAAAAAATTCTTGATACCACTTGAGTGACTGCTGAGCGCTCGGAGGCAAGGCAGACTTCTTGCCTTTGACCTGACCAGCCTTGATGGCACCATACAGCTTAGTGGTCGCCTCTTTCATGGCATTGGCATACTCATTGCCCCACTGGTCTTGAATGAACTGCTCACCATTTTTTAGCAAAGCTTTCACGCCATCGATGTCAATCGTACGCGCGAGCAAATTAGCCTTTGCTTTGTCATCTAGCAGTGAGGAGTTCTTAACCATACGCTTAAACAGGCGCTGGATTCTATGCACTTCTTGCAAGCGCGTCTCACCTGTCGAGGTGTAGAAACGCGAGCTCGCAGCTTCGATAATTCGACGCACTTCATTTTCTGCCGCGATGCGCTTCGTTAGCTGCTTTTCGGCAATTCGTGCTTTCTCGATTGCAGACTTGGAAGGCCCAGATTTTGCATTATCTGGTTTATCTTGTGCAGTGTTAGCATTTGCTTTTTTGTCTGCATCAGCCTGCTCTGCGTCTTTGATGGCTTGCAGCTTCTCACGCTGCTTAGACAAATGTTCGTCATGAGCCCTCTTGAAAACCTTCTGCAGCGTTGCACCTGCAATTGCGCCTGTTGCTTTGCCACCAGCGAACAGACCGATACTTCCCTTCAAAGTCTCATTGAAAGTACTGGCAAATTCCTTTGCTGCTGATTCTAGAGTAGGCACCACATTTGGAGTCTTCGAAACAGTACCGGCAATGGCGTCAGTGATTAGCTTCCCTGCCGTTCCAGCTTCGGACAATAAGATTTGCTGCCCTGCAAATTTGGTGCCGTCCATTAGCATGTGAGCAATAGACTCAGCATGAGCGGCCAGAATATTCTTAGCGGTCGTTACTGGAATTTTAGCGGCCTGGCCGAATCTGATACCAGCGAGAGCGCCCTGAAAATGCCCCTCAAGAGTTGATGCCCAGTCGGCTGCTTCGTGAGACATTCCCTCGCGCCGGTATCTCAAATACTCTTGGCCTTTGACTAGGTCGGAAGTCCAACCACCTACAGCTGCCGCACCCGTGGTGGCACCAACCGGCACAGCAATGGGAGCACCGACGCCAGTAGCAGCTGTTAAGCCGCCACCAACAGCAAAGCCACCAGCAAGCGGCACAAGGCTTGCTTCAACCATCGGCAACTGTTTAGCTGTCGATACCGCAATGCCAGTTAACCAGGGGAGAGCTGAGTCTTTCTCGTATTGAATCAAGTCGCTAGACATCTGAGCCAAATGGTCATCAGCAGTAATCTGCTTCTCTGCTTCTTCAAGAGTCATGGAGCCACTGCGAATAGCATGACCAAGCGCAGAATCACGGAAGCTTGATTTACCAACCTCACGCGCTTCGTTCATTTTTTCCGAAAACGTGATGATGCCTTGAAACGGATTGTCAGACGTGCCTGGCTTCGGTTGCTCCGGAGTCCTGGTGTCCATCTGTGGAGTCTGCGCTTGCAGCTCCACTTCTGAAACCAAATTATCAAAGGAGCTACCACTTGCCGCAGTATTTACTTCAGGCCCTTTTTGTGGAGCCTGCTCAACTTCAGCAACTAAATCATCAAAAGAACTCATCTTGATTTTCCTTGTCGATAGTCTTCAACTATTGCGCGTACTGCACGAGCACGATAGGCGGCCTGCTGCTGGGGCTGCATTTTCTGGTAGCCTGGGCTGTTGAGTAAGTTCGGCATTTTTGTGTTGATCTGCTGAGTCAAGATAGTCTTCTCAGCCTTGTTTACAGTTAGCACTCCGAGCTGCTGCATGGCATCATTCATGTGATCGAAGTTGGTTTGCTTCACTTTCACGATAGAAGCAAAATCGGCTTCGGCCTTCGCTTGCGCCCTCTTTAATTCATCGCCCTTTAATGGCACGCTAGGATTAGCACCAATGCCAAAGAAACCATTTGATGACTTGGCACCCATAGCAGTCTTAAGCTCCTTCTGCAAAGAGTCTAAATACGCCTGCCCTGACTCAGCCTTGACCGCTAAGCTATGGATTGCATTGTTAACCACCGGCACCGCGTCGCCAATAATTTTCTGCATTGATTGTTGCCGCTTAACCGCTGACGGCTCAGCCATAGCCTCTGTAACGCGCTTGTTAATTAGAGCCTGACTAAGATTGAAAGCGTCCATTTTTTGCAGCTGGATATTGTCAGCTTCATTCTTAACTTGCTTGGTAGCCAAGTCTGATTCCCACTGAGCGAATCTTTGTTGCCCTTGAGCAAAGCTAACCATGCTGTGCTGGAAGCTGATATTGCTGCGAGCGAACGACGTGAGAGTGCGCTGTAATTGCTCAAAGCTTCTTCGCTCTTTAAGCTCTTGCCCTGTCTCGTTTATGTAGATGTTCTGCTCTTGCTTTAAACCTGCGAGTTTAGCGTTTCTGATTTTAGACTCAGGCTCTTGGCTGACTAGCGCTATCTGCTTGTCTAAGTCGTTTAGCCTGCTCTGAACTTGAGTAACTATCTCGTTCATTTTTTTCGGGTCGTCAGCTGCCCGGTACAAGCTATTCTTCAACTTGTTAGCGTCAAAAGCTTCAAGTATATTTTTGCCTTGAATACCAACAATAACTTCCTGCTCATGCGCACTTCGTTGAGAATGAACGTGCTCAACAAAATTCTTATGGTCTTCAGGTGCCAGGTTGATACCATTCTTAGCAGGGTCTTTTAAAGCTTCTGCAACAGTGTTGAGGTACTTCATTCCGTCTTCGCCGTCAGGCACTTGCGCCATGACGTGGTTAACAAAGTCTTTGCCAGCGCCTTGCTGCAAGCCCATTTGCTTAGTAGCAATCAAGTCTCTGTCCGCTGGACTCACAGCCGAGTTCTTCATGTTCTCGTAAACACTATTGCTGGCAGTCAAAGCTTTCTGGAAGCCAAGCAATTGCTCAGGCAAAGTGCCCTTCAAGCTACTAACTTTGTTAGTCAACTCTTCAGGCATCAAGGCTAAGCGCTTGTTGAGGTTGGCTGTAGTGGTAGAGCTTGCCCACTGCTTGAGAACGTTCAGAGCACCGCGCTCTGAGGCCCGCTGAGTAGGCATGAGCATTCTCATTTTGATCGGGTCGTTAGCGTAGCGCTGAGCGAACTCTTGCCGCCTGACTCCAATGTTCTCGGTGAACTCTTTCACCGCTCCGGCTGGTGAGGCTGCGTGTCTATTTTGCAGGTCTTCGATATGACCAGATAGCAAGTCATCCTCATCGAGCCTATCAAACTGAACTTGCAATCGACGCTGTTCGTTCTCTTGAGCCTTCTGCAAACGAGCTTCATAGCGTCTCTCCGCACCCCATTGATGGAAAGAAGAGTAAGCAGAATTGAAGCTTTGCTCTGCACGCTGAGAGGCTTGCATAGACATCTGATTTTGACTGGTGCGCATAGCATCAGCTGTCTGAGCGATTTGAAGCTCAGTTTGTCCTGCGCTCTTGTCTAAGCCAGGAGTGCCGACAACAGGGGAGGCCAGTTGACCTTGATTATATCTCTCAACCATAACGCCTCCTTATGGGGTGCCCTTACTCTTGAACATAGAGCCAAAGCCTTCGACACCAGCTCTCAGGCCAGCAATGCCAGTCTGGAAGTTTTGCGCCTTCTGCTGTGACGCTTGAACTTTTGCATCCCACTGAGATTGCAACGACTGAGCGAAGCCACTGAAAGCAGCCGCCGAACCTTGCCGGAGCATCTGAAGACCTTGCATTTCATAGAGGCCTGACAGCTCGGTCCCCCGCCTTCTTTGAGCATTTGCTTCTTGCATCCCTAGACTTTCAGTCTCTTGCAAAACACCAAGAGGAGAGCCACCAAGAGTGATGCCCTGGCTAGAAAACTTGAGAGCTTGCTGCTCCTTGATAGACCGCATTTTGTATTCAGTCTGAGCGGCTTCTAGCAAGCCTTGCTCATAGGAGAAAGCAGCTTCGCGGCCAAGCATTTGAGCTTCACCACGCGCGGCCCCTTGCTGCTCCTGCCCTGCCATTATGTACATTTGCGGCGCAATGCCCGGCCCTGCTGGTTTCTGGCTCATGCCAAACAAACCGCCGATTAAACCTAGTCCACCAGAGATAGCTGCCGTCATCTACACAATCCCCCAGATAGTCATGTTACTACCGTCGACAGTATATGACCGGAGTGTACCCTCGTAAACAAAACCAAGTTTTGTCAGCCAGCGACGTGATAGTTCAGTTTCTTCTCCGGCGCACTGGACCCGCCTAAACAGCGCTTTCAAATGCTGCACGCAGAATTTCACCTCGCTATAAAAATCACGCCTGTACTCGCGCGCATACTTCGAAGGGTAAATAAACAACTCGGCCACCCCTGGTGCAATTTCCATGTAGCCAGCTATTACCAAAATTCTGCCGTCAACGATGTGAGTCGAGCATTGGTCAATTGCCCCAAGCTGCGCGAGCATGGGAATGGAAGCTTTGAACTGACGCTCATAGTCTCCGGAAGACTCGAACAAGTCAGCATGTGATTCGCGGAATGGCTTGGCTACTATTGGTGCTCTCATTAATCTACTGCTATCTCCAATTCAATATCGAGGCTCAACAACGTTTGTGGTGCCGGAATATCTTGCATAACAACCACTTGCTTAGTTTGCTCGGTATGGCTATCCGACGGGCGAATACCGGCAATGCCTTTGAACAAAGGAGTCGGTCTATCAGTCAAGTCGCTCACTGTTTTGAAAGTGACCTCCTGAGTATTCCAAAGGCTGGTGCCAACCTTCGCGCCCACTGTATTGTGGAAGCGAGGAAGGATGTTTAGTATCTTGCGAATACGAGCCTCGTTAGAGCCTCGATTGCCTGCGATATCTAGATTGAGCGTCATTGCTAGCCCCAGGTAGGCATAGCCAATATGAGCCACGCTTGTTTGAGCGCCAAGCGAAACTGAACCGTCAGCCTCCACAATGGCAGTGCCACCAGGAGCGCCATCAACTTGCAGAGCTACAGTCTCACCGACGCGATGGAATAAACCATAGACTCGATCAGTGGTCAGATACCAATTGCCTGCTGGTATAACATCGTTGTTATCAAAGGCTGAGACTACGGTCGCTAGAGCCTGAGTCGAACTAAGAATACCAATAATCTCAGCACGTCCACCGCCAGCACCGCGCATGCCATACTTCTTCCAGATTTGCTTTCCTTGCATAGTGGTATCAAAGAAAGCCGCACTAGCTGTAATCGTGATTGCTTCACCAAGAGCAGCAAGTGAAGGCTGCATTGTGATTGTCGACGACAGCGCACTGCCGTCATAAGTGATAGCCGAGTCAAGGTGAATCGAATCTTTAAGCTGCTCAAAAGTAGCATTGATATATTTGTTAGTGTCAGCTGCTTGAGCGGCAAAGCCATTATCAGAGCGGAAGTCTTCAATCTCAACAAAGCGCACTGGCTGGTTTAAATACTCAACCGAGCGGTAAGTCTTGTTTCCAATTTTGCGCTCAACCATAGCCCACAAGACAGACTCTTCATTTACGCGAGGCTCAATGGTTATAGAAAGAACCTTCGCGCGATCGTACTCAACTCCGTTGACCATAGACTTGCCACCAAGATAGTGGCGGTGCCAGCCAAAGATGCTTTCCAATTCGTTGAAGGTCAGGCCCAACAAAACGCCATCTTCACGCTGAACCCAAAGCAGGCCTGAGTCACCTCTCTGTTGCGCCATGGATTTAAACAGCGAGGAGGAAAGGTGATTGCTAGCTAAATTCTGGTTGACTGTTACGTAGTCACTAGCCTGATAAGTGAACAGGAACGAGTGAACGCGCTTGCCAGTCAAGTCGAAATAGAACAGAGACTGGCCGCTAGAATAAGGCTGAATCGGAGCGGCACCAATATTGTTAATCGGCCTGCTGTTGATACTAGACGGGCTAATCGGGTCGTTCTCGTTGTCACCACTCAACCGGCGAATAGATGACAGAGCGCCAACCACGACCTGCCGGTTGACGTTTGCAATCCACTGGATTGAATCAATCTTGTCAAAAATTGGTGCTAGTGCGGTGCGGACTGAATCAGTAGCATTGGCTCCTGTCGTAAAATCATCAAACCGTGTAGCGCCTGTCCCAGAGTCAGGAGCGCGACTGAAAGCAAGGCCAGCAGGACTAACCTCCCAATTGCCATAGCCTAGCCTGGTGCTGTCCAAGAAAGCTAAAGTCTTCGGACAGTATTTCGTCATGATGACGATGCCGCCCGAGGTGAAGGTGGTGAAAGCGCTGGTATTTAAAGGCGTGCCTGTGACAAAATCTTTCACCGTAAAAGTGGTCCCAGTTGGAACAGTGTTCACTTTGTAGCGCTTGTAATTTAGCTCAACCATGCCAACAACATCAGAGATAAAGACCTCATCATTAACGGTCAACGAGTGCGCGGCGGCCGTAGTGAATACGCCAGGATTGGCCTTTGTAATGCCCGTGAAGGCACCTTGTTTGAACGGGTCTTCTAGTCGCGAGAAAGTAGTAATCGTCCAAGCTGTATGACCTGTGCGAGTCATCTTGAACGGAGGATACTTTTGGTGCGTAATCCGAATTTCGTCCGCGCTCTGCTTGTAGTGCAGTTCTTTTAGATAGACCTCCTCGTAAGGAGTATCAATCTCAAACGGTCTAGTAGCAGTGCCACCAGAAGTGTAAGTATTGAAAGCTGTGGAGTTAATAGCCTGCCCAAAAATATCCTGAAGCTGGAACGTGTCAGTCGTAACTCCGGCCACCAGGAAGAACTGGTTGTTAAGCTCCCTCATGCCAACAATGCCGGTCAAATAAACTTCCTGGCCATTGGTGAAACCGTGAGCAGTAGATGTTACTACCGCAGTAGCCGCCTTCGTGATAGCTGTGATTGTCTTGCTGGTATCATTCAAGATAACGCCGAAATTGCGATAGAAGCGCATTTTCTTGTCAGTCAGTTCAATGACATAAGTGTCTTGTTCACTGAAGCTAAATGAGATAAGACGGCCATCTTTCAGCCCGCAAGTATTGTGAACGTGAGAGAAGCCATTGCGAAACTGTAGGCCGCCCTGAGGCAGCACAATGTAGTTTTGAATCCGCTGGTTGCCGCGCTCGTAGATTGGCAGGTCCAAGCGAGAATACAATTCAGGAGACAGCTCACCACCGCTCACATTGACCAGGAGCTTGTTACTGCGCATTAGTAACCTACTACTCTTGTGAAGTCACTGCCGCCGAACTGAGCTTGCTGTCTTGCATCCTGCACATACGAAAACTGCAGAGTTCTCATCGACTGCTCTTGGCCATCAACAGAAACCGCATCTCTCAACTCGTCAGTCAGCAAGCCATTCAAGAAGCTAACTAGCGCGTCCTGGCCGGTGATACCTTTGGCATTGTCCATTGCGAGCCAGATAGCCAGCACCTTCAACGCGAGTGGATCCCACATCGAGTAGAGCTGAATGTCAGCTGTATAAATAAAAGGGACTTCTGAAGCTCCGCTGTTGTTCATCGCAATTACACGGCGATAATGTGGCGCGCCTTGATTTACCATGCGGTAATCGGTAATGCTATTTTCAAAGTTTCCGACGACTAGCAACCGCAGAAAGTCTTCAGGCATGGAGTAAGCATCAGAGTAGCCATAAGGCGGTGCAGTCGTCTTCGCAATGGTTGTCCAAATTTCAGCAAAGTTCCAGGGATGGCGCCTTAGCAATTCTCTTCGGCAAGGGTCAAGGCTATTAGCCATGCGCTTTCCGGCTGGTGTCTCCGGAGAGTCAGGGTTAGTAATTGGCTGTTCACCAATGAACCCCAGCGCTCTATTCAGAATCCCAAGCTTGTCCATTGCTCACCCCACTAAATGGCCCAGTAGAAAGAATAAAACGAGGGCCCGCTCTTGTAAAGAAGCGGGCCCTCGTTCGGAGACGACCGGAAGGAAACCTAGAAGTCTGTTGGTTCGAACTCAACAGTTGCTTCGACACCGATGGCATCGACTGTTTGAGTACCGGCAGAATACTCACAGTAAATGCCTTGGGCGGCAGTTACAGCAAGGTCAGCGCCGGTGCCTGTAAGAGTGGCAGTGGTGCCAGTGTTGGCAGTCAAAGTATTAGCATCGAAGGTTGCAGCATTCAGCATTGTGTTGCCTGAGCTGGAAGCCTTCAAGACTTTGATAGTATCGGTGCCAACAGACGGAGCGGTAATGCAACCAAGAGTTACCCTAGTTACGATACCGGCCCGACCTGGAAACAACATGGCTCTATAGACAGTGGCATCAGCAGCTGCACCAGTATTCGGTGAGAGGTGAGCGCGTAGCAATTGGCGCTTAGCACTACCGGTCTGGATATTTGCAGCAGTGATACCGCCAGTGATTGTCGGAGGAGTGCTGAAAGTTTTGGTGCCAGCAATTGTTTGGTTGCCAGCTGTCATAACAAAATCAGCAGTAGCACCAGCATCAGGCATCGTGTAAGTGCGGCTATTCGCTGAGGAATCTACGTACTTAACAGTTGCCTTGCCAACGCCACCTGAACTCCGATACTCAACCTTGTCACTAGTTAGTCCGACCTTACCGGCCGAAACACTAGTGCCGTCAAGCATGGTGATTGGATCAGCCAAGGCCGGTGCAACAGCACCGACCAGGCCAGCAACCACCAGAAGAAAGCGTTTGATTTTATTCATGCTTCCCCCTTACACAGCCATGAGGTATGTGATGCGCGACACCAAGGCGCCAGCGCCAGAACCGGCTGTGTTAGCCCTCAAGCCGACTCGATACTTAGGCAAGCGATTGGTCTCACCAGGAGCGGGAAGAGCTTTATTGACGTGACCAGCAAGTTCTGAAACTGTCTTATTTGCATCAGTCACCGCAAGGTTAGTCATACCTTTTCGACATCCGTCACCAAACGGGCCAACTGGTAGACCAGAGATTGAAGAGAAGTCCAAGCCATCAGCGAAGACATCAACATCAATCACAGTGCCATCTGGCTTGTACAAACCAATATCGTAATCGGTAGCACCAGTGATAGCAGCACCCTCAACCTCAATGTCAGTGATGATTGCAGTATCAGGCACCTCACCAAGGAACCAGACCGAGCCATCATCATCACCAGTGGCAATAGTTACTTGCCGGACAATTTGAAGAACACGAGAGCCAGTGAATTTCTCCCTGGATTGAGGATGAGTGAAAACATCATCGATTGTATTAATTACAGCCATTTTTCATTACCTCAATTAAGCAGCTACGCGGACTTTAAGAACTCTCGAACCTTCGGTGCGGAGAGCAGCCACACACATTTCAGCCACGATTTGAGTGGGAGTGTTGTGCATGTCAATTCTCTTTTCGATACGTACACTGATGATGCCTTTAGCAAAAACGACACCACCCTCGGCCAAGGCCAAGAGGTTACGTTCACCAGAAGCGGAAACCAACAGAGGGTCTTGCGAACCAGAAGCGTAAGGAATCATTTGGATACCGTAAGCTTGGCCCAGAGTACCTTTAACAAGTGGCTTCTCAGTGTTGTAGTCGAAGCTTACGATCTGAGTTTCACCCATCAAGTTCTTGATGCGCTTACCGTCAACTGTCAATGCAACGTCTACGTCAACATCGGTGGCGACAGCAGAATCAACAAGGTTTTGCTTGATGGTTTGCAGAGTGGACAAACCGAAACCACCGGTGGCATCGATAGTGACACCGCCGTCCTCGGCAAAGGTCACAGGAGTCGAAGAGGCTCCGGACTTACCTGTTCTGACAGTATCGAAAGCAGCACCGTAGATGATTTTGTCGCGTCTGCGCATAAGCGCATTCACGCAACCTTCGGCAAGTTCACCACCTGGGTCACGCTTCATCTTCTCCAAGTCTTTGCCATCTACGCCAACGGCGACAGCGAAGAATCTAGGAGCCATCCAGCGTCTGTCCCATGCGGCATCAGTGAGCTGAATAGGCTGGAAGCGCTCGATAATTTCCTGATCGGCCAACATACCGAAACGGTCGTAAGAAAAGTCTTCGCCTTGGAAGTCAACCATTTTTACAAACGGCATTAGCTTGCTCATTTTCTCTTGAGCGAGCACGTGGACCTGTTTGCCAAATTCTACAGTAGCTTGAGTATCAAGAGTTTCATAGGGATTAGCCATGAGTATGTACCTCGAAAAACAAAGTAATTGCTTTTTCGCGGTACTCCCCGGTCGAAACGGATACTGCTTGCGGTATGCCACCGCCCTGAGTTCGGATCCACTAGGGATTGTCCGTGCCTGCTATATGAAATAGCAGGCACATGGACCCTTGTCAATCAACTATTTTTTGAAAATCTGAGAAGCTCCTCGCTCCTTCAGAGATTTCAATTTCTGTGTAGCCACCAAATGCTCAGGGCTTCCTGGCTTGGTATGACGAGTCTCTGAGAACAGCCGGGCGTACTCGTCACCATATTCAGCCTCTGTCATACCGGCACCAGATGTGGGGACGTCGAGGCTGAGCTTGTCTTCGTTAATGTACTTTCTAGCAAAGTCATTGTAGTGCTCTGCAAGAACTACCTTCACGCGAGGGTCAAGAGCCTCGATAACAGCAGTTGCCTCGCTTCCTGAGTTAGCAAAAGACTGTTTCCAGCCTTCGATAACCTGGCTGCTCTTGTCACCGAATTTAGTCTTGAAGTTATTCTCAAGCTTTTCAAACAGCTGATTGTTAGCGGTAACTGCTTTGTCAAGCTCTCCGATAAAGTAGTTATCAAAAACCTTAGCAATTTCAGGGAAGGCGTCAGCTCTCACTCCGCCTTTCATGCAAGCCTCTTTCATCAAGCTAAGCATCTTATCGTCTTGATTGTAGAACTGCTTGAGTTCTTCCTTCACTTCTGGTGGTGTGTACTCATACTGGTCTGGGCTCTCTGGTACGCCGATAGCTTTGTTGAAAGCTTGCCAGTCTTCAGGCTTAGCATCTTTCTCTGGAACCTTCAGGCCTTCAGCCTTACGTCCGATCAAACTAATCTGATTGTCCAACTGCTTGAACATCTCAGCCGTTGGATTTTCATGCACCGCTAAACGAGTGACCCATTCTTTGGTGGCATACTCTTGCGGGACTGTCTCTAGCCATGCTTTGTTAACATTGGTGGCATCGACTGTTTTCACATCGGGTGTAGCCCCTGTGGCAGCTGCGCCCGGTGTATCCGTCGATGTCACCGAACTTGGTGCGTCAAGCTTTGTTGGCCGGTCAATGTCAATGTCGATGCTTGTACCTGCACCGGTCATTTGAACTCCATCAGTCATCTTGTCCTTCCTCCGCGATTCTCATCATCTCGTCTATCTCCGCTTGCACCATCGACTGCTGCTCTCGCAGCTCGTGGTGCTCAATCAAGCTCAACTGCTCGACAGCAATAAAGCGCCGAACAGTGAGCCATAGGTCGCGCCGTGCGGCGTCTTCCAAAGTCATGATTGGCTTATTGAAGCCGGACAAGCGGCATAGCCACCGCAAGAAATTTATACCGGCATCACCCTTGGCAACCTCTTTTACTATCAGAAGTTTCTCAAGGTAATCTTCGTTAACCCTGTCCTGTGGCTGATCCAATATCTTTCACTCCTTTTGCTGCGTCTTTGAACGTCATAGCCTGCACTTGCTCTGTTTGCAATTGTTGTGCTTCCGCTTGTGCGATTTGCCTGTCTTGTCTTTTCTTCGCCACTTGAGCTGGTGAGTAAAGAACTTTCTGGCTAGCACCAGACAGCCGCTGCTTCGCGCGTAGCGATTCATCAAAGTTGAAATTATCAATAACCGTTGGATCGAATTGAGCAACTCTTTCCATGTAGTCAGTGAGAGTATCGAGGCCTTGCGATTCTTCGAGCTTCATCAAGCGAGCAGCTGGACTGATGAAGTTAATTCGATAACCCTTCAGGCCATTAGTTCTATGCGCGATAAAGTCTTCAGAAATATAAGTCGGCTCAAGACCGGCTTGCTGCATTTGATAATCCTGCATGCTGTCTCGAACAACACCAAAGTAGCCCATTTCAAGAAGGATGTTAAACGAACGTTCCAGGAAGGGAGACACAAGCTCAACAAGCAAACGAGTCAGCAACGGCCCTGTCATGAACATGCGCAACTCATTTCTGATGTTAGCTTCGCCCAATGTTTGCCTGCTGGTATTGCTCAGGTCACTGAGCTTATCCAGCATGAAATATTGCATGATGTTATCGCGCAAGTCACTGATTCTTTGCTGTGCCCAACTAGGATTGGTGACAGTAATAATTGGCTCAATTGGTTTACCGGCGCCGGCCATTCGACCAGAAGTGTGAGTCAGGATATTTGCGCCTGGTCCCCATGGAATTTTGCCAGCGCCGAGAACATCCTCGGTCGATATCATCTTCGGTGGATTGAGGCCCATCTCGCCTGCCAGCTCGAACATCTCAACAAGTTTGTTGACAGCGCGAATATCTGGTAGAGCATCCATCGCCGGTGAGCGGCCCTGTGTCTCGCCGGTAGTCTTCCAGAATCGGAAGACTAGAATCGGCATCTCATTGAAGCCGCTCTCTTGCAGCAAATGCTTTTGACCAAGCTCGATATGAATCGAGGCAAACGGCATATCGAGAGTGCCTAGCTTGAGTGGGTTTCTCTCACGGCGAGGCTCGATTAAGTGCAAGACTTTTATTTTCTCGTCAAGCTTGCCCTGGTCATAAAGAGTCTTGGAATTGGCGCTGACAGCCTCATACGTGAAACGCTGAACAAGTGTGCCGATGGTGAACTCTTTCTCCATGTAGACAGTGTCCACCTGGCCCTGGTCGTTTTCAGAGAACGACATAGTTTTAGAGTCTAGTGACTTAACGCTGATCGGAGTCTTGTAGTCTTTGGTTTCGGTAATGGCTAGAGCACCAGTACCAAAAACTACAGCGTCCATAATCCCCTCAAGAAACGCAGTCATCACACCAGCTTCAGCCAAAGCCAAGTTAACTGGCAGCACTTCATTGACAGTGTTCATCATGTCGAACGCGTCAGAGAAAGCTTCTTCTTCCTGCGCCACTTGTGGAACGAACTCGAACGACTCAAAAGGGTTCGGCCAGATTTGGCCGAGAATACTTGAGGCCATCATGTGAGCGGCATGGATAGCAGTTGCGTCAAAAACTTTGTTCACCAGGAAAGGCCCTTCGGCCTGGTCCGTAGTGAAGTATTGCTTTCTTAGCATGACGAACTGAGCAAGAGCCTGATACAGAGGAAGCCAGTACTGCTTCTTCCGTTTCAGGCTCTCATGTCTCGACAGGATGGTATCAATGTTCATGTCTATTTATCCTGAAAGCTTTGTAGAACTCAACATCGGATTGCCGAGCAAACCATTAGGAGAAGTCATCAACGTTCCAAGCGTTACTGGCGTTGTGGCTTTCTTTTTGATATCGGCTTCCATCTGCGCCTGCTGTGCTCGGACGCTCTCTTCGGCTGCTCGCCGTTGCTGGTCTAGCGAAGCACTGTAAGCCGCTTGCTCTTTTGCGAGCTCCGTTTGCCGCGTCATGTTTTGCATCATCAGCATGTTCATCAAGCCATCACTTTTAGGTGTTCTAGACATGAGCGCCTCCTATTTCTTCTTTGCTCTGCTCTTGCCACTGGTGGCAAGTAGGTCTTCCATGTCGGCGTCTTCGTCATCTTTGACGATGGCAATAACGTCATCGAGAGACTGAAGCTCGGCAGAAATAGCAAGCATGCTGCCTTTCAGCGCTTGCAATTTTCCTTCCAAGTGCTTCTGGCCCTTGGGGTCTTCGTTGTACAAAATGACTTGATTGCGCAACTCATTTGGTGGATACAAGCCAACGTTGATTGGCAATTGCTCTTTTCGGATAAAAGCTAAAAGGTTCTCGTAGCTAAGAGCACGCGGATTGTTGATGATTGAACCGTCAAGCTCTTTGGCTTCGACTAAGTCGTACATATAGGTGTCGATCATGTCGGGATAGAGCTTGCGCAAAAACTCTTTGTAATAAGTGGAGAACAAGCCATTTAGGCCTGGTGCCTTCAAGCACTCTCTCTTCATTTTTACTTTCACGTGAAATGGTTTGGTTACGTTCTGGTCGCGGATGCCTTCAGGGCTTGGTGCTCTGTATGTGCCTTTAAATTCAGCAATAAATAAGTCGCTCATGCACATCTCCTAGAAAGGGTAGTATTTGCCGGTACTATACGGCCTAATTGGACGCCTGCCAACAGGTAACCTAACCTAACGTTCTTTTTGCAGCGGAAACCGCACCGCCCTGAGCTTTTATCCAATACGACATAATTTTCTTGACGTCACGACCGGCGAGCGCTTCGTTCAGAATCAGCTCATGCGAGACACACAAATTGGCCCAAGGCGTTCCATCCTTAGCCAGCTGTTTGTGCTCAGCAAGCTTGAGACATTCTTTCCATGTGCAGAAGGGATGCTTTATTTCTTGCATAGCGCTCACATTCCGAAGGAATAATATTTAGTGTTGGCGTTAAAGCCGTTATTGTCTTGAACGCCAAACTCATTGAAAGCATTCTGAGTAGTTAGAATGCTGGTGTTGCCTTGGTTCTGATTCTGGCCGGGAAGACCCATAATCAGCGAGCGCAAGCTTTGCACTGGTGCCGCAAGAGTTAGAATCGCTGCGTCGAAACAGTCAGGCGAGCGGCCGCCGTTGTCTTCTTTGATTTCGTCTTTGGTGGCAAGCTTGAACTTCTGCATCTCGCCGGAATATTCCAGGTCAGGAATTGCGCGGATGTCTGTTAAAAATTCTGGGTGGTTTGGAAGTCGGGCTGTCCCTCCCATTTGGCTCGGGCCTTCTTCGCACCAGTCTTGGAAGAAAGCAGCCATCTCGGTTCGACGGTCAGCATAGAGCGCTTTGTTTGCTGGTGAAGGATTGCCGCCGAAGTGAACGCCTGTCACGTTACGACGGCCCAGGCCGCGAAGGTTATAGTAAGTACCGTGGCCATAGCCCATGTCGATGAACACGTGATCGATCTGGTCCTCGTCCATCATTTTGATAATGATGTTAGTGAGGGTGTAGTCGTCCATCTTGTTCATAATCAGCGGCTCGAACATATAGAAACCTTGCCGCTTAATCAATACGGTACGGTCGCCACCACGGCCAGCAGGGTCAACGCCCAGGACAAGAGGCTGTGACTTATCAGGCAGAGTCAAGCTATTGAGGCAGTTGCCGATAACAACAGAGTCAATTAGTCGGCCTTCGGCAGCGGTGAAAGCTTCTTCAAAGTTTGAGGGATACTCACGCTGGAAGCCGGTCAGGTTGCCGCGCATCTCATCGTGTAGCTTCACGTGTCGCCAGTAGATTTGATTGACTGAACAATTCAGTAATTTCATCAATTTGACTTCTTCAGTATCAGGCACCCAGCCTTTCGGTGGTGGCAGCTGGTACTCTGGCATTTCATGCCAACCATAGAAACAGGTGTATAAGCTTGACTTAGGGTTGCGCCAGCCTTTGACTGCTAGCTCATGGAAATAATTGCCTTCACCACCGCTGGTGCTCTCGCCTATAAAGATACTAGCTTTCTCAGCTGAGGCATGAGCTTGCATCGCGCCTTCTTGCAAGTCTTTGACGTGGCGCTCTTTGTAGCGGCCAAGCTCGGAAGGCATCAACCACAAGCAAGGGAAACCGCGTCCGCTATCAGTTCCAGCTGTGCCGGTCACAATCTCAGATAGATTCTTCCAAGCGACTTTGTAATCGTTCATCTGAGTAGTCTCGACGCGCAACTCGCTCGGCATCTGCTCTTGAAAGCGTTTTAGATTTTCAAATACTTCGGTGGTAACTTTTGCGCGGTGAGTAGTGATAAGCCCCTTGTAGCCTTCAATGTCATTGCACAGCTTAAACAAGGCCGCACTAAAAGCAGTAGTAGACATGATTTGACGTGGCTTAACCACGATAATCTTGGCTCGCTCTCTGGTTTCTAAGACTTTGCCGAGAGTGTAGAGCAAGCGATGCTGAATCTGGGTGAAGTCCAGATTGATAATGCCAGCGCCTTTGGCTGTTATTTTATAGTGGCTTTTCGCTACGTGAGGCAGAGTCTTCAACGACTTCAGCGTCAACTGTAAGGTATCTTGTAAGTTGCTCATCTTCTAACCGCCTGGCTTCTAGCATCTTTTCGTCAACATATTCCTTGTGCTCAAGTAGCTTCGCTTCAACGTCTTGGAGCGAATACTTGATAGTCTCGGCTTTGATTTGAATTGCAGCCTTGCCCCAGCCTCGGTCTAACACTTGCTTGGCCGCTTCTAAGCGTGTGCCTGACTCATTCTCGCTATCGTTCATAATGCCGAGAATCACATTGAAAGCATCTTCCGTGTACTCCTTGGCAAGCTTCTGCAGGCTGAATGGTGCGGGGTCAGTTCGACGCGGAATGCTAGGCAGGTGCTTGCGCTGCTTCGCTTCTTCCTCGTTCTCGACCTTGAGGTCTTCGATAATGCCGAAGGCCGTGAAGACATCAGCTTCGTCTTCTCTATCCGACATTGGCAGGCTCCGGAGTTAGCACCGCTCGCAAGCCAGCCAGGTACTCGTTTACTTTGCTTTCTGGAATCGCGATGCCTTTGGGGCTCGGTTTCCACATGCCGTCTTTCTTGTCGTTGTACCAATAGCGCGTGTGCAGGAAGCGATTGCTTTTGTACTCTTCCCAATAGACATAGAGCCGACCGGCGGCAGACTCGCTTATCAGTTTCTTGCCTTCGTGTTCGTCCATTAGAGCCTCACCTTTAAACCGTTCAGTATTCGCAGTAATGAGGCCTGGTCTTCTTTTGAGAGCGGTGCGATGTCTACGTCGAAGTGAACGAATTGCTTGCGGATTTCTTTGCACTCGACACTGATGATGGCTGTCTGCCATCGGTCCTTACGCTCTTCACAGCGAACCTTCCACACATCCTCTGGGACAGTTGCCTCGATACACATGCGCTACTAAACCTCCTAGTATTTAAAAGGAAATTACCGGGAGGTTGGACCGTCGTCAAGCGCCGTACTCGAGTACGCTACTATCAAACTTAGTAGCTCGCTCGAGGTTTTTAGGGTAGGGTTCCAGGAGAGGACGCCCTAGTAAAAGTTACGCCATGCTCCATTTTCAAACTTCAGCTCAGCAACCTCTCGATCATTGCCTTTCTCGAAAACTTGCAGGTAGTTGAAGTCTGAGTCTTCTTCGATAATCGGCATGGCCTCTCGCTTGAGGTCGTCGATAGTTTCACCAGCAACAGACTCAGCATCTGAAGCACCATAGCAAGGGCCGAGCTTCAACAGCAATGCAAAATATTTTGGCTTGGTATCAGACATAGTAAGCCTTCACTCTTTTCTCGTAAGCTTCAAGCTTATCAAGCGCAGCCTCAGCAATAGCAATGTGTTTTCGTGTTGCTATCACATCCTCATGGTCTTCATCCATGTGAAGACCACCAATCTGAGAATCATAGTATCGCTTCCAACTGTAGAGACTCTCTTTCGCAGCATCCACCAGAGATTCTGTTTCTTCAAGCGTGAAGCTAGTAAGAACATGTTGAAGATGTTTATCACTCATCTGTTGTTACCTTCAAAAGACTTTGATAGACCTCACAGTGCCCTAGCTCTGAATCGTGATAGCAGCCCCCTTTGTGACCAACCATCAACTGACATCGAAGCGTGTCGCCTGTTTTCGCAACGGTGGCTAGGATAAAGCCGCATACGGTTTTCATGCCTTCTGGCAGCCTATACGGATGAAGGTATTTTGGCTTGGTATCACTCATTGCTCCAGCCACCGCTGAAGTTCTTCAGCCATCTGCTTGCGCTGCTTCTCGTACTTAGTGCGAACATCTTTAGCATTGAAGTACTTGGCGTCGACTCGCCACGGTACTTCTGGCATATGCTCCTCAATGTAAGCATTGAAGCGCTGAGGTAGAGTCTGTTCTAGCCTAACAAGCTCGTCATCAATATAGTGGCCGGTTACTGTATAGCCTGTGCCGTTCGCTAGGTCCAAGCAGCGATATATTATAGGCTCAGTGTTCTCACTCATCGTGTTCGACCTGTAGTCTTACTCAGGAGCGCTATTAGATTATCTGTGTGCTGCATCTGCGCAACAGCTTGCTGATGATAGTCAGGGCTATGCGTTAGTGCTAGTGCCTTGCATTTCTTATTGCTCAAACCAATAGCATCAATGATTGCCTGGTTAAGCAGCACCTGTTCATTCATCGTTACTCGAATATCGACAACTGGCTCTTGTGGCGGTTCTTCGTAGCGGTAAGCTGGATGCCCGTAAAGGTGATCGCCTGAGTGTTGCGCTGGCAGTGTGCATTTGATTACACAACCAGTCATCACATGAGGGCCAAGCGTGTGCTCGCAAATTGGTGTCACTACTGTGGTATCACTCATTGCTCTAACCACTTGAAATATGCTTCGGCTGCTCGTTCTCTCTTCTCTGCTTCAAGCGCACTCTTGCGCACGGCTGCAAGTCTTTCACCGTTCTTGCGTAGGGCCATAGCAGTTTCACCTCGCCGCTTAAACGCTACTAGCGTGCCAGTCCTTGAGACGACTGTTTGGTCTGGGCCGTTAGCCAGATCGACACCCACAAGTACAAGGCTCCTGCGAACAAGTTCGCCAGGCCCAAGAAATCGCAGATACTCGTCAACTATATCTTTGCTTTCGCTCATCTCTACACCTTGCCGAAGAAGTGGGAAGCTCGGTCTTGCTGCGCATCGCTCAGTGTTACCTCACCATCGCAGACAACCTTCATCAAGCCATCTTCTGAGTAGGTCACACGCATGATGCCTTGATTGACGCCAATGAGAACTAGCTCCTCAAACGGCTTGTGCTGACGAGTGCCAAGCTTGTTGCCTTGGACATCGAACAAGTCTCGCACATCACTAGTGGTGTCATCGTTAGTCATGCTCCTAATTATAATTGGGGTGCAAACAAAGTCAAAATTTTTGTGTGTCGGCGGAAAGGAGATGCCCATACGTGTGAGCGGTACCCGGTAGGGGGTGCCTATAGGGGGTCGCGCGGAAAAATACCTGCCAAGGTCATGACAATCATAAGCACTTGGTTCCGCGTCGCTGCCCGCTAGCGTGTGGCAGGCTATCACGCACGCATACGCTTAGCATTCAAGCCTGCTCGATGTCCTTGCATATCATGTGATACTGAGGTACACTAATGCTTGTAACCCTGTGAGGCTTTGAGAGGACACATGAGCGACACCATATCCAAGGACACTAAGCGAGCAGTCATCTATTGCCGAGTGAGCACAGCTGACCAGTCATGTGACAGGCAGATACGTGACCTCACAGCCTTCGCTAAGCGTGCAGGCTACACACTTGTTGCGCCTCCTTATATAGAGAAGGCTAGCGGGATGAAAGCTGACCGTAAAGAGCGTAGAAAAATTATGGCGCAGGCACAAGGGAGACACATTGACACTGTTCTCGTAACTGAACTCTCTCGATGGGGTAGGTCCACAATCGACTTGCTCAACTCTGTTGAAGAGCTAGCAAGCTATAGAGTCTCACTAGTAGCTCAGACTGGCCTGTCGTTCGACATGGCTACACCTAATGGGAAGCTGATGCTACGACTGATGGCAGGTATCTCAGAGTTCGAGCGTGACCTAATCAGTGAGCGTATCAAGTCAGGTCTTGAGGCTGCTGTTGCACGTGGCTCTAAGCTTGGTAAGCCTAAAGGTAACAAGACTGATGACATGCACCGTGAGGCTGTCTTAGAGCTTCGTAAGGCTGGCTTTGCTATTAGGCCTATTGCTTCAAAGCTCAAGATAGGCAAGGACACTGTCAGCCGTATCATTCAATCAGCAGCCTCCTGACATTCTAGATATAAATAATAAGCTCTCAAAACTTCCCTTCTGCTAGCTAGTAGGGAAGTTTTTTCTGTATGGGTAGTTCTGTGGCTTTTCTACTTACATACTTACCTACTTATACTTAAAACTAAAGAGAGAGGTTAAGGGCTAGAGTGTCCTTATCAAGGACAAGAGTAAGGGTAGGTAGAGATAATATCTACAGTAGGGAAGTAGAGAAGTAGGGAAGTCTTATTTTCGGACAGGCGCAGCGATACCGGTTAGTAGGGAAGCAGTAGAGAAGCCAAAACCACCAGTAGGGAAGTCCTGAAAGTGTCCTTGAATATCCCTGATACTACACTGTAACAAACTATGCTAGTTAGTGGACCTACGTGTAGCTAGCTTAACTATCGCAGCTAGTAATAACCAATCAGTAAGGCCAGGAGGTCACGACTCAAGGACACGGCATCGGCTTACTCTACTCTAATGAGTAGTAATAGCATCGCAATCGCCAAGGGCTGACTCCCGGCCTGGAATGTTTCCTGAATATGGCTAGTTTCCCAGTTGAGAAACAATATTGACCACCGATGCACCTGGTCGTACTATCTCATCTAATACAAGTAGACACACGTATCCCTATAGGCGCAACTGAAACAAAAGGAAATACCCTCTAATGGCCACCAATAAGAAAGCCGTCAAGTTCTATGCTAGTGCTGTCGTCGAGCAGCATCTAGACACTATTCCCACTCAATTGCGCACGAATTGGATTAACTCTGCACTGACCGCTGCAATAGAAGCGAGAGCAGATGAGCAGAGCGAGCTATCCAAACTGCGTGTGTGGCTACAGAACAATCAAGAGTCATCACCTCGCTTATATGCTGCTATTGCAGACATGTTGGTTGAATACGGGAAGTAAAGCTTATTGATTGCTGTAAGTCTCTTGCACTGAATCCAGTGCCTTCCTCACTGGCCCAAGATTGAGCTTGGCATAGATTGCAGTTGACCGCGGATCTCGATGGCCGAGTAATTTACCAATGACATACTGGCCCTCGCCAGCAATAGCCATGTAGCTGCCAGTGGTGCGTCTCAAGTCGTGCATGCGAAGGTTCTTAATCTGCGACTGCTCTTTGACTTTCACCCAAGCTCTCTTCGGGTCTTTGAGCCACTGACCAGGGACACCAGGGAACACGTAGGGCGAGTCGCTATTTTCTTTCCTTCTCTTAAGTATCTCGGCTGCCTGGTCGACTAGTGGAACTAAGTGGCTCTCACCGTTCTTGAATTTCTCCGGCGGTATGCGCCAGAGTCGCAGGTCTAGGTCTATCTCTTGCCATTCCATTTCGAGCACATTGGCCTTACGTGCGCCCGTTAGAAGGAATATCCACACTAGGTCGTGAATGAGCTGAGGCTGCTTGGCTAGCACTGGCTTCATGCGCTGTATTTCAGTAGGGAACATAAAGCGATCACGCTTAGGTAGCAAGAAGCGCTCCACTCCTACACATGGGTTAGCAGAGCAATAGCCACGCTTCATTCCCCAGTTGAAGATTGCGCCCATCTGATTCACAGCCCTGGTCGCCGCTGACTTGCTTGTGGTACCACGCTCATCGACCCACTGCTGAATTAATTCGCTCGATATGTCAGAAATGCACACATCGAACCACTTCTCACCATACACAGTGCCCCAGTACTTCACATTGGCCGGGCACTTGAGCTTCACCAGAGCGTGCCGAGTGTAATAGAGCTGAAATAGCTCCTTAAAAGTAGATAAGGCCATTGATTTACTCCTTCTATGAAAGCCGAATGTAGCCGAAATAGGATATATCTATCCGATATATAACGGTAATACGCTCCGCTTAATGTGGCACATCAAAACAGCCGCAAACGCTTGCTGCGACTACGTTTCGGGCATTCAATGGCATTGAAGAGGTCACCGGTTCGAATCCGGTACGCTCCACCACTTTTCCCGGTTCCACGTACTCTCAATTTAGCATCGAATAGGCAACATCGAGACATATTTTTAAGCATTATTGGACATACAAGTGCTAACCTTAGGAGATGCTCTACATGATTGATAGCGCTGCCAAAGAGACTAGTAAGTGGGGAGACGGTCTCCCTAGCTTCATCTTCTTGCGCATGCAGTCCCTTAATATGAAGCCAACCATGCGTGGCCTGGCCGCTGTGTCGGGCGTGCCTGCCATCACTCTTCATCGCAACTTCCACGGCGAACGCGCTATGCAGTTCGAAACAGCTAAAAAACTCGCAAAGGCGCTCAAAGTCAGCCTTGATGAACTCGCTCTGCATTCTCTCGTTGTAGAGTAAGCCGGTTGATGAGTCGCATATTATGGATGAGCATTTTCTTAATGCTGGCCGCTCCCGTTGGTGCTGCTGCTGCGGATCCGATGGCAAGGCGAATTAGTGAGATAGGCGCTCATCTCGTTACAGTTGGCAATCTTGCAGCTCAATCAGCTCAGCTGGTGCAGCAAAATACTTTGGCAACTCGATCTAACAACAGCAAAATAGAAGAGCTAAAGCTGGCTGTTGCAGCCTTAGAGCAGAAGTCAGCTAGCTTAGAGATAGCACTGATGCAAAGCAAGCTTGAGATGCAAAACATTCAAAGCAAATTAAATGATATGAAAGAGAAACATTAAAACTTTAGATTTTTAACTTTTCAAGGGTTTCAAAAACGTTACCGCGCCGGTATCATTTCTTTTGTTGGGTCGAATGACCCTTCCACAAGTTTTTCAACTAATCGAATAAGTAGAGCCCTGCGACGGTCGCTGGCTCACCACCGTATTAAACCCCCTCCCGCTATTTAGCGGGCTAGATTTGGATTGTCTGTGCTTAATCAACTAAGTGATATAGCTGATAGCCAATTGATATACGAGAGCAAGTCAGAAAGTTTCGGGGGTTTCTTTTCTGGCTTGCTCTCGCGTGTCAATTGCGAGGAGTTTTTATGACCGATTTTGACTGGGCGTTTGTTTATTGCCTGGCACTGTATGTGGTGTGGGTCGAAGTAGAAAGAAGACTAGGTTATTAAGGAGAGTGAGAGTGAGTAACGATTTTACACCTGACGCTTTTGCAATCAGAACCACTAAGAAAGATGGCTCTGCTTATGGCGGCTTTATGTGGCCTCAAACTGTTGGCACCATTGTAGAGGCACCTGATTGGCAAGCAACAAACTCATGCGGTCATGGCTTACACGGCCTGCTAGATGGCGTAGGCGAATGGGGTTACCTAAACAGTCAACATGACGCGCTATGGTGGGTAGTTGGCGTTAAGCGCGAAGAGTGCATTGTCCTGGACGGCGACAAAGTTAAATTCCCTCGCTGCAAAGTCATTTATGTCGGTGGCATCAATGGTGCTCTAACTGCCATTGCTAAGGAATGGCGTCGAGTCGGCCTAGAAGCTGCGCAAGTGGTTAATACCGAGTCTACAAGCACAGCTGGTTCCCGTGCACACGCAAGCACAGCTGGTTACAGTGCACACGCAAGCACAGCTGGTTACAGTGCACACGCAAGCACAGCTGGTTCCCGTGCAC
>Ga0172380_10001318_pt1 | contig 42879 bp, 46 predicted proteins | sample Leawe162metaG_FD_119747 | JGI IMG/M metagenome (GOLD analysis project Ga0172380, IMG submission 119747) | Leachate microbial communities from a municipal landfill in Southern Ontario, Canada - Leachate well 162 metaG | ecosystem: Engineered > Solid waste > Landfill > Unclassified | place...
GTCGGTACATAGGGAATCCCTTACGGCCGATACGTTGCAAACGAATTGCGAGCATAAATAATTAACTTTCCTTACTTCTCTCTTTAGAATTTCTATTAACTCTTGACCAATTCTACCGTCTTAAGGGTTAAATGTCAATCTGTTTTGGATGCGCGTTGCTCATAGGCTACCAGAGCCGCCCGGGCTGCTTCTTGCTGGGCAGCCTGTTTACTTGGTCCCGTTCCCTTGCCCATTAGCTTGTCACCCACAAACACCCCAAGTGTAAATACCTTGTCGTGATCCGGGCCGACTTCTTCGAGCACTTTATACAGCGGGGTGTGCCCGTCGATGCGCTGCGAGACTTCCTGTAAGAATGACTTCGGGTCACGCCAGCTGCCAGAGCTTAGAATAGAATCAAGCTTGGAGAGAATGTGTTTATGAATAAAGACGGCTGCATCGTTGTAGCCGCGCTCCAAGTAAATGGCGCCGATAACAGCTTCGAAGGCATTGGCCAGAATTTGCTGCCGGGCCCGCACGCTGCCGCTTTTTTCGCCTTTGCTCATGCGCACCAGCGGCTCATAGCCGAGGCGCTCGCCTGCCTCACCGATGCTCTCGGTGCGTACGAGTGCCGCGCGCCAGCTGGTCAGAATGCCTTCAGCCTCGGTGTAGTTATTATATAGATAGTCAGTTACCACGAGTTCTAGTACGGCGTCACCCAAAAATTCCAATCGCTCATTGTGCTCTGTCACGCTCTTCTTGTGCTCATTGACATAGCTGCGGTGTGTCAGGGCGGTAATGAGCAGATCGAGATTTTTGAACTCAAAGCCCAGCACGTCGCGAGCGAAGTCTTGGTACGGTGCAGTTTGCATACCGGTCATTTATAAATTCTCCTGTCGTATTTTCTTCATGGCGAGCAACATTAGCTTACCGATGTCCTCGTATTCAATCGCGTCGAGCGCATCGTGGAACTTAAACCACTTAATGCCGTTCATCCACTCTTCTTTTTTAATAGCGTTGGTATCGCCCAGCGCCTTGACCAGATAAATCTGCGTCGTCATTAGCACCAGCTTATCGACCCGGCGGTAACGGAAATGAATTTTACCCAGCCACCCCTGCATCTCGGTGTTTTCAAGGCCTGCTTCTTCTCCAATTTCACGCTTGGCAGTTTGCTGGGCAGTTTCGCCAGGTTCAATATGACCTTTGGGGATCGTCCACCGGTCTTTGGCGTCTTGGATGAGTAATATCTCTATGTCACCCTTATCGCTGCGACGCCAGACAATCCCACCGGAGGTAGGTTCACGGACAATTTCTTGGATGGATGGTTTTTTGCGATTGAAATACTTCTTGAGATGATCAAACTTCGGTGCTGGCATCGGTTATTCCCTCAACAAGCGTTCGATAGGCGGTGCCGAGCACGCCGTTAACGAATTTGCTTGAATTATCAGAACCAAATGCTTTGGCAAGCTCCACGGCTTCGTTGATCGCCACTTTTGGCGGTACCACGTCAGCACGGTGGAGAAGCTCAAACAATCCGATACGAATCACGTTACGGTCAATCCGGGCAATCTGATCGATTGGCCAGTCGGGCGCAATCGGTGCGATCTTGCTATCGAGGTCGGCTTGCTCTTTGAGGACGCCGGCGACAAGTTCTGAGACAAAGGCTTTGTCATCGATGGCCGATTCGTAGCGTTCGAGGTTACGCCCTAAGACCTCGTCGATATCGACAGAGGTATCACCGGATTCCGTGCGAAACTCGTACTCATACAGTGTCTGCAGAGCAACGATTCGTCCAAGGTGTCGGTTTGAGGCCATAACGGATGGTTCTTTCTTTTATGTTAAGTGTAGCGAAAATAAACGCTATTTTGCCAGTTTTTTTGCGTTTTCACGCTTGGTGGTGCGTACTTTGACGGGTGAGGTGCCGTTGACACGACGTGCGAGTTTGAGCACGAGGTGACTCCGACGAGTACCAGTCTTGCGTGGACTGGACTGCTTTTTAGGCTCTGCCATGCTAATGTTCTCCTTTTTCAGGTTGTTACTAAACTTACGATCATTATACCGTAGACTAATCAAATTCTCAACAGACATTGACTTATGTGACTATAGGTGGTATTATAGAGCTCTATGAGTAAAAATCGTTTATCAGACAAACTTCGTATGCCATCGCACCCCGATACCCTTAAGAATCGGTCTGAGCGCCTTGTGCCTATAGCCCTATCACTTGGAACTGCTGCTGCAGCTGTAGTATTTATGGGACCTAGGGCAGTCCATGGTATCGAGACCGGCATCTCACACCTTAACAATGGAATCGATGCTATTGGCGAAAGAATTCATGGACCGTCATTTTCTGAGGAAACTGGCGTGATCCAAGCATCATATGGTGATACCGTATGGGACGATGTCGTTCCTCTCGTCGATGATCCACACAATAATGCGTCGACAGGTGAAATTAAGACATACGTCATGAAGATGCCAGCCAATCACGACACTTTTGAAAACGGCCAGCTAGACGCAGGCGAGTTTGTTTATTACCCTCTTCGCGTTCAGGAATAATCTTATACGACAATATTGACCAGCCGGCCAGGGACATAAATCACCTTGGCTGGTTTTTGATTGCCCACAAAACCAGCAACTTTTTCGTTACTCAGGGCAGCGGCTTCCACCACCTCTTTGCTGCTGTCTTTGGCTAGTTCTAAGGTGGCGCGTACTTTCCCGTTCACCTGCACCACGATTGTCATCGTTTCGTTCACAAGATACGCTTCATCCCATTCTGGCCAGCTGTCACGTTGGATAGTCGTATGTTTACCAAGTTGGTGCCACAGTTCATCGGCCGCATGCGGAGCGAAAGGCGCCACAAGCGCGACCAAGCTTTCGAGCGTAAATTGCCAGCTATCTTTCCCACTAAAACCATGCGCGGCTTTCTCCGCGTAGAGCTTATTAGTTGTTTCCATCATGGCCGCAATTGCCGTATTGTATTTTTGATGTTCGATATCATGAGTGACTTTTTGGATAATCGGGTGAATAATCTTGAGAATTGTTTCGTTTTCACTACCACTGGATGATTCAAGAAACTCCTGGACCAAGTTCCAAATACGATTCAGGAACCGGTGCGTCGCAGGCACGCCCTGCGGATCCCACTTGACCCACGTATCGAGCGGTGCAGCAAACATAAGATATGTTCGGAGAGCGTCCGCCCCATATCCTTGGCTGATGATCTCTAACGGGTCAACACCATTACCTTTTGATTTCGAGAACATCTCACCATTTTGGGCAGTCACCTTACCGTTAAATAGGAACTTTTTAAACGGTTCGGGATCTGCAAGATAACCCTGATCAGCCAGAAAACGAGTAATAAACCGCGCATAAATCATATGGGCAGTAGCATGGTCGGCACCATTATAAAAATCAACTGGCATCCATTGATCGGTTATAGCCTTACTAAAGGGTGCCTCGGTATTCTCAGGATCAAGGTAACGCAAGAAGTACCAACTGCTACACATATATGTATCCAGTGTATCGGTCTCGCGTTCAGCCGGGCCACCACAACTAGGGCATTCGACATGTAGCCATTCGGTAGCTCGTGCTAAAGCCCCACGACCATCGCCACTCGGTGCAAAATCATCAAGTACTGGCAGCACCACAGGTAGCTGATCGTCTGGCACAAGTTGTATGCCGCAGTTCTCACAATGAATAATCGGTATTGGGGCTCCCCAATATCGTTGGCGGCTGACACTCCAATCTCGAATCTTGAAGATAGTTTTACCATGGCCGATCTGTCGCTCTTCTAGCCAGGCTACGATTTCTTCTCGAGCGTCGCTACTCACTAGCCCGTCAAATGCACCGGAATTAATCAATGCTCCTTCGCCCGTGTATATAGCGTCGTCATCACCAGTAGATGGTTTATCGATTACCTCTACGATCGGCAATTTAAATTTCTCGGCAAATGCAAAGTCACGCTCATCATGAGCCGGCACAGCCATAATAGCCCCTGTACCATAGCCGTCTAACACATAGTCGGCTACCCAGATCGGTACTTTTTTGCCTGTTGCAGGGTTTATCCCGTAGCTGCCCGTAAACACGCCTGTTTTGTCCTTATTATCGCTTTGGCGCTCAACTTCAGTCTTTTTGAGGGCTTGTTTAACATATTCGTTGACAGCTTCTTTGGTGTCGGGAGTACTGAGCGAGGCCACCATGTCATGCTCTGGCGCTACAACAAGAAAAGTCGCGCCAAATAGTGTATCTGGTCGGGTTGTAAATACGGTAATGGGATCTTTTTGGCCTTCAACCACAAACTCGATTTCAGCACCCTGGCTTTTGCCTATCCAGTTCTTTTGGGCTAACTTGACGCTTTCAGTCCAGTCAAGCGCATCGGTGGCTTCGAGCATGTTGTCTGCGTAGTCGGTAATCTTGAAGAACCACTGCTTGACTTCCTTTTTTTCGACCAGTGGGTCGTCGGGACCGTCATGGCGCCAACATTTTCCATCGATGACCTGCTCGTTCGATAGTACTGTCTGGCATTTTGTGCACCACCACTGCTGACGGGCATCTTGGTAGGCTAAGCCGACTTTATAGACCTGGGCGAATATCCACTGAGTCCATTTGTAGTAGCGCGGGTCACTCGTCGCAATCTCTCTGCTCCAGTCATTGCTCCACCCCATCGCCTTGTACTGGGCATGGTAGTCGGGGATAATCTTAGCAATACTTTCCTGAGGAGAAATGCCGGTTTTTATGGCAAAGTTTTCAGCCGGTAACCCAAAGCTATCCCACCCTACTGGGTGAAAGCTCTCATAGCCTGACTGGCGTTTGTATCGAGCCATAACATCACTGATGGTGTAATTCATCGCATGACCAATGTGAATACCGGCCCCTGAGGGATAATTAAACATACTCATTGCATAGTACTTTGGCTTACCGCTGGCAAGATCCGCTTTGTATACTTGCTGTTCGTCCCACTCATGCCGCCATTTCGGTTCAATTTCAGATGGATTGTAGCGCTTCATATACTCGTTAGTATACCAAAACCCGCCTCGTATTTATAGAGGCGGGAATTTATGAGGATTGTTTTATTTTAGTTAGATACCTGAGTTAATTGCATCAATTTCAGCTTGCATGTTTGCCTGAGAAGCATTGATTTCGAGCGTCATTTGCTCACTGTAAGCGGTATATGCTTTTTCGATGTCGGCCTTTAGCTGGCTGAGTGTAATAACATCCTTGGGTATGCTGATCGTGACTGGCTGATTGAAGCGCGGCTCAACAACAATTGAGCCTTCGCTCTGCTCATCGCCACCCGCAATAGAGACTTTCTCCAGCTGGTGGCTCCAGTGGTTAACCCAGAGTTCGATCCGACTACTCGAAGATATATCGTTGCTAGTGTCACTGAATAAATCATCTACGTTGAAGTCGAAGCTCTTGTCGCAGTTTTTGAGTTCCTTAAAGAGTTTTGTATCTTTCGCGCCTTTAGCGAATGACTTTGCCTTGGCTTCATCGCCCTCGATCCGATAGCCGAGGCTTCCGTCTTTTGACCCGAGCTTTTCTTTGACGACGATAAATCGGTTGCGGCTGTAGAGATCCACCAGTTCATTAGTTATAGCTTGATCACTCTCATATTTCTTAATAACATCGTTGACGCATGTCTGCGAAGAGGCGGTATCTTCACTAAAATCTTTGAGGTCGGACGCGGAGATCTTTATCCAGGCGCCATCAACTTTCCCGATAAGATCGTTGAAGGCTGATGGCATAGCCATACCGTCAGCACTGAGCTGATCAACCAGCTTACGGACATCATTTACCTTTAGATATAGGTTTGCGTCTTTATCATACATGCCCGACCCTGATACACCGTACGTAACCCCACTCATCGCAAGCGATAGTTTCACGTTCACCTCGCTACCACCGGTACTGTTCTTACCGTCAACCGTCAGATTCAAACGTTCTAACGATGAACTGGTCTTGTCCTTACCTTTTATGTCCATTGTGCCGGTATACGTGACTGATTTGGCCCGAATAGCATTCACAAACGCATCGCCGAGCACCTTGTCAGGGTTCTGGTACCAAAACGCGTAGGCAGATGCTCCACCACCGCCAAGAAGAACCAGTGCGCCAGCAATAATAGCAGCTACTACCCACCGTTTCTTCTGAGGCGCTGGGGGTTGGATTATAGGAGTAGAGTCGGCAGGGACGGGGTCTGGAAATTGGCTGCCCGCTGGGAATGGCTGTACCACAGAAGCAGGCTCCATTTCAAGTGGTGAGACGGGTTCGGCGGGAGCTTCAAAGGTAGACAGTGATGGGCTGAGGGTTGAGCTATCCTCCGGACGTTCAGCCCCCAAGTCGGGATTCGCTGGCGGAGTAGTGTCTGGGTTCGGTGGTGTTGTATCGTTGGTATCTTGCATCGTAGGAAGTCCTTGCTTAGCTAACTATTATACCCACCTTAACATATGTATGCTTACTTCGAAAACGATTCAAAAAAGCGCTGTTTCGTCGCCAGCCATTCGGGTGATTGGCGAACTAGTTGCGTATCATCCTCGGTATCATGTAGAAATACTTTGATAGCCTCTTCGGCGTAAATATCACCCTGTGAACCCTTCACGAGCACGACGGCATCGTCATCTAATACGCTGTGAGCAAACGCCCCAGCCTCAAGCGCCGAACGGAAGCTTTTTACCTGACAGCCCCGGACTTTTGCCGCAGGAGCAAGGTATTTCTCCGCCTCTTCCCCAATCGTGATCACCCAGGCAAGCAGATTCGGGTCACACAGCGTGCCAAGAGCTTTATGTTCATCGGCCGATGTCGCGCCCAGCTCGTTCATACTGCCTAAAATGGCAATGCGCTGGGGGGCATCAATGCTATAAAGTGTCTGCAGAGCCGCTTCGGCGGCGGCGGGACTAGAGTTATAACTATCGTCGATAATGGTTGACCCCTGCATGCCGCGCAGCAGATGCATGCGGCCCGGCACTGGCTTAATCTGTCCTACTCCAGTAATAACATCTTCCACAGCCATGCCAAGCTTCACACCCACAGCCATTGCTGCCATGACAGGACGCAGACTATGCTCGCCTACCACGTGAATGTCAGCTGGCACGGGTGCTTGAAACTCAGGCGCAAAGAGCCGTCCTTTGTAGCCTTGCCAGAGCAGAAATTCACCAATCTCCAACCGATATTCCGCGGCAGCCGTCGAACCATACGTATCGATAGCTGGGTTGGTCAAGAAATCAGCAAACCGGCCTTCAATATCGTCACGGTTGATGATGGCCAGCTTTGAGAAATTTGCGACTGACAGTTCTTCGCGAGCAACCGTCTCGATATTACTAAAGTACTCCATGTGTTCTGGCGTGATGGCTGAGACGACCGCAATATCCGGCTGCAAATAGGCACCAAACTTTGCCATGTCTCCGACCCTATCGATACCAAGCTCCTGCACGATAACATCGACATCAGTGGGGTCATTGATACGTTTTTTTGCCGCCCGAAATACCGACAGCCATGCACCAACGCTTTTTATATTGCCTGGATACTCAATGCCGAGGATGGCAAGCGGCGCGCTGACACCGGTATTGTGATTGCCTTCGTGTAAGCGCACGCGGAAACGCGTCGAGAGTACCGTGGCAATTGCCATCTTGGTGCTGGTCTTGCCCACGCTGCCCGCCACGACCACCAGCTTCACGTCGGGGTGCTTCAAGAAATATTTTCGAACGTATTTTTCGAGTCTTTTTTGGATATATTTTTTAAACATCGTTACCTCTTATGATAAACGAAGATGAGAGAATATGCCACTATGTGGCTGGAGTGCTTGAGTTATTTCAGGCTAAACGGAGGATACTTGTCTGTCGTGAGCAGCAGCGCATAAGCTGTCACGCGCCAGCCCCAACGAGTAACACCCACTACAAAGTCGAACAGATCTTTTGGATAACGACCCGTAAAGAGAATCGCAAACCACGCAATAATAGTAGCAAGCACCGCGACGATGCTAAGTACCATCAGTACGACGTAGTGTGGGATCGCAAGGAACCACTTGACGAGCGGTAACCACCTGTTGAGGTCTTTTTTAGCGTCCGGGTAGGTAAGATCAAGGTGAACGGTTTGTTTTTCAACCGTTGATGGATACTTATCGGTCAGAAGCAGCAGATAGGCACTAACCCGAGTCGAAAATCGGTTCAGCTCAAGTGCAAAATCAAACCACCAACGCGGGTAACGTTGACGGAACAGAATCATCAGAAGCGTCGCACCAAACAGCCCCGCCACCACACCACCGCCACTTTGAGAGATTTGCTCTCCTGCTTTGTTAACATAGATCGTCATGTCGGTGCCGCTGATAAGGGTTACGAGCACGAAAGCCGGAATAGCCCAAATGAGCCGGAAAAATGTCGATACGCGATCGAGCTTTGCCGGGTAGTCGATCTGTAGATCGGCCGGATATGAGGTGGTTTTTGCCATAGTAGTTGTCTCCTTTACTACTTCATAGAATGAGGCCTCAGCTTACCTTAAGGTCTTCATTCATAATCATACACCTAATCTCTCCTTTTGTATGTCTTTTTATCAACACCCAAAGTAGACTATGCAACACTGCCGGAATCGTAACCTAAATATGTCTTATAGGCCAAGTCTGGCTTCAACTTGTTGCTTATTGATACCGTTGGTGATGTTGGTATATCCCATACTCTCGAGGATATGTTTTGAGACATTTGAGCGGCTGCCGCTCACGCAGTACAACATAATCGGCGCATCCTTGGGTATGTTTCTTAGGGCTGACGGGCCAGACATAAGTACGGCTGGCGGTACGTTGATAGCGCCTTTGACGTGACCCCGCTTATATTCCATTGGTTCGCGCACGTCGATAATTACATAATTTTCCATAGCTATATTCATCCTTTTAGTTACCGTGACAGCATCCGACTGATCGCACCCACAAGCTCGCTCGACTTGGCGTCGATACCCTCACGGCTCAGTTTTTCGTCCGACAGACAACGTTTAGCGTGCTGTCGCACAAGTTCCATAGCCGCTTGGTCAAGTGCAGCTCTGGCTGCATTGATCTGCGTCAAAATATCAATACAATACTTGTCATCTTCCACCATACGCGAGACGCCCCGCACTTGACCTTCGGCACGTTTTAATCGTTTTATAATTTGGTTCTTGGGTGAATCATCAGTGGTCATACATAGAGTATAGCATACCCCTAGGGGGTATGCTATACTTAATTACCATCACTTAGCAGAGAGGATTGGCTAGATAGTACGACCTTTATAAATCCTCAGCGCCAAGAAATACGACACGACAAGGAGACCGGTACACCAGAATATTGCCAACCAAACACTTTCGCCAGCTGTACCACTCGTCAGGAGTGAACGCATCGTCTCGACGATTGGTGTCATCGGTTGGTTCTCAGCAAAACTGCGAACCACAGAATTCATACCCTCGGTTGGCACGAAAGCTGGGCTGATAAAGAGCAGCATGAGCAGCGGATAACTAAAGGCGCCCGCGCCTTCCACTGTCTTTGCCAGCATCCCAAACATAATAGCCAGCCAGGTCGTGGCAGCCGTAAATAGGGTTAGTAGACCGCCAAAAAGGAGCCACTCCACGACATCCGCGTGAGGCCGAAACCCCACGGCTAGCGCTACGAGAATCACTAGCAGGACCGAGAAGAGATTCGACAAGATCGACGAGACGGCATGCCCACCTAAGATCGACGACGATGCGACCGGCATTGTCTTAAACCGATTTATAATCCCTTTTTGCATATCCATATTGACGCGCAGAGAGGCGTAGGCAATCCCACTCACCACCGTCATAGCGACAATACCCGGTACGATAAAGTCGATGTATTTCACCGGACCGTTATCAAAAGTGCTGCCAAATGATCCACCAAATACATACACAAAGAGTAACATCATAGCGATCGGCATAGCAGCGACCGTAATAATAGTGTCGAGGCTGCGCACCGTATGCCGCAGACTGCGCTTAGTCATAATCCAGGTATCTGCTAGTGCGTTCATTACTTTGTCTCCTTACTTTCACTCACAATTTTTAGAAATACATCATCGAGGGTTGGTTGCTTTTGTGAGAATTCAGCCACATCTATCCCAGCCGTTTCTAGGCGAGCAAAAATGCGAGCAACCTGAGCTGCGCTGCCATCGGTCGTGATAGTCAGAGAAAGCTTTTCCTCACTTGATACACCCGATGTGGCGAATAGCTTAGCGGCGGCATCAAGCATTTTTTTGTCATGGAACTTAAATTCAATCTGACCCTGAGGCAAGAGTTTCTTGAGATCCTGAGCCGTACCCTCGGCCACGATACTGCCTTGGTTAAGGATGGCTATTTTATCAGCTAACTGATCGGCTTCTTCTAAATACTGCGTGGTTAAAAAGACGGTCTTGCCGCTTTTTGCGAGTGACTGTATCGTTGCCCACATGGCATTACGGCTTTCCGGGTCGAGACCAGTCGTTGGTTCGTCGAAAAAGATAATCGACGGATCACCAATCAGGCTCATGGCGATATCCAGCCTGCGGCGCATGCCCCCTGAATATGTCCCACTGCGACGGTCGGCCGCTTCCATGAGATCAAACTGCTCGAGAAGATTACCGGTAACTTCCTTCGGATTTTTGACGTGACGTAGATCGGCAATGAGCATCAGATTTTCGCGCCCTGTGAGGATGTCATCAACAGCCGCAAATTGGCCGGTTAGACTGATACGACTACGGATCTTTTCAGGATATTTGGCAACATCAAATCCATCCACCATCGCCGTACCCCCGCTGGCTTTAAGTAGCGTGGTAAGGATATTCACAAGCGTGGTCTTGCCTGCCCCGTTCGCTCCAAGCAGCGCAAAAATCGTGCCGCGCTCTACCGACAGTGAAACGTCATGAAAGACTTCAACGTTTTTCTTTTTATAAATTTTCCGTAGGTTTTTTACTTCAATAGCATTTGTTGTCATATACCATCCACCTATACGATCTTAACGTTTTCGAGCGACGCCTTGGCTCCTTTTAAAAGCGCGTAGGTGACTTTGTCCATAATCGTACCATCGAAGATAGCGTGTTTTACATCCGAGTGATGAAACGATACGTCATGCAAGGTCGTATTTTTAAACGACGTATTCTTAAGGGACGAACTATTAAAATGGGTGCCATTTAAAGTAAGGTTGTCGAGTGAGACGCCTTTTAAATCGGAATGGCTAAAGACAGTTCCGTCGAGTACAGCATCCTTGAAACTGACACCGTTTAAAGCCGAAGCTTTGAACTGAACATTCGTAAGATCCGCCTTATCGAAGGATACGCTAGTTGTATCGCTGCCGGTAAATACGGCGTTCTTCAGCACAGCTCCCTTAAATGAGGCTCTGCGAAGGTCGGCAGCTCCAAATTTGGCACCAGAGAGATGAGCACCATCAAAGTTCGATTCCGCGAGAGAACTAAAACTAAAATCGGCATCCTCAAGGTGTGTTTCGCTAAGATCACTTTGCTTCAGTTCACTCATCGAGAATTTCGAGTGACTGGTTTTGGCTCGCCGGAGTGTATCCTTGAGAACTTTGCCTATTGGGCGATGGTCAATCGGCTCCTCATGTACCTGCGGTCGCACTTGCTCCATAATCTCCGAAACATCTCCAAACGAATCAACAGTTGCTTGATATGCCTCTTCATCGGTTTTACCTTGGGCTTTTTGGTCCTGATATTTTTCAATGAGGTTAGCGAGCAGCTCTTGCTCGACGTCTTTCCGCGACGGAAAGTTACCATATGGCCTGAAAGCATCATCTAAAAATTTCTTTAGTTCGTCTTGCATAGTTTTCTCCTTTACAATAATTCCTTTAAAATTTGTTTGGCATTTTCCCAATTTTGTTTATTGAGCTCGTATAATTTTCGACCGCCTTCTGTGATTCGATAATACTTCCGCCTGCCACCCTGCGTTTCATCACCCCAATACGAGAGAATATGGCCGTCATTTTCAAGACGTTTCAAGCTGGAATACATCGTAGCTTCTTTTAGCTCATACTGTTGGTCCGAATTCTCGTAGACCAGCTTGGTTATCTCATAGCCATACTTGTCCCCGCTCATAAGGAGCTTCAAGATGATGGTGTCAGTATGACCACGTAGCAGATCAGACGTTAGTTTTGTTTCATTCATATTTACAGTGTATATCGTATTACTATGACTGTCAAGGTAATTATTTATAGAGGTCAGAAGCTTCGGCCGAGTAACTCAACTGCACGCAAACGTATCGAATGCCCGGCAAATCGCGTAGCTATACCATAGCCGCAGATCATGATAGCGGTCTTTGAGCAGGTGACCGGCAAATAGGCCATCTGGCTGTTGATGATCAATAAACCATTGTTTTGCTTGTAAAACTTTTGGGTTGTCAGCCAAGTGAGGATCGATGATGCCGACGATCGTAAGGGCTGATAGAATATCTGTTTGCCAGAATGGAAAGCTGAAGCGAATCCAGTCGTCCGTGCGATCTCTATCGGGATATACGTCTTTCTCAAAAAGACGAGATACCAGCAGGGCGGTTGCCTGCTTGGCGCTATCACTCGTTTTGTGTATTGGATGTGCAGCGTAAGCTCGCAGAACGACTCCGGTCACCAGATGCGAAAACGGCTTCGTCGGATCGAGGGCTAATAGCTTATCCCTGTCATATATTGCGTCTAGGTTACGTCCCTGGGTACGAAAAGCGAGTGCCCATCCGCCATCATCTTGCCTGACGCTGTCGAGCCATGAAAACGCTTTGGTGACTCTCGCGTCATTGTCATAGCCCGCTTTTACGAGCAGTTCGAGTAAGGCAGCTGTGTAATTGGGCGAATACTGGCGTGCATAAATGCCTCGTATATCGCCTTCGTCGGTTTGGTTAGAAAGTATGTATTCGGCGGCTTGCTCTATCTGGGGATGCCCACGATCAAAGCCAAACATCTCGACGAGAAATCCGAGCTGACGATACGTCTCTATCTGGTTATAATCCAAGCTACCAGGCACGTGCGGAGACGGATAGGCCCACGAGCCATCCGCTCGTTGCTTTCGTAGTATGTTTTGTGGAACCTTTAGATCCCACAAAACATCCCGGGGCATTGGCATTTTTTCATGTAGTATAGCTCGTTTGGTCCAATATTCGATTGCATCATGGGAACTGCTGAGCAGTGGCTGCATTGCATCATACTCTAAATCAGATAGCCAGCTCATGCTACGCGAGGAGAGCCTCAATTATAACACCGGCGAGTGGGAAATAAATGACCTCGGATATAATGCCCGCGCTGGCTTCTGTTGGCGTATAGTCCGACATCAGCACTTGGCCTATCTCCGTAATGGCGAACATAAGCACCCAGATGAGACTGTATAAAAGCCAATAGTCAATGAAATACGCTCGGCCAAGGTAAAACAAGCCGACAAACCCAATGGCCGTCCCGACCTTTTGGAGGAGTACGCCAGCGAAGAAACTCATTTTTTTCTCGGGCTGCTTCAGGCTGAAGAAGGCCGAATATGCGCCGTAGATCAGTATCGGAACGATAAAGATGATAATAAGAGTTAAGAGTATGCTCAACACTATAGTCATGGTTTTATAGTACACCGAAACAATATACTTACAAGAGAAACTCTATTCTCCTTCCGTCCCAACTTAGTAGCGTAAGTACTGGGCACATAAATTGACTAATACTCATGACTGTTTTATAATACTATTTACATCGCTCATCCCTAGCTAAAGGAGGTGTCATGCGTAAAGCGCTGAAAGACGCCGCCAAGCTTGGAGCGGTCACGTTCGCCTGCACCTGGGCCGGCCTGTTCTTTATCCTCTCGTTTATCGGCGTGGATTTCAGATACGACCAGCTTGGCATGCTGGTACGTCTCGCTATACATGGCCTGCTCTTTGGTATATTTGTTTTTCTGATCAAGATAAACAATTATAATGCAAAGACCAACGACGAAAAGCGCGAGCGTGGCCCATGGCGATGAAGAGACATTCTGGCTTAAGCGCCGGAGTGTCTCTCTTCATGACTAGACGCTACGCAATACTGCGCCATAACCCATTTCGTCTTCTTGTGCAATTATATGTCTCATATAGACATAGCAGAATTTAGAATTCCATAAACAAGAGAAAAGCCTCCTAACTCGGAGACTTTTTATGTATAACGAAAACTGGCGCAACCAAACAGAATCTACTTAAACTTTTTGTGTGGCTCATTTCAGCCAGCGACAGGCCAGAGTTAAAAGTTCCGGAGCTGAGCAGTATAACCTTTCACCATACCTTAGGCTCCTTGTGCCCTTAGGCTGGTAGCAAGGCTCACTTGATTGGTCGAAAGCTGATCAACATTCATAATAAAAGCAGCTCGTAGATCCTCATCGTTGTCACAGTCGGCAGCATGAACGAGTAGCCCTTTATTGTGCGCTGCTTTAATGAAACTTCCATCCACCAAAGTGAGTGGACAATGTAGAACAGTAATATTGCCGAGTAAAGCATTATTGATTGCAAGTGCCTGACCAAGCTGCTTATCCATCCAGCCTGGGAGAGCAGCTACGAAAGTGCCAGTTTTAAACGACGGTTCGAATGCCTTGATACGTGTAAGATTGTAAACGTTTGGAGAAGTAAACTCGATGACACTTGCAAGATTATACTTCTTTACAAGTGCAATTACTTTAACGAGAAATATTTCCGTAAAGCCTTTGAGCTCGATCTCATATTGAAGCTTGTCGCCAATGAGCTCAAACACTTCTTCGAGGGTTGGGATTTTTTCTGCGTCACCAATCTTTAAACTTTGGATATAGCTGAGGTCCTTTTTGTAAATCTTTCCCTCGCCGTTATCTGGATTACCGAGATAATAATCGTGATGAACAACAAGCTTGCCATCATTCGTAAGATGAACATCAAGCTCAATTGCATCTGCACCATTTTCAAGTGCAGCTTGGAATGCTGAAAGTGTATTTTCCGGGTGGTCCTTTGTGTCGCCTCTATGGGCAATGAGTTTTGTCTTCATACACTTTCATCATAGCAAAAATACGCCCATAGGCGTATTGGACAAATCATTAAAATTGGTGCCACATAACAGACGTATTTCAAACTCTTAACTCCGAAAACGTGGACACTTATAAACTGAAAGAACTGGTGAGTTTATTTAACCTCTCGGGTGAACTAACGTAATCTTTAAGCAGCAGTCGTACTAATTAACTTACCAACCTGTTCAATTGCCTTTTTTTGGTTGGTGACGTGAATAGTTTGAAATCCGAACTCCTGTGCGCCTGTAATACAATGCTCTCTGTCATCTAGAAATAGTACCTCGGTTGGTTGAATATTTGCCAGCTTCTTCATTGCTACACTATACACTTCACGTTCAGGCTTTCGGGCACCCACCTCACAGCTTAAAATAGTAAAATCAAATCTGTCATAGCCGCCGTTCTCACGAATTATCTCAGCTGTTTCTTTGAAAACGTTTGATAGCAGGCCGACAGGGTAGCCTTTCGACTTCAACTCTTGTACGAAATCCAACATGTACGGAAGTGGCTGTAACTCGTCCCATGTATGCCAAATATCTCTCTTTTCATTAGGGATTTTTGTGGCCAACTGATTTTCGATACTTTTCCAAACTTCATCACTAGACGACCTCCCGGTTGAGTAATCATCCCAAATACTTTTGATAAGCTCAGTTGCTTTAGCTTCTGTAATATCAATATTATGTGCAAGACGTTTCGCCGGAAGATTGATATCAACACCGTGGCTAATAACACCGTCATAATCAAAGAGAAAGGCTTTTATCATTATCAATTGACCCTATTTGGGAACTTACCGTTCGCAGCGTTAACCATATTATCAACCCATTTTGTCATCACATTATTCATTGAGCCGTCTGTCACCCACGCATAGGCAGGTGCTGCCCAAATATTACCCTCGTAATTACCGAAACTTTTTGGCTCAGCTTCAAAGCCATAGCCAAAAATCATACCACTATTGACTAGTTCAATTACCTTGTCTTCGTTTTTTAACTCGACAATGTCAATTACAATGGCTGATGGTTTTAATTTACTTAACAATTCATCAGTAATTATTGCGTCTGTTTCGTCATTATGTGCAAATGCAGGTACAATAACATCCGCGGTCTCAAAAATATCGTTAAGTTCACTGTACTTATACTCATCATGGCGAGTATTCTTTGACCAATAAACAACGTTTAAGCCAAGCCCCTTTAATCGTTCGGCTATTGCAATGCCGTTATGACCTAGTCCAATTATGCCAGCAGTTTTGCCGTGCAGCTCCATGCCTCGATATTTCATAAAGTCTTTATCAAAATCGAGTGGGAAACCATCTTTGATAAGCCGTGGCGTTTGGCGTGCTAAGTTCATAAGCATTGTAATGGCCCACTCAGCGACTGCTTGAGTTGAGAAACTGCGTACATTTGCAACAGCTATCCCATTCTCATTTGCGTATTTTGTATCTATCCAGGAAAAAGAAGTTGCCGCACCAAGTATTGCCTTTAAGTTCGGGATATTTTTGTAACCATCAGACTCGAGCTTCCAGCTGACGTAATCCGGATTAATACAGATTATCCGTTCGTCATCACCCTCGAATAAAGCCGTACAATCGCTCAGTGGTGCAATTTTAGTGGTAACAATTATCTCAACGTTGTTCGCTTTAAGATTATCAATTAGCTCATCTGTTATTAGTTCTTCCCATAGCGGGTCAAAGATAAATGCTTTCATACACCAATCATAACAAAAAGAGACCCGTTTGGCCTCATGAGTTAGAACTTATACTATTAAATATTCGTTGGGTTCAAATGGTGCCACATAACAGACGTATTTCAAACCTTAAAGGTCGGTGAGATGGATATTTACGAACTGACGGCTATTGCAAGATTATTTAACTTATCGGACTCAATCTTGGCCTGACGACTACTCAATCAGCCAGTATCTCTCGCACTGTTGCATTCGCAAGAATTTTCATAGTGTCGAATATCGGTACGTCAGTACTGCTCGGCAGAAGAAGCTGTAGGTCGGTGCAAGCTAATGCTACACAATCAACGCCACTCTTTGCGAGATTATTCGCAGTATTAATTATTTCAGCCCTGTCGGCGTTGAGTTGTCGACCTTCAATCAGCTTCTGGATTATTTTGTCCATCTTAGCTCTCTCTAAATCGCTGGGTGTCTCAAAATTAATCTGGTTTTTGCGCAGTTCATCTTCGTATACATTATTTTTAACTGTTGCAGATGTTGATATAAGGCCAACGTTAGAAAAGTTATTCTGTTGCAGGTAGGAGATTGTCTCTTCGACAATGCTAAGAACGGGAATTTTAACGGCCGCACGAATTTCCTTAATAAAAACATGTAATGAGTTACAGGGCATTACCAAAAAGTCCACTCCGCTTTTCTCTAGCCGTTGCGCTTCATTAACTAGGAATGGGATGTATCGCTCTTTGCCCGTGTTGCTTGCAATTAAGTCTTTTTCAATTTCAAATAGCAATGGAACACTAGATATGACGATGAGAGGTCGCTGTGTGGCATTCTGTTTTTGGCAACCAAATATAACCTCAAGATAAAACTCCGAAGTTGTTTCTGGCCCTAGGCCGCCTATTACACCTACTGATTTCATAAATCTATAATAACAAAAAAAGCCCCTAAAGGCTCTTTAGTTAGAAACAATAGTATAAAAATTTCGTTTGGGTTCTATTGGTGCGGTACATGGGTGAAAAGTTACACGAGATAGGGGTAGAAATCGACCGATGGCGTGATATTTTAGCAGTTCCTTATAGAGAGTACTTATTATCCCAGTAAGAGCTGGGAGTTAAACGGGCAGGTGGGACTGGAACTGACCGTGAGCAGCAAAAGCTGCGAAAGGCATTCCAGTCCCAGCAACCCCCTCTTTCTACATTCCCTTCCTTATTGCTTCTAATCCTCCTACGGCTTCGATAGGCATTTCGAGAGGCCAAATCAGGTCTTTATGGTAGGGGTTAATCTGAATAAGTAGGCGAGGGTCACTACTACCGACCTCTAACTGACCCGCAAGGCTTGTTCCTACCACATGGAAGACAACGTTCCCAAGAGCTAAGATTGCTGTCCATACTAAAGCACCGTCTTCCATCTGACCGCGAATTGCGTCAACCGAGTTCTTTTCAACCTCCAAGCTGACAACTTGTTTTATTTCAAATGAAGCCAAAGGTTGGTCTTTAGAACCATTAGCAAGCACACGCCAGCCCATCGTTACAAGGATGTTGTCGATAGGCTGCTTTGCTTGATGCAGCTTATCATAAAAACTAGTAGGAATATCAAAACCGCTCTTACTGCCAAGAGCTTTATTATCTACAAGAACTGTTTTCTGAGCCCACAGTGATACTACTCTCTGGTCTTCTTGACTCAGGGTGCGACCGTCATGTGTGAAAAATAAAGACATGAGCAAGTCCTTAGCATCTTCCTCTAGTTTGGACATCCACCCATTGTTGCAATCACCACATACAAGCTTAACTTTATGCTGAAATACAGCCCCTTGCCATACACGGTTCAGGTTATCTCCTGAGACCTCATTAATACCTACTAACTTTTGACTATAGAGTTTTGATAACCAGTTGGGGTAGACATGCTCTAGAGTTAAAGGCTGTCCCGCACGACGACAAAAAATGCATACCCTGCTCATTGTTCGGCTTCGGTGTTAGCCCCTAGCTCTGGATGCTCTTTAATAACATTGTAGCCAGGCTTAGCAAGTTTATACTTTGGGGTACCTTTGACACTGTATTCAAGCGTTAGCAGCCCCCAATCGACAAGCTCGTCAAGATTAGCCTCGAACTCTGCCGAATCTACAGATTCAAGCTCTTTAAGCAATTCAGGGTTACTGAGACTGCCAACTGGATGTATATTACTACCACCCATATGCCGAGATACAAGCAGTTCTTTAAAGTCTGTCATTGCTGCAAATAACCTAAGGGCTAAGATTTGTAGGGTATCTAGCGTAACTCTCTCTTTACCTGGAGAAGAGACCGGCTCAACTTTACTGGGTTTTTGTTTCTTTGGTTGCTCGATTTTTTCCCTTACTTCACTGTCATCCAGTAGGTGCATTGCTAAGCTACTCAGAGTTAGATATTCGTAAGCACGTACAGGGTCTTCAATTTTACTGTCGGACGTGTGGACTTTTTCATTACGAAATTGGTCTATCGCCATCGTCAAATACTTAACAGCATTCTGGAAGTCTGTATCGACGTTCTTGGCACTGGCACCTTTGATATATAGACCGCTCTTCCCAAACGCCTCAGAACCCGTTTCGTATGTAGTAAGGTCACGAAGTCTGTCACGGACAACCTTAAAGCCCATCTCAACAGCTTGTGGGTAATGCCCACCCAAGTAAAGACCTGAACATTTTTCTCTGATTTTGTCATGCAGAGACTCTAGTGTACCTGAACCAAGCGGAGGGACGCTTTCATCACCCGACTGGGTGCTCACCAAAAAGCCCAGTACGCCCGTAAGCAAACTACGGCCTTTGCTAATGTCCCTGAAGTATGCCTCGGTCTTGCGCCGAGTGTTTATTGCGTCAGCCGATGGGTTTGATTTCATTATGAAGGCTCCCGCTTTCCCATTGAATCTATGAAACTCCTGAACCTCACTCGCATCATCAAACAGTATCTTCTTAAGTAACAGCTCTGTTTGCATATGCCAAGCGTCATAAGATTCATGGTCTTCAGCTTTCTCGAGCTGGTCGAGCTTGGCTATTTGTGGTTCAAGTAACTTGATTTGTTGGCTAGCATTCATTCCTCAGTACTCCTCTGAGTACATTATAGACCTCAAATGCTTATGTGGTCTAAAAGTAAGACTCCGCCGCTGTCATGGCTTTCCTCCATATTCGTCCTCATGGAGAAGGTAGTCTGCTTAGATGTAAGTGTAAAAAATCAAAGCAGGCGTCAAGGGAGTCAGCCTCCACCCCGAGCTTTGTGGGTTCCCATACCGACCCCTGTAAGGATAAAGGACCTGCCCGCCTGTCTATATTGAGTACGCACTTAAGCTCCACAGACAATAAGAGGAGTAGCAATAATTACAGCTTACGGTATGTGAGGTACTTCTTCACTAGTTCACGATTATCAAGTAAGTTATCGAAAACCTGCCCTGCATATTCGCCGTCAAGCTCCTGGCCGGTTTGATGTATTAACTCGTAGGACTGTACTGTCCTGACTATATTTCCGACCCATGATTCGCAAGCAGCTTTCTCCGAATCGAAAGGCTTATCAGTGTCCGTAAAGCTCTTAACCCAATTGTCGGCAATAATCTTCTTGTCGTCCTCATCTAGATTCGCGCGGGTTGATATGAATGTGAAGCCCAGGCGGATAAGAAAAGTGGGGCTAAGCGGCAGGCCTCTTAAAGAAATGCCAAGGCCATGTGCCAGCTCGTTGATATTTCTTGCGAAATCTGCATTTCGTCTGTAAAGATAAAAAAACTCCAGAAAGTTAATCAGAGTATAATGTGATGTTGATAGCAGCAGATTATTAATCTCCTCTGGTGATAGACTCCCTTCCTGAAAAGCCGTTTCCCCTTTTTCTTCAAGGAAACTTAGTACTAGAATCGATTTTTCACCCTCAGACAACGGCTGCAATAGTTTCTTAAACACATCTCCTCCTTAATGGCTGTTCGTAAAACAAAAATGACAGCCACGATTAGACTGTCTAGGTTTACAAAAAGCGGGTTACGCCTTAAGTTCGTGGCTGCCATTGGATGGGCATAACCACAACGAACATAGTCCGTTTCGCAAATTGTAAACCTAGACTCTATGATTATATCACCGCTGATTACTAAAAAGAGACTCTATGGTACAATATATTCACCAGACGTTTAAGGTAGGTGGCTAATCGAGCCAAAGAACCGACTGAGTAGACCCAAGTCTCCAGTGACACCCGTTCCGAAATCGATAAATTAATACTTTTAATTTATCGAGGGGAACGCTTTTTTATTTCTCTCGGCTTAAGGACTCCCAAGTGGATAAGACGGTTTCAGTTGCTAATGCAAGGGAAGCAAGAAAAAGAGACGCCCTGTTACTAGCAGAGCTTATCTATGATATGTTCAAAGAAGAGGAGCACAGGGAAAATGATAAGATGGAAGATAGGCAAAGGGATGCAGAACATACTGATGTCAACTAACTTTATTACTGGCAGTAAGAGATTTCTTAGGGCGTACATTGGACGTAATCAAAAAGCCCCGTTCGTACTAGCGAGAAGTTATCATGACTAAACCAATACTTGCAATCACTACATGCAGGGTCTCAACGCCCGAGCAAGAGGAGAATAATAGTCTTGAGAGGCAGCGAGATGCCGTTATCGCCGCCGCTGAGCAGTTAGGGGCGGCCATTCCTGGAGATGGTCAATGGTCGGGAAGCGTATCAAGTAAGGCAGGCACAAATATTACTCGACACGACCTAAAAGAAATGCTCGATTACTGCAGGAAACATCCCCATGTAAAGTATCTGATTGTGCATGAAGTTGACCGCTTCATGCGGAGTATCGAGGAGTTATTTTATTTCGAAGTTGCGTTTCGTCAGCTCGGCGTCAAGGTCTGGTACGCTTCTCAACCCGAACTAAACACCAATGACCACAATGCTAAGCTACTCAAGGCGCTCGAGGCTTTTAAGGGTGAGGGCAGTAATGTGGAACGCCAACGGAAGTCTATTGCAGGACAAACTACGGCTCTACAACAGGGACGCTATACATTTTGCCCGAAGCCTGGTTACATGAAAGGTAGTGAGGCTGGCGTACATATACCTCACCCTGTACGAGGGCGCGCGCTACGTAAGGTATTACTCGATATTGCCACAAAGCGCGTTACGCCAACTCAGGGCTTAATAGACCTTAACAATAGCGAGTTTATGAAAGGACATTCGCCATATAAGATGGACAAGTTTCGTAAGATAGCCACTGACATTTACTATGCAGGTGGTATCAAAATTGACAAGCAGGTTAAGGTACGCAACCTGAACGGTCTACACGAGCCTCTTATCACGCTTGAGCAGCACCGTGAGCTTGTGGGTATCTTTGAAGGCAAAAAGAAAACCCAAGCTGGTCCCCGCAAGCATGGCAATCCAAAGTACCCGCTTAATAACATCATTTATTGTGACGCCTGTGAGGGTAAGCAGTACAACCGTGTCGTCGGTGTGGATATAACAAACGGGAAGAGCCCTAAAGTATACGAAAAGTATAGGTGTCGAGCTTGTAGGCGCGCCCTAAGTCGTAATGAGATGCACGAGAAGGTTGCTCAACAACTGAGAAGCAATCCTATCACCGAAGCAGGTGTCGCTGACCTTACAAAAGCACTTGCTGTTGTCTGGAAACGGCGTGAGAATGATAACCAGCAGGAGACTATGCGGCTTCGGCATAAACTAGCCAGCTTGAAGGAGATTATTAGTCACCAGGTAGAGGCGGCTACTAACCCTGAGAACGCCACGATTAAAACAGAGATATTGGCAAACATAGCAAAAAGAAAAGAAGAGGCTCAGGATATTGAAGGCCAGCTACTTAAGCTTACTAATAAGGCTGAGGACGATTATGAGCGGTTCTTAAAGTTTGCCTATGGTTTCGTAGCTGATACGAGTCAGAAGTTTTTAGACCCTCTTACGTCGCAGGAAAACAGATTGAGGTTTAAACAAATTGTTTTCCCTGCTGGTTTTAGGCTGGATGCTGACAATAATGTTTACACCCCCGAAATAAGCGACCTTATCAGATTAGCTTCAAAGAAAAAAGACGCCGAAGCGTCCGATAATTCCCATTTGGTGCGGGTGAAGAGACTCTAACTCTCGACCTCTTCCTTGGCAAGGAAGCGCTCTAAACAACTGAGCTACACCCGCATAGGTGTTTATAGATAAATTGTACGTATGATTTGAAAGCTATCTACACGCTTCCTTGGCCTGGCACGAAAGGTCACGTTCCGCGACCCCGGAATTTCGCCTGTCGAAACAAGTTTCAACGGAAAATTCCCTTGCGATATGCCACTGGCATATCTCACTCTAAACAACAGAGCTATTGCCCGCGTACAACACATGATTATAGATGAGAATGACGATTTTCACAAGACCGATCTGCTATACTTGAAAGAATGTTTAAGAAAAAGAAATCACATAATGGTGTGGATATTGATGTGCGCTTTTTGCTCGCCAATGAACGAACATTACTTGCTTGGATGCGAACCGGACTCACACTGATTGCAGGAGGTGTAGCCGTGGCATTTATCTCAAATGAAAGTCACTATGGACTGGTTGCGGGAATGGGGGCAATTGGCTTCGGAGGAATGCTCTCAGTCGTAGGCTTCACCCGGTACATTATGACCGATCGTGCCATACGAGAAGGTAAATTACCAGCGACCGGCATCGGCGGAGTCATTGTTATGCTCGGGGTGATTATTTTTGCTATCACCTTGCTTATACTACGGGAACTCGACTCGTAACCTACATCTTTGCAGGATCTGGCAAAGCCAACCAGCACTCCACACCAGCCTTACCACCAACCTGTGGCAGCGTATAACCAGTAGTTGGATTTACTGTGGCGTTTGGATAATTTGCCAGATCAAGAATCGGACCGACCGGACAGGGGGTCTGCCCTTCAAGTGTATACACGATTACCCAGGGGTTTGCTGTGCCATTTAAGATCACTGCCGAACTACCTAAGAATACTGCTCCTCGCGTAGTCCAGGGATATGAACCGCTGCCATCACCAATTATAATATTGTTAGGGGTCGGAGTAGTATTGCTTAGGTAGGGCTTAATCTCATTATTAAATGACGTATTAATAATACCGGCAACTGAGTTTGAGCGAAAGCAGCTTCGACCATTTGCCACCGTATACGCCCCTGTGTCTGGATAGTCGGTTCCCAGACATGCGCTCGTGGTGGTAGGATACGCCTGATGTTCAATCGCATACTGAGTGAAGGCCTTTTTATAAGACTGAATCGCAGATGCCACCTGTGAATTGCGGGCCCGCACCTGTATACCGTTATAGGCTACGATTGCAATGACAGCCAGTATACCAATCACCACGATTACAATCAAAAGTTCTACAATCGTAAAACCGCGGCGTGGAGTACTATTCATGTGAGTATTATACCATTAGCATTATGTCTTAAAATAAGATGTCAAAAAATAACCCCATCGTAATGATGAGGTGATTTTCTTGGTGGCTCCTCCCATCAGGCGGTCGCTTCGCTCCCTATATCCGCTCGTTCATAAAAATATGTAAACACATTTTTATTTCTCGTCGCTTCATGCACTGGGGACTATTGTCGCCTCCGGCGCCAAGTCCCCAGTCAGGTCTGGAAAAGTTACCAAATTAAAACCCCGACTCAAGGGTCAGGGTGTTAATTTGGTGGCTCCTCCCAGACTTGAACTGGGGACACAAGGCTCTTCAGGCCTCTGCTCTACCAACTGAGCTAAAGAGCCACGCTCACCTATTTTACTTGAGGTAGAGGGAATATTCAAGCTGGGGATCTGCTAAAATGAATGAGGCGACTCGTGCGGGTATCGTATAACGGCCATTATGTGACCTTCCCAAGGTTGAGACAGGAGTTCGACTCTCCTTACCCGCACCACAAAACTTATACTTAAACTTCGATACGTCGAAGTTTTTTGCTTATGGTTTCTAAAAGTCTTATTTTCTGTTTATATGTTAAATATGAGAAAGTATGTACCAATTGGTGAACTTGCAGACAGAAGTGTGTTGACCCAGCGGCTTGATGGCAGTGAGCCTGATCTTGCATTGGCACTTTCTATGCACACTGATAAGATGCTGACATTTGCAGAAACAGGGGTGCTATGGGACGTTGTATTGCCATCTGGTGCCGATGATAATAATCGGATTCATCTCAATGCAAGGAGAATTCGCCACATTCGACGCATTGGTTCCTACTCGTTAATCAATTTCGTAGACACTTCTAACACCGACCGGTTATCCTCTGGGTATTTAGGTGATGGGGGAGTAGAAAACGGTGTGGTAATTGGTATTAATATAGATCATTTTGCAGAGTGGACAAGAGGTCGCTACCGCAGTGTAATTCCTATGATAAGTAATAGCCGACCATCATTAGGCGAAGATGCTTTTTGGGCAGATGAATTAGAAGGCGCTATAAGTGCTGCGCTCATAAACGCGTCTGAAAAATTATCCCCACTTAGGACAAAGGCAATCACCGCACTTGCCCGTGCGCATGGATTGATTAAACTACTGCCATCAAGTAACGAAGAATAGCTTAGTCCTAACTTTGTTTACTATAGGGTGCCAGTTTATTTTATTTTGAAAGAATATCTTTTAGATTTGTAAGTTCGGTTGGTAACACGACCAATGTTTTCTGGCTTGGCTCAACGGCAATCTTTTCGAGGGTCTGGAGGGTACGAATGTTAATACCGCCTGGGATCTTCGATAGCATGGCGGCGGCGTCGGCCACAGATTGAGCGGCGGCTTTTTCACCCTCGGCGGTAATGATAACCGCCCGCCGTTCACGTTCGGCCTCGGCCTGCTTGGCCATAGCGCGCTTCATGTCTTGAGGCAGCTCAATGTTTTGAATCTTCACATTCTCGACATCAATCCCCCATTTATCGGTCTCTGAATCGACGATTTCTTTGATCTTAAGACTCATTTCTTCGCGCTTAGACAGCAATTCGTCCATATCGGCATTACCAGTGACATCACGGAGGGCTGCCTGAGCAAACTGGCTGGTGGCATAGATGTAGTTGGTGGTCTCAAGTACGGCCTTGCCGGCGTCAATCACGCGCAGGTAGACTACAGCATCGACGCCAATAGTGACATTGTCTTTAGTGATGATCTCTTGCTTCGGTACATCGATTGGCGTGGAACGGATATCAACTTTGATCATGCGCTGGAAAACAGGCACGACTACCCGCAGGCCTGGCTGACGAATACCTGTAAACTTACCAAGTGTCAGAACGACACCGCGCTCGTATTGGTTGACAACCCGAATCCCACTCAATACAAATATGACAACGACGGCTAGCAGAAATAGCATAAATTCCACTGCTTTAATCCTCCTTACATTTATACGATTATTATAGCAGCTATTTCTGTAGTTAGAATTGCTGCAAAAAGCTAGACGTAAAGGTAGTCTCAAGCTTTTGCTGAGCCGCGTGATGTTCCTCGGCGTACTCGATAAGTCTTTGGACTAGCTCAACTGATGAGACACCAGCGGCTCTCCAATTATGCGCGTAGAGGCTTCCCGGCAGTGGGTTTACCTCATTGAAGTATACGTCACCTGTTTTACTATCAATCAGCAAATCAATCCGTGCAATACCGCCAGCTCCAATTGCGCGGTAGACCGCTTCTGCTGTTTCTACCGCTTTTTTATACAACGGTTCCGCTATTTTTGCCGGCAGCTCGCTATAGCCCTGTGCTCCCGCCGGCTGCTTAGCGCTACCACCCTTCTTTCCGCCCTGACTCATATATTTCGTGTTAAAATCGAAGAATTCCTCGTCGTGCGCTAGTGGTCTTTCCACCAACGCCGGAGTCAGCACTTCATTGCCGATAATTGGAACTGTCACCTCAATAAGATTCCCAACGGCCTCTTCGATAATAATTTTCGTATCGTAATAAGCTGCCACCTCGACGGCGTTACGCAGCTCCTGATCAGTCTTCACACGGGTAATGCCAATGCTTGAGCCTAAGTGGGATGGTTTCACAAAGAGCGGATAGCGTAACTTCTTAGTAATGGTAGCGACAGCGGATTCAATATCTACTTTGAGCTGTTCTTTTGAAAAGGTCAGGAAACGAGACGTAGAAATTCCGTTGGCCTGAGCCACTTGTTTTGCAAGCACCTTATCCATTGCAATAACACTGGCATCCATATCATTACCAACAAACGGAATGCCTGCCATGCGCAGTAGCCCCATGAGACTTCCGTCCTCACCATAGGGCCCATGCATGGCGGGAAAAGCAATATCGATAGGTTGTGGTTTTGATCGAAGGCCTGCCTTCACTATACTCATGCCTCCGTCAAATACTATTGACATCGGCTTGGCCGTTTCAACAAATTCATTGATTTTCTTTGTTTGGTATAAACTGATATCTGCGAGTATAGGATCGCTAACCCACTTACCGGTCTTTGTGATATAGATGGGCACTACTGTATACGCACCTGTCAGCTCGAGCGGTTTTATAACAGCAGAAATAGCGGTAATAATAGAGATGTCATGCTCGGTGGAGCGTCCACCAAAAAACACGGCGACTGTTTTCTTCATGTATCTATTGTAACAGCTTACGCGTAGTTGTCGGTCCAATCATTCTGCATCAGCACAACGTCACCCTTAGCAACAAAGTGTTCTAGATTGGTATAGAACTTTAATGGATCATCCACCAGAAGGACTCGTCCCTTGAAGCCTGCTTCGTGTAATCCGTCCGAGATATAGTCTGTGACTGAGTTTTGCATTAGCACGACCATATCAGCCGACCCTGCGATAAGCCGTCCCATCTTTTCATGGATCTCCCGTGTTTTGTCACCTTGCTCCACAAGCCCTGGCGTCACATAAATACGACGCGTTGCCTGTATACTTTTAAGAAGCCCGAGGCCCGCCTCAACACCTTCGATATTACCATTATAGGTATCGTCAATTACCCATGCGCCGTGTAACTCTCTCGGCTCCATCCGATGTTCGAAAGGCACTACATTTTTAAGACCATCGGTAATGTCTGAGGCGGTAAACTTGAACGAATCAGCTATCGCGACTGCTACAGATAGGATTCCGATATTATGCAGACCAAGGAGCTTGGTCTTGGCCCAGATAACCCTAGCCTTCTTTTGAATTGTAAAGCTTGTACCCCGAAGTGACACACTGCTATCCACAACCGTCCAGCCATCAACTCCTGACCGATCGTATGCCAGTGGATCGTCGGCATCAATGCGTGTACGCACATAAGAACTTTCTTTATTCTTATAGAGCGGCCTATCACCCAAAAAATCTTCGAGCTCAAAAATGGTCGCGATTGTATTCTCTACATTTTTAAATGTTTCGAGATGAGCCTCATTAATACCGGTAATAATACCCTGGTCGGGTTGGATGAGCTCGCACAATTTTCGTATATCACCCACGTGCGACTCGCCAAGTTCAAAAATAATAATATCTTCATTACCTTTTAGTGATTTAATAAACCAACTTGTACCGATTAGGGTATTCATATTGCCCGGTGTGGCTGCCACTTTCTTGGCTTCGCTCAAAATGGTCTGTAGACTTTCTTTCGCAGTTGTTTTGCCATAGCTACCTGCAATCGCTATTTTTATAGCAGGGTGTTCAGCCAGAATTGCACGAGCATCAGCAATAATACGTTTTTCTCTTGGTACCTGAACCAGTATGTAACCAAGCCAGAGTGGGATGGTTATGCCATAAGCAAGTAACCAAGGTGACAACATGATGAGTAGTAAAGCACTGATAATGCTCCACCCCCCTTGTATATACAGGAGTACGGCAAGACTGAGGATTAGAATGATCATACTTACCATTGCCACAAGGAGAAGCTGTATCTTCTTAGTATATTTCAGTCTCCCTCGTTTCATAATTTCGCGAATATCCTGATTTCGATGAAACCAGCTTATATAATTACGTAGATTGTACTCACTCGATTGCAGCATGTAGAGAAGTGTCAAGATATAGTGGGGTGTATAGCGGCCTAGAAGTTTCACAAGAAGTCCTCGATGATTTTAGTAACTTCGTCGGGCTTATCTGTGTAAACAAAGTGCCCAGCTCGCGAGACCACAACAAACTGACTATCTCTGATGGCAGAATGTAATATACGGCCATCAGCAACCGGTGTGGCATCATCATTCTCACCCCATATAAGAAGGCACGGCTGCTTAATATTCGCGGCATCTGCCTGCAAGTCCTCGGCTATTGTATGTAAGAAGATGGTCCGCATTGTATCTGCCTCTAGGTAATCGGTACTCCCTGCTGACTCGTACAACCGGCGACGTAGCTTAACCTGAAGCTTATTGAATAATGGTAGCTTCGCTATTTGTTTGCCGACTTTGGCAACCGACTTATAGAGAAGCTTTTGGGCGGATTCACTTGGCTTTATACCTGCCGAGCCTATGAGAACTACTTTCTGGGGGATGATATACCCTTTACCAACAGCTTTTAGAGTAATGCGCCCACCAAAAGAGTGTCCAATAATAGCATATACACTTAAAACACCTAGCTTACTGAGGAATGATGCAATGAAGTGCGCATAGTCATCTATAAACCAGCTGTCTGGCGGTTTCGGGCTCTGCCCAAAACCGGGCAGGTCAAGACGGATAACCCGAAAACGACCTGATAACCGTTTAGCGATCGTATCGAATGTCTGTAGACTAGCGCCCCATCCGTGAAGTATTACCAGCACTGGTCCCGCTCCCTCATCACTATAGGAAACCAACTGATCATTCACGACGAGTTTCATACCTTAAAGTATACTATAATTAGGAGTATGCAACGAATACCCCTCGCCGAACGCATGCGCCCCACGACACTTGACGAAGTGATTGGTCAAACACATCTACTGGGAGATGGTGAGATTCTGCGCCAAATTGTGCGCAGTAAAGAGCCTGTCAGCTTAATCCTCTGGGGTCCACCTGGCACCGGTAAGACAACGCTTGCGCGGATTATCGCCAAAGAGGTGGAAGCTGAGTTTATCGAAATGTCGGCCGTCACGAGTGGGAAAAAGGACGTCGAGCGCGTGATTGAGCATGCTCGGCAAAACTGGAACCTGCAGCTACGCACCATTCTGTTTGTCGATGAGATCCACCGCTTTAATAAAGCCCAGCAAGATGCCTTTTTGCCCCATGTGGAATCCGGCCTCATTACGCTGATCGGCGCCACCACTGAGAACCCGAGTTTTGAGGTGATTAATCCCCTGCTCTCACGCAGCCGCGTGCTCGTACTAGAACCGCTCACCAAAGATGAAGTCATCACCATTCTCAAGCGCGCCCTCAAAGAAGAAAAGAAGACTAAATTGGTGACACCCGCCGCACTCGATTACCTAGCTGAGCTCTCTGGTGGCGATGCCCGTGTGGCGCTTGGCAACCTAGAGTTGGCGCTGAGCATGGACGAGAAAAAGGTCACCCCAGATGTCGTGAAAGTGGCTGCCCAAAAGCGGGTGCCTGGCTACGATAAAAAGGGCGACATGCACTATAACGTCATCTCAGCCTTTATTAAAAGCATGCGCGGCAGCGACGTTGATGCCACACTGTATTACCTGGCACGAATGATTGATGCTGGCGAAGATCCCAAGTTCATCGCCCGGCGGATGGTGATATTTGCTAGTGAGGATATTGGCCTAGCTGGCAACGGCGCGCTCGGCCTCGCTTTGAATGCGTTTCAAGCGGTAGAGCGCGTCGGCATGCCAGAGAGCAATTACATTCTCTTTCATGTGGCCTCTGCCCTGGCAAAAAGCGCCAAATCCCGTCAAACGACCGAGGCCATGGGTCGGGCTCAGACTCTCGCTAAGCAATACCCGGACGCCGCCGTGCCCCTGCACCTGCGCAACGCGCCAACCAAGCTTATGAAAGACCTTGGCTACAATAAGAACTACAAATGGGAAGCTGATTTTAAACATTCCAAAGGCTTTTTGCCCGAGGAACTGCTTTAACAGGTAACGGGACCGAAGTTCTTGGTTATTCTCTGAGAATTTTGATAGTCGTACGCATCCAGCGTGCCACAGTTTGTGGTTATCCGCCTATAGATGATCCTCTTTCCGTCACTAAAACTTGCCATTGTCCACGGGTTTCCAAGTGCATCTGGCACTGATGTCCAATCAATTATATTGACGCCATCCAACTTGGATTCATTAAAATCTGCAAAGTTAGAAACTGTCGCAGGATAAGCTCCTGTTGGGGATAAGGAATAGTAGACTTCCAATTTTTTAAGGGTCTGACTAATGAGCGCTTGCTGCGAACTAGTTTTACTTCTATTTTGAACTCCGTTATATGCCACGATCGTAATAGTAGCTAGAATGCCAATGACCACAATCACGATCAGGAGTTCAACTATCGTAAACCCTGTCGGCTTATGCCTGTGTATGTTTTTCAGTCGAGAATCTAAGCTACTCATCATGCTTACGATTAGTATATCATGTTATTTCTACGAGGCTGAGTAGAGTCTCTTAGCGAGGTTTAAGCACGCGACGAGCTTTGGCCACGTTGCGTTTGATGAATTTGCTGGTTTCTTTGATCGCCAGCGGGTCGTCAGCCTTGAGAAGCTCCTGGAAGGCGGCTTCGTAGTGGTCGACCATTTTATCGAGGTTGAACTTTGACTTTACATGGTCCCGGCAATCGCGCCGGTTAATCGAATCGATCTTCCCCACGGCTTCGATCATCTCACCGATGCTGTCGACGATGAAGCCAGTCTTGCCATCTTTGATGATTTCGGGGGCAGCACCACGACGCAGTGAAATAACCGGCGTGCCACAAGCCATGGCTTCGATCGTGGTCAGCCCAAACGGCTCTTCCCACTGGATCGGTGTCAGGACGGCTTTGGCCTTTTGGTAATAGGTCGGTAATTGCTCTTGATCCATCCGGCCAAGGTACAGAATCTTTTCATTAAGTTCCGGCTTAACATACTGATCAAAATAATCTTGGCTGCCGTGGTCGACCGGACCGATAATCAGCAGACGATGACCCGACTCTTTAGCTACCTGAATCGCCTCTTTGACACCCTTTTCTCGCGTAATCCTACCGGCAAACAATAGGTAGTCTTCATGAGTCTTGGAATAGGTAAATAGATTGACATCAGTTCCGTTATAGATCGTAGCCAAATACGGTAAATCGGGCGCATCACGACGCTGGTTTTTCGAGATCGACACATACGATTGATTCTTTGAGGCAAATAGTTCAAACAGTTCCCGGTACCATCCATACACAGGATCGTTGAGCGTATACACAGTCGGGACACTAGGGAATTTCACAGCTGTAGACAGAGCAGATTCGGGGTGGTGGAAATACAGGAGATCAAACTCCCCCTCGTTAGCCCGACGATACATTTCGTTGACAAAGTAGCGGTCCCAAAGGCCATGAACGTCATGAGATAGATAATCCGTATTATCAAGCAGGTCGGAAAATTCATTTTGATTATGCACCAACGCACGTAGATTCATTGTTTCGACTGTGACATTGAGACCATGGATCTCGGTACCCAGTGGCGCAAAGACCGTCACATTGTGCCCACGAGCACCCAGTCCTTTGGCAATGGCCACCGCAAGATCTATTGGGGCATATATCATATCGCTGGGCCGAGGCATTGGGATATACGCTCGAACCATAATGGCGATATTCATCGTTTTTTTCATATTCGTTTCTTTATTATAGCAGGTCGAGTCTATTTTTCATGTAACAGCGCGCTCAGCACGCCATTTGTCCAGCCAAAGCCATCTTGCAAAGGGTATTCTCCGCCGCCGCCCAGGTGGTAGGTATCGATCACATTATACTTTTCGACCAGCTTGCGCTTTTCGGTAAACACTTTGACATTGGTCTTTATCCACCGGTGCTTGATATCATCTGCTAGGCTATGGTAGCCGTAGTTGCGTAGCCCCTGGATCGCCACCCAGTGAAGCGGTGCCCAGCCGTTAGGAGCGTCCCATTGCTGGCCGGTATCAACTAAACTTGTAAGAAGTCCGCCCTTTTTCAAAAAGTCTTTTTTAAGCCGATGAGCGACTGCTTCGGCCTGAGCAGGCGTCGCTAGCTTGGCATACAGCGGAAACACGCCCGCCAGGGTCAGACTACCGGTCATCTGGCCGTGATGAAAGTTGAAATCTCCAAAAAACTGATTCGTTTCGTCCCAGCAGTAGGTCGAAATAGCTTTATGGCGCCGCTCGGCTGCGACCGTAAAACGACGGGCCAGCAGCGGCTGCTTCAGAATGAGGTAGGCTTCGGCAATCGATTGCTCCAGATCATAGAGCAGACAGTTAAGATCGACTGGAATAATGTCAGCCGTGTGAATAGTACTGATATCTTTCGGGTCGGTGAGCCAGCGCGAGCTAAAGTCCCAGCCCGATTCCGCACCAGCCCGCAGGTGCAAGAAAAGCCGATCGGCGTGCCGACCTGAAGCTTCTTGGGCGGTTGTTGTGTCTTCGTGCAGTGACTCGGGGCGAGGAGTCGATTTATTATCATAGTACCGGTTCATGTAGACACCATTTGGCATCTGCGCCACGCGAGCGAAGGCTTTATGCTCCAGTTTGGCGAGCTTATTCCTGCCCTTCATCCAAAATCGGTATTCGAGCAGCATGTATGGCAGGTACTCGACGAGGATCTGCTTGCCGCGATGCCTGGCGAGCAGTCGTACCATCTGCGAAAAGAATGGCGGTTGAGAGCGGCTCAAAAAATAGGTCCGGTTAGCCGTGGGAATAAAACCGAACTTACGGATCATATAGGCATAGTTTTTCATCATACCTTCGATCGTCGTCCATTTTCCTTCGGCAGCGAGGCCCAGCATAATAAAATAGCTATCCCAATAGAACTGTTCTTTAAACCGCCCGCCCGGCACGATATATGAATACGGCAGTGCAATCAGCGAGCCGCGATCACGGCGGTTGCGCTTTTCGAGCACCGTCCACAGTTCTGTAATATGATCGCTCACCGTCATCGTAGGGTCGGTCTTGTAAGTAGCTTCCGACTCGCCAAACGCATAGAAGTGCCGGTTTACGAAATCACGCAGGTCAAAATGGGGATCTTGTTTCTCCAGCAAGTATTCCTGCTGGATCTGCTTCATACGGCGGCGTGGCACCAGATCAACAAAGGTCTTACCGTCGCCATAGACACGGCTATTTTGCACATCGCCAAATAACGGCCCGAGCGCTTCGTCCGGACTCTTGGCAGGCTTAACCAACCCACCAGTCGTTGCGACGAACGTGGATTTGAACTTGTCCCCATTTGGTAGCGGCAATTTTACCATCGTACATCCACTATAGAGGTTGTGCTTGTCTGGCGCAATGTCTAATCGCGATGCTCGGCGGAATCCCCTACATGTGGGATGAACGAATGCGCCATACTAGCTGTTACACCGACAAAAACAACCCCAACTATCAGGACGATAGCCTGAAGATTCGCCACTTTGCGGCGTGGTTCGGCATGAATCGTCGGGATAATATCACTCGCCGCGATGTACAAGAAGAAGCCGGCGGTCACTGCAAGAAGCATCCACTCCGGAATAGGCAGATCACTGCCAAGGCCATAGACAAGGGCAGCACCTAGCACTGTCACAAGGGCACTTATAATATTAACTGCGAGCACTCTTGGTCGCCGCATACCTTTCGACAGCATCAGCCCAAAGTCGCCGAGCTCCTGAGGGATCTCATGAGCCGCGATAGCGATTGCCGTTACTACTCCAGTTGCGGGGCTAATCAAAAAGGCTGCACCAATAGCGAGACCGTCGAGAAAATTGTGGATAGTATCACCGATGACGATCAGCCACACATTCCGCTGGCTGTGAGCATGTGCCTCACCCTCTCCATGATGATGATGAAACCATGTCAGGCTTTGTTCGAGCACAAAGAAGAATAATAGGCCAGCCAAGGTAGCGATAAGTACGGGTTTTATCTCCCCGGCATCAAGTGCCTCAGGCAAGACATCGAGGAAAGTGGCTGCAAGAAGCGCACCGGCCGCAAACGGCACGGCAATACGTTGCAATTTACCGACTGCCCATTTGCCATACAGCAGGTAGACTCCTCCTATCAGAGACAATAGACTGCCAGCAGTCGTGGCAAGAAGAAGAAGGAGCCATGTGTTCATACTGTAAGAGTATAACAAATTAATCGTATATCAACACTACGTAAAGGCTTGGGTAAAAAATTCTAGGGGAGCGTGTAGGTATAAGTACAGGTTGAACCACTCGGTGCGCCACCGCTCGGGCAGGTGTAATAACTTGCGCCTTGGGTAGCAGTGTAGGTATTAGTACAGGTGTTGGTAGAAGTATCTAAACTGCCGCTACCCGAACAGTAATAACCTCCTGAATACGTATAAGATGTAGCTGGGGAGGTACTCGTAACCGTGCACGTCGTTCCACTCAGAGTACCTCCGTTTGGACAGGTAGTTTCTGTTTGCTTATAAGCGTAGTACTTGCAAGGAGTTTGGTTAGTTGTCGGGTTGTAGCTTCCCATTGCCTCGCCTGGCCAGCATACATTTGGATTGCTACCTGTAGCATATGCCAGCTTATAACACGTATCCCCTGAGGTAGAAAAGGGATAACCACTAGGGCAAGTTTGAGTTTGCGTCGCCGTATAAGTGCTCGTCGTATCACAATTAGAGCCATTAACGGTACCCGTTGAGCAGGTATAATAGGTTCCCCCGCTCGAATACGTTGCCGGGTACGTCTGCGTACACGTCGTATTGTTCAGCGTACCGCCACTTAGGCAGGAGTATGTGCCTGGTTGCGAGGTTGCCGCATAGGTCTTCGTGCAGGTATTACCGCTCTGGGTTTCACCAGCAGCACAGGTGGACGTTCCGGCGACTGGCGTAAACGTGTTATGGAGGCTGTTTGCAACTACTGTTGTGCCGTCAAACTCCTTTTTGTACTGTAAGACAAACCCGTCACAGTAGCCGTTGAGTGTATTGAGGCATTGATCGTTCTTTGTACTGTCACTTGTGTTTGCACTGTAAGCCAGTTGGGCTGGTGAGGATAGGCCGCCAACAGGATACGAAATAATAGAACTGGCTGTCGACGCTGTTGGGAATTTAAGAATCGTGCTATCGGTAATCTTCAGTTTCTGCTTGATGAGGTCGACATTTTGACTGGTCATGAGGGCAACAGAGGGATACTCGTTGTTGTCGTCGTAGTACTTTTCGAGAGCGTTGGCGATGATAGTGGTTTGAGAGTCACGGGCTTTGTCACGGGCATCTTTTTGGACACCATTAAAACCAATAATGCCGAGTGTGCCAACAACTCCAATAATCGCAATAACGATAAGAAGTTCGACGAGGGTGAAAGCGGGAGAGAAAAGGTGTTTTGATGGATGTTTGTGTCTAATAAGTGATGGGGCTACCATGCTTATACTTATATATGATAGTAAATGAAATATCAATAGTACATGAATAAAAGCTTAAGTCTATAGAGATATTATTTATGGAAGTGTATACGTGTATGTACACGTAGAGCCGCTAAGTACCCCACCGTCTGCGCAGTAGCTATAGCCACTGGTATATGTCGCATTGTAGCTATTCGTACAGGTCGAGCCACTAAGTGTGCCGCTGCCAGAACAGTAGTAATAGGGATCTGAAAAGGACGCTGCATAACTATTGTAGCAGGTTGAGCCACTAAGTGAGCCGCCACTAGCGCAGTAGTAATATCCCCCGCTGCTAGAATACGATGCCGCATAACTACAAGTTGTCCCACTAAGTGAGCCGCCTAATGGACATGAATATGTCGACCCCGTTTGGCTTGTCCATAAAGTTCTACTGCATGTTATAGTTCGGTTTGCATTGACTGTCGACGTATAGCCACTTGGACAACTCTCGGTAGCTCCAATTATGTATGACTCCCGCTTTGCACAGATAGTGCCACTAACAGAGTACCCGGTAGGACATACGGGCGAGACCGCTGCGCTATACGAACATGTAGTCCCGCTTAACGTACCGCCGTTTGAGCAATAATAGCTTGCGCTACTATAGGTGGCGGCATAGGTGCTTAGACAGTTAGTTCCGCTTACTGTGCCGCCACTTGGGCAGGTATAGGAAGCTGCTGTGTAAGTTGCAGACTTGGTACAAGATGTACTGCTGACCGTCCAGCCACTTGGGCAGGAGTAGGTGGTACTCGTCGCCGTACTGTGATAATCCATGCACGAACCCCCCGACCACGTATAACCGGCACCCGTACATCCCCCTGAAGTCGTGTAGTTTGGACGGTCATGCCTGCAGGTCCATTGCGACACGAGTGTATCAAAGTTTGGGTGTGAACACCAATAGTTATCGGTAGCGGTCGCATTTTGAATACACACGGATCCGATTAATGTACCGCCAACTGTCGAGCAGGAATAGTAGGCATCCGTATAAGTAGCGGGTACCGTGACGGTACAGGTACTTCCGCTTACTGTGCCACCACTTGGGCAGGTATAAGTAGCCGAACTTACGTATGACGCCGAATAGCTAGTGGTACAGGTACTTCCGCTTAATGATCCGCCACTTGGGCAGCTATAAGTATCGCCGGAGTATGTGGCGGCGTAGCTACTTGAGCACGTTGACCCGCTGAGCGTTCCCCCGCTTGGGCAGGTGTATGAGCCGGGCTGCGTAGTTGCTGCATATGTCTTTGTACATGTGTTGCCACTTTGGGTTTCGCCCGATGCACATGTCGAGGTGCCTGGAGGAGGCGTAAAGGTGTTGCGCCGGCTCATTTCATTGACCGTACTGCCGTCTAGCTCTTTCTTGTACTGGAGCGTAAAGCCATCGCAGTAGCCATCGACTACGGTAATACACTGTTGGTTTTTTGAATTGTCGCTTGTATTCGCGCTATAGACAACTTGGGTCGGTGAGGGATCAGTCATCACAATAGAGCTCGCAGCAGTAGCTGTTGGGAATTTAAGAATCGTGCTATCGGTGATCTTGAGCTTTTGCTTGATGAGATCAATATTCTGGCTGGTCATGAGAGCAACAGATGGATACTCGTTATTGTCATCGTAGTACTTTTCAAGTGCATTCGCGATGATAGTAGTCTGGCTTTCGCGGGCTTGGTCACGAGCGTGTTTTTGGATACCGTTAAAACCGAGGACGCTAATAGTACCAATAACACCGATGATGGCGATGACGATAAGGAGTTCGACAAGAGTAAAGGCGGGTGAAAAAAAATGTTTATTTCTACGAACGGATATTTTTACCATGCTTATACTTATATAGTATGTCTAGGTAAATATCAATGGTACTTGAGGAAAACTTAGCCCAGTGAAGGTTCACGGAAGATTGTACGAGTACGTACAGGTAGAGCCCGATGGTGTGCCACCGCTCGGGCATGTGTAGTAACTTGTACCTTGGGTAGCAGCGTAGGTATTGGTACACGTGTTGGTAGAAGTATCTAAACTGCCGCTACCCGAGCAATAGTAATATCCGCTGGAGCCAGGTTGGTAGTAGGCGCTGTAGGTAGAGGTTGAAGTCACCGTACAAGTGCCTCCGCTTTGCGTTCCGCCGCTGGGGCATGAGTAGCTGGTATGCCACTCTTGGCAATATTTATGTGTGTTTCCATCCTTATCTGTCGTGTAGCCATATACCTTGCAGGTTTCACTCGACGATGCTGCATACGAACTTGTGGAAGTAGTGGTACAGGTGCCACCGCTTAAACTGTCTCCGCTCGAACAATAGTAGTATCCGCTTGACCCACTTGAATATGTAGCACCATAGGTTTGCGAACACGTTGTGTTGTTCAGCGTGCCGCCGCTTGGACAAGAGTATCCACCTGGCTGCAATGTAGCTGCATATGTCTTGGTGCAGGTATTACCGGATTGCGTCTCGCCTGCTGCACACGTTGCAGCGGCTGCTACGGGAGTAAATGTATCATGACGACTTTTCGTAACAGCTATAGCACCATCAAACTCATTCTTGTATTGCAAGACAAAGCCGTCACAATAGCCGTTGAGGTCTGTTTGGCATTGGGTATTCTGGCTACTATCAGAGGTATTTGCGGTATAGGCAAGCTGGGTTGAAGAAGGGTTGCTAGTTGCTATCGAACTCGCCGCAGATGCTTGAGGGAATTTAAGGATTGTACTGTCAGTTATCTTCAGTTTTTGCTTGATGAGGTCGACGTTTTGACTGGTCATGAGGGCAACAGAGGGATACTCGCTATTATCGTCGTAATACTTCTCCAAAGCATTGGCAATAATAGCTGTTTGGCTATCACGCGCTTTGTCGCGGGCATCTTTTTGTACGCCATTAAAGCCGACGATACCGAGTGTACCTACAACCCCAATAATCACAATGACGATCAGGAGTTCGACAAGGCTGAAGGCGGAAGTAAAAAGTTGTTTTGATGGATGTTTTTGTTTTACAAGTAAACTATATACCATAATACAGTTATACAGCATAAGCTGTATGTGATCAACGTCTAGTTCTTTGCAGCGCGCTTGCGTTGATTGGGGTCGAGATAGCGTTTACGAAGTCGTAGTGATTTTGGTGTAACTTCCAAGAGCTCGTCGTCCTCGATGAAGTCAATTGACTGCTCGAGGCTCAGATCTGTAAACGGCGTCAGCTGTACCGTACCGTCACTCGAGGACGTACGCATATTGGTGAGTTGTTTGCCACGGCAGACATTGACGTCCAGGTCGCCCGAACGGTTGTAGACACCGACGATCATACCTTGGTAGACAGTCGTGCCGGGGCCCACAAACAGTTCTCCACGGGCAGCGGCATTATCAAGCGCGTAGGCAGTCGTCGAACCGGCTTCAGTAGCAACTAAAGCGCCGTTACGCGTTTGCTGGAGTTTGGGCCCGAGCGGCTGGTAACCGTGCGGTAAGCTATTAATAATGACGGTACCCTTTGTAGCCGTCAGCAGTAAGTTTCGAAGTCCGATGATAGCGCGAGTCGGCAAAAGATAGGTCGAACGAGTCGTACCACTACTAGTTTGTTCTTGTTTAACCAAGCTCGCGCGACGCGTACCAAGCTCTTGGCTGACCGCACCGAGGAACTCTGCACCGACTTCGATCAATAGCTCTTCCACTGGCTCTTTGGTTTGGCCGTCTTCCTCAATTGTGACCACTTGTGGTCTGCCGACTTCAAATTCAAAGCCTTCACGGCGCAGCGTTTCGATAAGTACAGAGAGGTGCAATTCACCGCGACCGGAAACCACGAAACCGATTCCCTCTTCTTTCACCCGCAGTGATACGTTGGTTTCAAGCTCTTGCTTAAGCCGATCGCCAATCTGGCGGCTGGTATTAAATTCAGCCTCTCTACCCTTCATTGGGCTGGTGTTCGGGCCAAGATACATACTCAGTGTCGGGGCTTCGATATCGATCACGGGTAAGGCTTCAGGGTTTTCTTTATCAGCGATAGTCTCCCCGATATGAGCATCAGCGATGCCGGTAAGGGCGACAATATCACCTGCCGATGCACCGTCAATTTCCTCGCGGTTGAGACCGCGGTACCCAAAAATCTTATCGATTTTGCTGTTGATCTGCGTACCGTCGCGCTTGATCAGCACGACTTGCTGAGCCTTCTTGACACTTCCCCGCGAGACGCGGCCAATCGCATACTTCCCAAGGAATGAATCGTACTGGAGCGAGGTGACGAGTAGTTGCAGCGAGCCGTCGGTGTCGACGGTCGGCGCTGGGATATCGTTAATAATTGCTTCAAACACCGGAGTTAAATCAGCGTGTTCACTAGTATTATCGGGTAGTTCTTTCCAGGCTTTCCCTTCGCGGCCGATGGCGTAATACACTGGGTAATGTAGCTGGCTGTCATCAATGGCGAGCTCGAGAAACAAGTCTGAGATTTCATCGACCACCTCATCAATTCGGCGTGAAGGTTTGTCAATTTTATTGATAATCACGACAGGTTTCAGACCAAGCTCGAGCGCCTTAGAGAGCACAAACTTGGTTTGCGGCATTGGGCCTTCTTGGGCGTCAACAACGAGTAGGACGCCGTCGGCCATGTTGAGCGTACGCTCAACTTCGCCAGAGAAGTCAGCGTGACCGGGTGTGTCAATGATATTGATCTTGTAGTCGCCGTGGTAAATTGACGTTTGCTTGGCAGTAATCGTAATGCCTCTTTCGTGTTCCTGGTCACCGCTGTCCATAATGAGTTCTTGACTCATCTCGGCTTGATTATCACGGAATGTGTGGCTTTGTTTCAAAAGGCCATCCACCAGCGTCGTTTTCCCATGGTCGACGTGAGCGATAATAGCGATATTGCGAATAAATTTTGGGTCTTTCATAAAAAATACGCCCGTTTAGAGGGCTTCCTTACTATGATTATAACACATCGCTCCTCTAGTGTGCACTAAAAACTATTTGTCTCGCTAGCCATAAGTGCTATAGTAAAATTATGAATGATGATACTCCAACCACGAACAACACGTATACAACACCAACTCGGGATACTAAAAAATCAAAAATGAAGCTCATCGCACTTATCGCCGTCGCTATTCTTATAATCGCCGGCGCCGCTTCCTACTTCGCTGTCGCAAATGCCAAGAACCTCTGGCCATTTGATACAGATAAAGCTGTCGTGAGTAACGATAAGCCCTCGCTGAAGATTGAAAAAGTTAAGCTATCGGGTGAAAAAGGCAAAGAAGTGCTTGATGTGAAGCTTAAGCTAACATCTGAAGATACTGGCTACTGTGTTCTCACCCTGAAAAGCAAGCTCGCTTTCCTTACGTTAGATGATTCGAAAAACAAACAAGAGTCCAAAGATGCCGTCGCACCTCAAGAGTGCCTTGGCTGGAGCCTGGGGACTGCAGGCCTACCAAATGGCGACTACAAGCTTGATGTGAAGTTCGTGGGAGAAAAGACTAAGCTCAGTGCCTCAGACAAGGTAACCTTAGAGGGCCGGGCTGCAGCTGTGCCAACCGACGACGAAGCAGCTGATAATTAATCTGCGGAGATCCCTGGTTCCAATGGCAGTATAGCAGTGATAACCTATGGTAAGCTCCTAATCTATAGTGTTCGTACGGTTTATCCCTTGCACTATATTCTCGAACATCTTATATTCTATGTTGTGCATGGTTGAACCTTACAACCCTTGCACCTTTGTAACCAAGAAGGATATTATGCAATATTTTTAATTTTACAAGGTTGAACCTTGTACCCTTTCACATACTGCAATTGATAGCTGTCACAATAACCGCTAGCATCGGCTTGACATTGAGTGTTGGCACTAGTATTGGTAGTCGCCGCAATATACGCCAAGCGTGTAGGACTCGGGGCACTCCCCACAAGGACAGACAGCGCCGTGTCGGTAGCATTCGGGAAGACGAGAACACCATCATCTTTTACTGGAATCTTTTGTCTCACGACACTGACCGGCTGCCCGACAAGTGCGGCTACAGACGGATATTCATTATTGTCATCATAGTACTTCTCTAACGCTTCGGCTATAATAGTTGTACGAGAATTACGCGCTTCGTCACGGGTCGTACGCTGAATACTGACCGTCCCGATAACCGACACAGAAGCAAGCACGCTTATGATAGTTACTACTATCATAACCTCGATGAGGGTAAACGCCGATATCCTACGGTGTAAAGTCGTAGCTATGGTCTTGCTGCTTGGGCTGCGTTTTCGTAACATCATAGTTATGCTTTATTTATATAGAACTCTTCTATGAAATGCAATAGCGGATGATATGTGGCTGGAAGTAGAGGCACCCATATCCAATTGGCCGCTAGTTCCATTATCTCCCAGGAATAAACTTTCGGTCCGACCCTAATAGCGTGATATGCAAACCTACTGCTATTTTAAATGTCACACCCCCGCAGGTACGGTGCCTTGAGCGACGGCAACAGGACTAGATGAATCCGTCTTAGGAATAGAACTAGCTCCAGTACTGCCATCTTCCAGCTGGCCTGACCATTGATGATTCTGTAGTAATTGAAGAGTATAAGGGCTGGAGCCTCGGAACCATAAGGCCATCAAATGATGACTCTCCAGAGGGTCGAGCCGCCCCTGCGCCTACCGACGATGAAGACGACAACTAGAGTAATCTAAGGGGATTGACTCCGGCAGCCGCACAGCAGCAATAACCTACGGCAAACTCCTGCCTAATCCGTGCGATCTGTAAGGTTTATCCCTTACACTGCATTTTCGGAGTACCATGTATGCTATGTCTGGCAGAGTCAAGCTTTGTAAACCCTGCCGTGATATCTATTTTGTAATACGGTTAGTAATGCGCCTAGTAAGTCAGGTAGGCTTGGCTCGTTCCTGTCGGGGAGCTTTGTGGCCTGAACGTTTTACCCCTAAAGATCCCCGTGGAACTGTCGCTCAGATTGGTCAGATACACATCGTCGGCGTACGAGCTGGAGGAGCCAGTACAGGCCGAGGTTGAGGTTGCATTACCGTTGTAGCAC